>Ga0307517_10009301_pt1 | contig 13956 bp, 11 predicted proteins | sample 23_EM_MG_FD_194515 | JGI IMG/M metagenome (GOLD analysis project Ga0307517, IMG submission 194515) | Populus trichocarpa ectomycorrhiza microbial communities from riparian zone in the Pacific Northwest, United States - 23_EM | ecosystem: Host-associated > Plants > Roots > Unclassified | place...
ATACAAAGAAAGGGAAATATTGGGCATACATTTAACCTTCAGAGACATGATTAAGCTGTGTGAAAGGGAAGATTCGCAACTGTTGATTCATTATAGTATTTGTTTTAGCTTCCAGGCATATAAAATAAACTGATACATTAAAAAAAAAAAAAAAAGATAACTCTCCGTTTTCTCTCTAATTATGATTCATGTACCTGAATTTCACCTTGGCAAAAACTGTTTAGACAATGGCATGACCAAACTTCTCATAACCCTTGTTCTAATAATTCTTGCCCCCATGATTCCTCTCTACATCCTGAATATCTCATCACCAATATGGCTGCCTTATAAGAGCTCTGAGAGCAGAAAATGTGACATATTTCGTGGGACATGGATTTCGTATCAGAATATGCCATACTATAATAATGCAACATGTCGAGAAATCTTTGATCAACAAAACTGCATGAAGTTTGGCAGACCAGATACTGATTTCATGAAATGGAAGTGGAAACCAAACGAGTGTGAGCTGCCTCGCTTCGACGCGGAGCAGTTTTTGGAGCTTGTAAGAGGAAAGTCAATGGCATTTGTTGGAGACTCCTTAGGAAGAAACCAAATGCAGTCACTGCAGTGTCTCTTAGCCAGAGTAAGTGTTCAGAATTAGTAAAAAATAAGTAGCTGATCATTGAAGCCAGTGTTTTTTTGCATGATAAATTCACTTCTGTACTCACAGGTGGTCTATCCTGAAGACATTATTTCTTACACAGAAGATAAAAGATTCAAGAGATGGTTCTATGTTAACTACAACTTCACACTAGCATCCTCTTGGGCGCCCCACTTGGTTCGAACCATTGACACAGACCCTAATGGCCCGACCAATAACCGCCTTTTGAATCTTTACTTGGATGAGGCCGACGATGCCTGGGCAGCTCAAATTGAGACGTATGACTACGTGATCATCTCGGCTGGAAGATGGTTCTATGGACCACAAGTATTTTATGAAAATGGCAAGGTTGTTGGATGCCATCGATGTCTTAAGAACACCATCAAGAACCTCACAATGTTCTATGGATACAGGAAGGCTTTTAGAACTTCTTTCAAGACCCTGCTCAGCCTTGCAAGGTTCAGTGGGGTAACATTTTTGAGGACCTTGTCACCGGCACATTTTGAGAACGGTGAATGGAATAAAGGAGGCAATTGTGTCAGGACGCAGCCCGTTTCTAATGGAGAAATGAAATTGGAAGGGGGTGATTTGGAGCTATACTTGACTCAAGTAAAGGAGTTCAGAAGAGCAAAAAGGGAAGGAAAAAGGAGGGGCTTAGATTTCAGGTTGCTAGACATAAGTGCAGCAATGGTTGTGAGGCCAGATGGACACCCAAACCATTATGGACACTGGCCGCATGAGAATGTGACTATTGCCGATTGTGTTCATTGGTGCTTACCAGGCCCAATTGATACTTGGAACGAGCTCTTGCTTCAGATGCTGAAGCGGGAAAGGCACTGAAGAGCCATTCAGTAGCAGACTACACAATATTCAGCTCAATGCAATCTGATGGGTTTGGATCAGGCAAATGGTTGGGGGGAGTCATGTGGAGTGTGAAAAGGCATGGTTTCTGATTTCCAGTTTTTGTTGTTTATTATTTATTTCAAGCTGCCAGTCGTCTCCGAGTCAATATCTTCCATTTGGTTATGGTCCAAACTCCTGAGAGACGGACGGTAAAAATTATAAAACCATCATTAGAATCTGTTAAAGGGATTCTACGCCCAAGTGCGATCAACCATCTCAATCAGGATGGTGTTGTTTCTGGTTCTAGTTCAAAACGCCCTGTTCAAGTGCAGAAAAGATAGAAAAAAACAAAGAAACTAGGCATTAGTGAATCACCGGGAGCTTTGTATTTTCACAATGAAGATGTTTAACTATTATCTCTATAAAATGTTTTCATATTTTAGCAGTGAGCATCTTGCATAAGATCACTGACAGGCAGTAGCAACGTTTCCTGGAAGCGAGGGAAGAGGAGCAGGATTCTTCTTCTAGTTCTGCCCTTGGTCACTTACTACCTTAGAAATCATTATAGAAAAGGAAAGCAATTTCATGTATTAGATCTTAAAATATTGTGGTATAAGAGCAACCCTAGCAGTAATAATCAGAGGTTCTTAGCATACCCCAGTAACCCCACCGCTAATCCTAGATAATGCTAGACATGTAACCCTACTTCATCATCACCTTTTGACCTAAATTATTGTTCTTCTTAAATAACCCAGATAATTAATTTTCTTAACATTTTCCTTACTGCTAAAATGTTTCTGTCCAGCTCATCACTAGATAAATAAATGCAGTCAAGTCTTGGACTTAGAAAATGCAGTCAAGTCCTGGACTTCAAAAATGCAGGCAAGTCTTGCCTTAATAGCCTCCTACCCGAGCTTGAACTTCCAATCTCAAACCTGTTCTGGACCTTGAAGTTGAATCATAATAGCTATAAGATTTATCTGAAATGAAAAGATCAAGGGAAAAAAAAAAGATCACGATCCCAGTTGTGAGTTTTTACAAGTTTACAAGGATTCTGGAGTGGTTAGACAACTATTCCTTCTAAATTCCAGCTGCTAGTTCCTTCTTCTCAAATCAATTTAAATGGGAAAAATATTTTAAATCAAATAAAGGAAAGCGTAAAGAATAACTCAGCAGCCTCCGAAGTCCCACCAATCTTGGTTGTCACACTAGGTGGGGGCGTGTAATAGGGTCTCAGCTGATATTTTAGTTCAGAAAGATGTAGGTAGCAGTCGACTATCAAAGCAAAAGGTAAGCTTACCTTTCCTCTAAGAAAAATGTGATGAAATGTGCCCAATCTCACAGAAATGCGATTTGCAATCATCGATAACTTTCCTCCTAAGCCACGCCTGTGTCACTTGGCACTGAATACAACCAACAGAGCATTCCTGTACTTGTATTTGAAGATACCTGCAAAGCTAAACACCATGAGGTGGTACATATCCATGAGCCTTGTGATTGCTGGGAATTGTTGACTATAAAATGTGATTACTGTTTGATCATGTTATAATTCTGTTGCATTCCTATTCCCATGTGGCCCTAGACAAAACTGTGCACACATTTCTGTGTCTAGAAAATAAGGAATGAGAGCAGCTGCAGAAAGGAATGCAGTCCATTTCCACCCTTTATTTCAAAACTTGGCTTGAGTCATTTCCAGCTTCCAAGCTCATCAAAAGTGTGTCATAGCAAATTTAATAGACATGGCTTTGGTTTCCATTACAGTTATTGCTGGTAAATACGATTAGGGCACGTTTATTAGACAAACAAACTAGTAATGAAGTCTGTACAGGCAATATTATCAGTATCATAATGCTAACATTTTTAGGTACAAAGAAGGCTGCTGGAAAAATATAATATGAAAACTAATATGACAGAGAAACGTAGTGCTCAATTATGATGACGATGGTTAACCAAAATAAAGGGCATTTACATCATGATTGTGATTTAATACTCAAACTTCACCTGTATTAAGGTTGGTAATGATAGAATTGATTGGAAAACGAAAAGGTTAGGAATTTCCAAAGCTACTATTCAATGTAGATAATGATGCTTCACCAAAGACAAAAGGTGTATTAACTGTGAACCAGCAAGAACTCTCAAACCTCAGCTCTAACAGCTGTTAAAACTAATAATTGGTCAACGTTCGATACATGTCCAGAAACATTATAAAACCCATAACAATTGCTCCTATATAGTATGCACTAAATGCGAAGTTACTTTGTTTCACTTCACCATGAAGTTTAATGACAATGAGTTTTCCAAAGGAAAGAACTCACAGCACGGCACCTCCAAAAAGTTGCTGCTGCTAGCCTTCAGTCTAGTTTTCCTCACTATAATCCCTCTCTACCTGTTTTCAACTTCACATTCTCCACTTTCATCTCCTAAGATTGATGTCAGTGATTTGAGAAACATAGGAATGGTGAAGGAATGTGACATCTTTAGTGGAAAATGGATTCCTTATCCTAAAGGGCCTTACTACACTGATGCAACTTGTAGCCTAATCATCGACCAGCACAATTGCATTAAGTCTGGGAGACCTGATACAGAGTTCATGAAATGGAGGTGGAGACCAGACGAATGTGAGCTACCGTTCTTTAATGCAAAGCTGTTCTTGGAACTTGTTAAAGGGAAGAAGATGGCCTTCGTCGGAGACTCCGTAGGTAGGAACCAAATGCAATCATTGCTGTGTCTCTTAGCCAGTGTAAGTGCTCAATCACTGCTCATAGCATATATCCATAGATAAGGATTGAATCACCAAGAAACTCGAGTTATAAACTCCATGTTGTAATAACTGACACCATTAAACTTAAATATCTTAAAATTAGACCAGAATTTGCTAGGATGTAGTTATTTTATTTACCAGACAATCAGTATCAAGAACTCTACAAGCCAAATTAGAGGCACAAAATTGAGAATCTTTCCTAATATAAATTTGATTCTCATTCCTGATCTTCGTCTTTCAGGTGACCTATCCCGTGGATATTTCTCATAGATATGCAGTAGACACGGCATATTTCAAACGCTGGTTCTACGCTGATTACAGGTTTACCCTTGCGACTCTTTGGTCTCCATTCTTGGTTAAGTCCCGTGATGCAGACCCCAGTGGTCATTCCCTCAACAGCCTGATGAGCCTTTACTTAGACCAAGCTGATGAGGCATGGGCTAGCGAGATTGAAAATTTCGACTATGTGATCATCTCAGCTGGACAATGGTTCTTCCGTCCTCTGATATACTACATGAATGGTCAGGTTGTGGGTTGTCATAACTGCTATATGGACAACATTACTGCTATTACAAAGTACTTCGGCTACAGAATGGCATTTCGAACTGCCTTTAAGACCCTTCAAAGCCTAAAGAACTACAAGGGCATTACATTCTTAAGGACGTTTTCTCCTTCACACTTCGAAAATGGAGCATGGAATGAAGGAGGGAATTGTATCAGGACAATGCCCTTTACAACCGAGGAAAAGAAGCTTGATGGTTATGAATTGGAATTCTACCTGACACAAGTTGAAGAACTAAGGAAAGCACAGAAAAAAGGGAGGAAGAGGGGCGCGAAATTTGAGCTACTACCTACAACAGAAGCAATGCTGCTGAGGCCAGATGGGCACCCAAACCATTATGGGCGCTCACCTCATAGCAATGTGACTGTAGCTGATTGTGTTCACTGGTGCTTGCCAGGCCCCATTGACACTTGGAATGAGTTCTTGCTTTATATGATGAGGAGGGAAGCTCGGGGATCTTTCAATGAGAAGCTACAGAAAAATATTTCAAGAAAAATATGAATACAACGGTATATTATCAACACCATCCATTTATTATTCTTTGTAATCTTTGTTTCTGTAATTATTTATCATTTACAAGTAAATGAAGTGGTTAAGTTCCCTCGCATTACTCAGAAGAATAGTCACATCTATGGGAGAAGCACCTGACACTGTCAAATAACTGCATTTTGAGAAGCCATGGACCAGCATATTTTGCATACAATTGAAAAGCACAGGCTTCTAAACCTTTCGAGTTTGGTTTTTAACTTAAGAAAAGAGTACAAATGAGAAACTAATTTTGCTAGAATCAAGATCTTTATTCCTTGACCCGGACCCGTTAATCCTCTTCAAGTTTTATCCACTGTACTTCACTGATTATGTCTCTACTTGAGATAATGATGAATGTTTTGGAATTGGATGACTGTCAGGTCATGTTCATGATTCATGAAGTTGACATCCAACAACGTTTTACATCTCGTAGGTCAATCTCAATTTGAGAACATCAAGAACTCTACGCATCGCACCTATAATGTTGTTTCCTCCCTGTAATGCCATTGTCTCATCCTTTTCCCTCAATGTTCCACCCCCTTGCTCATTACTTTCTTGTCTTTGTCCAGGTGTGCTGTACCCTCTCTTTATTAGATAGTTTTACCTCTTACCCTAACTCTTTCAATAAGTATATTCTTTAGAGCCACTGAATTGAGCAATTAGCAGAATCATGAACTTTGGAAGTGGTAAACTTCATTGAATATATATTTTGAGAATTAGTCCATACAACCCACAGTATTATATTATTTGTTTCTTTACAAAATTATGATATATAATACAACGAAATTATCTCACGTTCACCAAAAAGTTATTTTATGAAGACGACCAACAGTTTCTCTTGATGCTACTCAAAATGAAAGTTTGATTAAGACCACAATGTTCAAGAATAAAATGTACATAACAAAAGCCGACCGCAGAAGCATGAGTCTCTGTTGGTGCTCAGTTCGGCCACCAGTGGAATAAGGTAGCTTGTCAACCATATAGTCTGTAGAAGCAGAACCCTTCTCTGAGGTGCTTCTTCCAAACCGATTCCTGGCGGTATTACCCTCTACATTGCTACTCTCAATCTTCCTCCACAATCCTTTCAACCTTTCTAACTCCATCTCTTTCAAATGAATTTCACCGACCAGGCCTTCTGCTTGTGCCTACAAACAAGACAGCATTTAGAAAAGTTGGTGTTTATGCGATGAGATATCCACTCCACATTGATCCAGAAGTCACAAGTAGCAGTCAATTTGTAATGAATTGTAAAATCCACCTGTTTTGCTGCTAGTTGCTCCATTAGGCTATGAAGCTGTTTATCCAATAACTTCTCTCTCTGAGCTGTGGCAAAATTACTTTCATGTCAAATTCCGTTGAGCAAGTGACTACTTCAAGAGAGGGAATTTTTCAACTAAATACTGGTTATAAAGGTTTTCTTGTCACTGGTTACAACAAGGTATATGTTTAACCATTGAAAATTAACAAAACTCTGCTAGGAGTTATTGGAAGAAAGACCATTCAACAACCAACTCAATAGCTCATCATGGAACATCTACTGTAGACAAATAATCTAAGCCCACCAGCAGGGTGTAATCCTCCCTGCAGCCTCACATACATTACTCTTTCCCAAGTGTCGTAATCCTATTCCAGTGAAAGCCTAGCCTTTAATATATGTTCTCAATGGCTGAAACCTGAAAAACAAACTCAAGTTTGTCCCTTTGACAACCTTCCAGAAAGCAAGGAAAGAAATGTAAACTAAAATCTAATCTCAGTTCCCTCTTTTACTTTGACCCACCCAAAAAACAAAAAGAAAAAGAAAAAAAAATGAAGAAAGAAACTCAAACTTTAAGAAGATTGATAATATTAGAAACCTGGAGTAGGCTGCTTCAGTTCATTCTCTTGAACTTGCACCCACCTTTTCTCTAAATCTTGAACAATTTCTTCCATTGAACTCTGAGAGAATTAGGCAGATTTTCAAGACCATATAACAAAAGGAGCCGGGCTGAGGAAGAAAGCTTGAAAGAGGCAAAGAAAAGCAAATCTACCAATTCTTTTTTCTTGTTATCCAACTTCTCTAATATAGCAGACTTCTCAGCTTCTGCATCTGGTCCAGCTTCAGCTGTCGTTTCAGATGCAACAACTGATTCAACAGACTTTCCACTTTGCCTGGCATCCAATGCAGTTTCTGCATTTTCCAGCTCCTCCATCAAAGTTTGCTCAGTCTCATCCATTTCCTAACATTAATTCATAAAAACAAACATCAAATTGTACAGCGAATATAGGAAGAGATTATTGCTTACAGAAATATCCTAGGACTCCTATAAGATATGTGGTTATGACAGTGACTGAAGCAATGACAGGAAAAAAAAAACACGTTACTGATCAGAGTAGCATTAGATGTGGAAGTAAAGCCTGACCTGTAGCTTCTGAAGAAGTAAATCTGTTTCCTGCATTCGCTCCTGTAGTTTATTTTCACAATTTAATATAGCCTTTTCATATGCAGCATTTTCTTCCTGGAGGGTCACCTTTCTTAATTGGGCCTGTCACAAAAATAGATTTCAAGTACTGCTAGGTGAAAAGGAGATTCCAAGTACTAGTAGGTGAAAAGATAATCATCATATAATGTTATTTAATAGAAATTAGATCAGCCTTCAGACCAGAACTCGTCCATGTTCCCAGAATTGAATTGGAAGTCACGGACTCACCATTACAAATTAACATTACACTAAAAAGGAAATTTCTTTTTTAAATTTTATATTGCTTCTACATAGATTGGTCTTGTCAAGTAGAAATCATGGAGGTAACAAATAGAATTGATAAAAGTTGCAAACTCTCTGTGTTTTTTTAGTCAAATCAAGTTTCGACTAGGTAAATTTGATATGTTATGAGTTTACGCTAGTTGTTTAAAAAAAAACACTCACAAGAATGATCCTGGCACCTCGAATCCATACCCGCAATGGAGAGCACGAGAACAGAACTAGTGTGTCCCTATGTAGACTCCCCAACCCCCCAAACAAAGTACAAAGATCGATCACCTATTTCTTTACAAAGTAAATGTAACAAAATCTCTTTAAACTGTCGTATAAATGATAAATTAATATAATCCAAAACAACTATATCGAAAATCTTAGGCATATAAGATTCAAAACTTTCACTTGAAGAGATCGATAGCAATACATAAGCAAATATACAATAACCCCTAAGCATTGCAAATTGCAATACAATGAGAAACACCTGAGCATGATCATATCTGTACCACAAATTTCTATATTTATCAAAAGAACTATCCATAAAAACTAAAACCAATGTTAATATCCCAAATGAGAAAAACAAGTAAAAATCTAACCTAAGACGTAAAAGCAAGACAAAAACACCAACAGATAATTTTTGCAAACCATAATTCAAAAACCTCAGATAACAAAACCCATTGCCTCAACCATATCCAAAAACACAAAAGACCCAGATGCCAAAACCCAGAAACACAAACAAAAAACCACACAACTCAACAACATACCCATCACAAACAACCAAAAAAAAACAACAGCCCGGATACCAATAAACCCTAAATTACCCAAATGATTGCATCTTTACCTGCTCTTTAGTAGCAGAATGAGCATTCAACTGGAGAGCAAGAGCAGCATTGGAGGCAAGAGAATGAGCAAGAATGTGAGGTAGACGTTGAGAGATATCAGGTGAAGGCAATCTAAGCCGTAGACCTTGGATCGAACGGCTCAAAGATGAAGCCTTTGAATCTAATTCTTGAACATACTTTTGTTGATCTTCAGTTAACACAATTGGGATTCTATCTTCTGATAATTCATGGTTGTTTCCATGGGCTCCTACTACATCTGCTGCCCACGCCAGCAATCCCGCCATGTCTGTATTCCTGTATAAAAATCACTTAAAAACTGTAATGTCTCAGCAAAAAGAAAATACTGGAAATTGAAGAACAAGAAGGGAGGAGGAGATTGGCGTGGGCTGATTTTAGGAAGACAAAGCTAAATGGCTTATGAGCCTAGATTTTCATTTTTTATTGGGCTTTAGTAAAAACTGAGGAATAATTTAGCTTGACCTGATGATTCGATCCAAAATTTAAAATAAATTGATTAAGTTTAAAATTATCAAAAACATGAGTTAACGCATGTTTCGGTTAGCCCAAGAAAAATCTAGTTAAAACCCATTAAATTTTTTTAAAAAAAAATAGTATTATTTTGATTTTTTTATAAAATAAAATAATTTGGTTGGCTTAGGCTAACTCGAGTCAACCTACTCGACCCGTGACCCAATCATTGTCTCTAATTGACTCATTGGTAGGGCTTATAAACAATTGAAAAAACCTAGAAGACTTAGTCCCAATAATTAAAATGTTGAATGATGAAATAAAAATAAAATAAAGGATAAAGAAATAGTAATTAAGAGAATGAGAACCTCATTTAAAAATAAAAATTGAGAGGACAAAAAAAAATCTTAAATTGAAGGATAAAATTGAAAAAAAAATCAAATTAACAAATGAATCCAAAACAAAAAAAAAACAAAAACAAAGAATACCAATTTTCAATGAACTCAATGATTTTGGATGAAATTTTTTTAAAAATAATGAAAGATAACTGAAGTCAACCCGATCCAACCCTTAGAATTTTGTAACATGTATCATGAGACCGAATCACGACATAAAAGTCTAAGCTGAAAAAATAACAATATAAAATTCATAACCAACTAAAATATTTAGGGATAAACTTGAAAAAATAAATTAAAAATGAAGTGATTTAAAAAATGTAAATTTAAAAAGAAAGAGAACTAAATTTGACACAAAAATAAAATCAAATCAAATTATAAGGGATGAAATTGAAAAATAATTTCAATCTAGAAAAGAATAAGAACAACTAAAAATAACAATCCAAAAAATAAGGATCATATTTGATATAAAAATAAAATGTCAATGGATGAAATTCAAAGACAAATCGATTCAATAAAGGATTCAAAACCAAATACATCACAATTAAAAGAATGAAGATCAAATCTAATATAAAAACCAAGTGTAAAGGGATGATTTTGAAAAAAAAAATAACTTGATAAATAATTCAAGACCAGATGCACTACAATTAAAAAAACAAGGACCAAATCAAACATAAAAATCAATTGTGAAGGGATTAAATTGAAAAAAATAATGATTCAATAAATGATTCAAAGCCAAATACATTACAATCAAAAGAATGAAGACCTAATCTAACTTAACAAACAAATAACCAGACTTTCTTGTTTTTTTTTTTTTTTGGTGATAGGCAGCATGATTTTTTAAAAGGAGAGAGGGAGGGAAAACCCACTGGTCGGAGCTCCTCCGCGTGCTGCCTAGGCACATGTGCCTCGCCACCATGCTTGGGGTGGCGAGCCGCTTCGAACGCTGCCCCGGAAGGTGATGTTCGGTGTTAATTTGGCACCACACACGTCACTTCATTGATGTGGGTGACGCCCATTTGTTGGTCGTACCTAGCACGCGCCAACCATTTTTTAATATAAATAATAATTTATATACATAAAAATGTTTAATTACCCCTGACCCCACATGATATCTACAACAAAACCATATTAAGATGATGAAAATACATCTACACAGCCTTATTTTTTTCAAAATCCAAGGTTAATCTCGTATTTTCACTATTTTATATATAAAAAAAAGGATGGAGAAGCCTCTCTCAATACATGTATAGTTTTTTCTCTTCTAAAGACATGGTTGTAACTTCATTGTTTAAATTTTTTTGAAAAGACAAATCTCTCACCCAAAGGTTAAAATTTTTTGCCCTAAAGGGCAAGTCCATATTTATATTATAGCAAAAAAAAAAAAACAAACTATTTTGTTCCCAATCATTCTTTTAATGACAAATGTATTCCATAAAAAGGATAATTATACACCCAATTGCGTGCTATGCTAGTTTATTTGACAAGGACAATTTAATTTTTATACTGTTTTAATCCATAATAATTTATATCTTAGTAAACAGTGAAAGACTGAATTGATTTAGTTTGTTTTTTAATCTCTCCTGTCTTTTATCAAAATTACTCTTCATTTCTCTCTTCTACATCCCCATGCATAATAAGAAGTTTAAATGTTTCTTATGAAGTATTTAGAATTTTACTCACAATTAAATAACTCAACATCTTGCAGTGGTGTCTACACATTATATTAGTTTAAAATAATTCAGAATTGGAATCAACAAATGTGTTAAAAAGCAGCATACTACTCTATTGTAATCAACACACGTGATAGCATGTTTAAATCCAGAAGAGAAGTTGCGTCAACAACACAGTATGATTCAGGAGCAGTTTTAACTAGAAAAAAGAAAATCATGGTTTTGATTATTTTGTTCAACCAGCCATTCCATGCTTTGATTGGCATTATGATCATTGAAGCATGTTGATAAGTGTGTTGATTATAGGGTAAATTAATTCAATAAATCTTGGATAATTCAGCCAATTCCTGATTTAAGGTCCTAGCCTGTTTAAACTGTGCCATCTTATGTGGCATGACCAGAAGGGGTTCGAAGGCATGCGAGCCATCAGCGAATGCAGGCAGGGGGTGGACCTGCAGATAGCGCCCTCAAACCTAGAAATCCTAGTTTCGACCCTGCGTGCAGGTGTTAACTAACCCTGTTCAACCATCATATTCATGTTGCTCATCTCTGTCCAAGCTGACATGAACTGTCTTTGCTTTTCAAGAAAAAAAAGAAGAAGAAAACCCTACCCCAAACTGCTATCTGACAGTAACAGATACCCCAACTTGGCCATGCAGCAGCTTCGAACGAAGTGTAATTAACATGGAGGGGTATTTCCATTGCGATTAAAATCTGGTGGTTGAACATTACTTATGTCACATGATTGGTTAACATTTGTTGTGGTTTTCCTCGTCAAATATTTGTTTGTCTTTGTTCGTGATGTCTTGGTTTTGACCAACCTGGTTTTTGCTATTTACTTTGTTTCTTGGAACTGTCAGCTATAGCTTTTTGTTGTTTGAGAGACATAAGAAGCTGGTAGACGTATGGTTGTGACATGGTGTGGTTGAGACACAATATGGTTGTGGTTGCTTTTCAAATAATTTTTCGTGTTAAAATGCATGTTAATAATATATTTTTTTAAAATTATTTTTGACATTAGCACATCAAAATAATTTAAAAACACTAAAAACATATTAATTTGAAGTTAATAAAAAATAAAAAAATTTTAATTTTTTCAAAAACGTTTTTAAAACGCAAAAATAAACAGAGAAACAGGCTTGTAACATGGGTTACTAACAGCTATCAAAGGCAGTTGCGGTTCTGCAGATGCAATTACTGGTTTATTGTCGTTATTGGCTGCTTGTTTTATGGCCATTCTAGTGATTCGTTTCTCAGTTGAAGCGTTTAGGCTGGGTTTCTTGGTCGCAATTAGCTCTGGCAGCATAGAATCTGACCGAAAAAGTATGTAAACTAGAATTGCAATAGTACTCTCGGTCTCCCCTGAATCTGATCGAAAAAGTTTAATAAAAGTTTGTATACTAAATTGTGTCTCAATCATGTTCATGAAGGATTTCACAATGTAAGATCAGACATCAGGCTTAGCACACATAACATATATCCATGTATATCTAGCGAAAAGGATGAAGTATTTATAACCCATGCGAGATACTACAGGCGATGGACCTCAAACACCACCATGTACCGAGTCAAAAGATGAAGTATAAATTGTGAAACTTTCAAGAAAGCACAGCTTTGACAATTCATGTATGTTGATGGAAAAGAGATTTTGTTTAATGGAAAAATAAATTTTAACATCAAACATGACCTGTGATCAGGATGCGGGTGACTGAGACGACGGCACCACAAATCCCAAGTTTTACTAGAAACTAAAAGGGCAATCAAACTAGATGCATGCATGGACAAGGCAAATCCTCAGCAATATTGTCAATAACATCCATGTCTACACCCCTTCCCGATCACCTTCCTAGTGCGTTGTTGATCTTGAATCATGTATCCAGCTTGCGAAAATCACTACAAGATTTCACAATTTTACCAATGGACATATTCCGTCGGTGTGTGATTAGCTGTTCGTCGGTGATTTATTTACTGACGTCATCCCCGACAGATTACGTCCGTCGGCTTTCCTTTCATCGGTGATTCCCCATTCTGTCGCTATATCAGTCGGCAAAACAAAAAAACCATTTGCCGATGGTTTTACAGACGAAATTTGCGCGCAAAAAAAAGATTCCCGCTTGAAATATACCGATGAATTTTTAGTCCGTCGGTGATATTGTGATTTACCGACGGTTAGTAGCCGTCGGTAAATCTGTCGGTGAGTGTATGAAATACCGACCGAATATATCCGTCTGTAAATTCGTCGGTAAGTGTGGCAGCTACTGTCAAATGCCGACGGATTAAGTCCATCGGTAAGGCTGTCAGTGAGTGTTTATAATACTGACCGAATATAGCCGTCTGTAAATGCGTCAGTGAATGCTACTGTCAGATGCCGACGGATTAATGTCGTCGGTAAAACCCTTGGTAATAGTTTTTCTAAATTTGTTTTTAAAAAATTATTTAGAATATATAATATAAAACTATATAAATTAATGGTAATAAAAACCAATTATGCAAATAAAATTTATATTAAACA
>Ga0307517_10009302_pt1 | contig 13955 bp, 7 predicted proteins | sample 23_EM_MG_FD_194515 | JGI IMG/M metagenome (GOLD analysis project Ga0307517, IMG submission 194515) | Populus trichocarpa ectomycorrhiza microbial communities from riparian zone in the Pacific Northwest, United States - 23_EM | ecosystem: Host-associated > Plants > Roots > Unclassified | place...
TGAAGAAGACACAGCTGGTAATCGTAATGGGATAGCAGCTAAGGGTGACCCCACTCTTAGAACTGGTAAAATGGGACCCACTTTCATTGATGCATAGCTCTGTTTCTTTCGGTGCCAACAATATTCAGATGCCTTTCTTAAGCCCCGTTTGGTATTTTAAATACTGTTTTGTATATGTTTTTTATTTGAAAGAATATTAAAATAATATTTTATATTTTTAAAAACTTATTTTTATTATTAGCACATAAAAAATATAAAAAATTTCATTTTTAAAAAAAAAAATTGCAAAGTAAAATTAGATGGGTTAGAGCTTAAATTTGGTAATGTTATTTTTTAAAGTATTTTTTTATTAAAATAATATTTTTTTAATTTTATTTTTGATATTAATATATTAAAATAATTTAAAAATAAAAAAATTAATCACAGAAACAAACAAACTCCTCACCAATATACATTGCCAAATGACTGGTCTGTCCTTTAACCATTTTAAAAGCTAAACTGATAGTGTGTCAAAAACATGCCATTGGAGAGAAATAAAAATTTAATACAATTGTACTTCTTTTATTTTATTTTTTTGCCACGCCAGTCTATCTCCTCCTCCTCCTCCTTCCTTGAGCCAGGTCAAACCGCATGCATGGGCACCAGCCCATCTGCAAAAATCCCAAATCCCAAATCCCTCTTCTTCTTTTTCTTTTTTTTCTAATTAAAAAAATAAAAAATGACACGGCATAAATCTCTATTAAAAAAAAATCCCAACGAATGTCTTCAATTTACTGTGAGCTCTTAGTAGCCGTTGCCACCTGTTTAAGTTGTAAGAATTTGGGGCACCTGAGGTATTCGCCTAGTGATGGTAGCCTGATAGGAGCTTGTTCTCTTTCTCTACACCCGGGTTCGAACTTCACTGTGCACGTCTGTCATTCTCGTGGTGCCTTACATGCTTACTGGGTTTGCAATATGTTCAGTGGGCCGTGGAATTAGTCGTGGTGCGTGTAAACTAACCCGGACACCCACGTAAATAAAAAAACAAAAAAGAATTTGGGGCACATGGTTATTGAATAAACCAATTTTTAAGGCATAATCAAATCCCAAGGAGTCGCCTTCATGTCTTAATTGAACAACCTAACAGCATGGGCCATGCCAGCATTTCGATACTAATTGGACTTGGAGTGGGGCCATGGTTGTTAGCAACCTAACAGCATGTCACGTTCTGAATCTTACTCTAATGGGATTTTGTACAGTCATGGAAGAAAATGGCAAGCCTAGTGACGTGTTTGGTTGTTTAAGTATTTCTCAGACTCATTACGGAATATTATATTTCAATGTTTCTTTCAGTCTAAAATATTATATTTGTATTATCGTCTACATTGTCCTTGGAAAATAAAGAATCTTGCAAAATAAATACTCTATATGTAAATTAGATCCTTGCTTTGTTGCAAATCCACAAATCATATGCCTAAGCCCAATGTTTTCATATGCCTCAAGCCCAAGAAACAACTCCTTCCTTTGTATAGATTAATTCAATCTTGATCATCTTTTTTGTAATCTTGAAGCTTAACTTGATTCAAATATCTTAAGTTACCCCATTGAATTTTTTTTTAAATATTTTTAGCCCTTGACCTTGTAATTGGTTTAATTAACACCTTTAATGGATTCTTTGGTAATACTTATTGATTATCATCAAAACCATTCCTCTAGAATAAATATCATGCAAGATGAAATTAAATTTTTGAAGTTGTCTTATCATGATCCTTGAATCGGCCATATTAAAGTCTAGAAATTTATCAAATATAAATTTCTTTCATACCAGAATCTTTAGTTTTCTACTTTCGATCCAAAGCTTCTTGTAGTGCCTTTACATTCTTGATTGAACTATACATATTATATAGTGTGTTGTCTAATACAAAATTGCTATGATTTTATGTGTCCATAGTTGCCATAATAGTGGGGTTAAATTCATTATCTGACAACTTTGACGTAGTAAGATAGAATAACATCTTTTTCTGATTTCTCTTGAAACTGAATCCATTAAACTTTTTAGGTTTTTCATCATACATCATAAAACATAATGGTGAAATCCTCTTTATTAAAGTAGTACTTGTCGAAACAATATTGGTTTGAACAACCAATTCTTATGAAGAAAACATGATATGTAATTTAAAACAACAACCAAATTTATATAATAAAAAATGGCTTCTAAAATACAAATCTCAAAGAATTATACTAGACACATTAAAATTTCAACAAAGAAATTAACTAAAAAAAATTCTTAATAAATCTGCATGCAAGATTATAACAAGTATAAAGTTTATAATTAAGTTATGATAAACAATGTTGTCACAAATAAACTAAACAGTTAACTAGCTAGCAATAATGCCTTAAGATTGTTGGTGATATATTAGAGATTACAGTTGTTTAGTTTAGATTGCATGCAATTTTATATAACAAAGTAAAAGTACATATACTTGTAATAGACAAACACATGTAAAAAAAATTACAGAACTTAAACCAAAGTAAATGTAGATGTAAGGAACTTACTTGTTAAGCTATTAGAATCAAATTCAAATAAAAAGCATGTTGTTGTCAAATATCAATCATTTATCCTTAAAGCGTTATTGCTCATCTCTTGATGTAAATAGAATAATTTTAATAAACTTTTTAAAATCACAACACCACCACCTTGTTTAGTTATATTCCTAAACAAGATCTACGAACTCGAGTAAATAAAAACCAAAATCTTTTTACAAATAACAAAAATCTAAACTTCAGAACAAAGAGAAAACAAGGCAAAATTTAAGCAAGACTAAAGATGAAACGAAGCTAAGAGAATAGTAGAGAAGAAGGAAAATGTGTTGCTTCCAAGGATACAAAATATCTTACATTCAACTCCTTTTTATACTGATTTTTGGATGAAAACTAGTGCAAAATTCTACAATTGCGCTTTAATTACCCACCATAAACATATTAAAAAACTTGATAGTTTTTGTCTTAACAACCAAACATTTTTACTTAGAAAATAAAATAATTCAAGAGATGGAAGATTAATTTTCAAAATTTTCATTCATAGGTTAGTAAAAACTAATTCTTGATGAGCTAAGCCTAAGCCCAGGACCCGGGGCTCGAGCCCCATCCAAGCAAGCAAGCGTTTGTTTGTGGCTTAAGCTTCATGTTCACTTTGTCTAGATTCTCTCCTCTATAAAAGCTTTGGTAGCCTATAGGCTCATTTTTAATTCTTCAACTTTTTATTATATAAACTAAAAAAGAATCTTGTATTCTTCGAATATGGGATAAGGGGTTTTGAGTTTTATAGAAATACGTCAACTAAGGGTTCTTTTAATTTTTTATCCACCCATAATTTATTTTAATCATGTTGATGTTTCACGTTAAAGAATTTTTGTTGTACAATAATTTTCAATAAGTTTTTAACCATAAAAATGAGTAAACCCTGCTTTTAATTCAACCTCAAATATGTTTATTAATCATATTTTTTATATAAAAAAAATTTATAACAGTGATTCTCTTAGCAAGCGATAAGTTGTTCATTTTCTAAGTCGACAATCTCTGCAATAAATTTTCTAACAAATACCCGTAAGTGTGCTTATTAATCTTCTAGTGCAAGAGTGGGACTCCCAAGTACTTACCAATATCAAGAGTTCTACCAAAACCACACATGTTGTTGATATTCTACGCCAAGGCATAATAGACATTCTTAAAAAATATATCTTAGGTTTAGTAGTACTCACTTTCTAACCTGAAGAAGACCCAAAAAGATTTGAAAAATAAAGAATTTGCTTTATTTGAATGGTAGATGCCTCTGCAAATAATAACATGTCTGCAGGGAAACAAAGATTGGAAATATGACCCTCCCTACAATGGCCTTCAGACACAACAACATTGATTAAATGAGACAATCTCTTGAGGCACAAGACACAAATACGAGACTAAGGTAGTGTTTGGTATTTTGAATAATATTAATTATGTTGGATTGGATTAGATTAGACAAGGCTAGATAAATAATTATTCTTTCTTGTGTGTTTTATGTGCATTGAGTTTAACTTGATAATTTATTTTATTTTGTGTTTGGTAGAAATCGGACAAAATAGAACATCACACTATAATGATAATAATACCATTGACTTGTCTACTGTTTAAAGTGTAAATTATAACACATATTTTAATCCAAAAAATTATTATATTTTATATTTAAGATAATGAGTAAATATATTTTTTTAGAAAATCATTATTAGTATTTATCAAAATATTATTTTACTAGGGAAAAAATCCACCTTTTTTATGTTGATTAACATGTTGTTTTGGCAATTAACAAGCTTACACGCACTTGTAATTGCCTCAAATTAACTTATGTTTATTTTTTTTGGAAAAAAATGGTGCTTTTATTCACAAAGCAAAGAATATTAAAAGAATATTCAAATTAACTTTCTTCAAGCTAGGTTTTTTTAATTAATATAATTTTATAGTTTTTTATTATTATTTTACCATCTTTGATTATTGAGATTTATTATAGTAGATGATGTGTTATTTGTAATAACATGTGGTCTGCTTGAGTTAAAAACAAACAAACAAGTGTGCAAGTTTGGGCTACTAAGCCAAGGTACCCATGGGCTTTTCTTTTTATAAGCCCAGGTGTGCAAGCCCAAGATGACCCTTTCCTTTTTTCTAATTTTTTTTAATATTCTAAATTAAAATATTTTTTAATAAAACAATTCTAATAATATTTAAAAAATTATATAATCACATCATATTTTTCAAATAAGATTAGTGGTTTTTAAAGGTAATGTTAAAGGATTGCATGGATGATAATATGTAAACTAATATGCATAGTTGTAAAAAAGAAATTCCCCATGGATATTCAAATATCCATGAGAATAATTTTTTTTTTTTAGTTTTATATAATTTTTTTTGCAAATTAATTATTCCTTTATTTTCATATATAATAGCATAAAAATTATCAAAGCATATTTTTTTTTATTTGAACTTATTTTTTAAGTGATGATAAGTCTTTATTAAAAAAGTCATTCTATTAATAAAAAAAATATAATTTTATATTTATATAAAGATAAATAAATAAATAAATAAATAAGTGATTTTTAGGTAAAGAAACTTTCTAAAGTGATTCATAGAAAATTAGTTTGCTTGATGTAGCTGTATCTCAATAGTTTCTTAAAGAAGAAAAAGTCATGTCAAAGACAAGGTCGCAACATTTTTATAAAAATAAATTATTTTTATATGAATTAAATAAATCAGCTTATATGCATGCATTAATTTTTTTAATATAAAATTTTAAAATTGAGTAACACTATTTATTGATTGGATTAGAAATTCATAACTTGGCGCTAACAATTGAGCTGGTTGCGGATTAAAAGTGTGTTTGTTTTTGTTTTTTAAAAAATATTTTTAAAAATATTTGATATTTTTTGCTTCAAATGAATTTTTTTATGATTTTGAATAATTTTAATGTGTTTTATTTTAAAAAATTAAAAAAAATATTATTTTAATATATTTTAAAATAAATTTTTTTAAAAAAAACAACCATTATTATAATCTCAAACACAAAAGCGGAAAATTGAGGATTTATAAAAAATTACTGAGAGAAGAAAAGGAATTGTAAACTGCTCATCACAGGATCAATATCTTTGAATCTCTTTACACACTTTTATCTTCATGATTTCCCTCATATTTTTCTCCTGCTAGCATCCGTGGATCCGGTGGTTGAAAGATGGTAGCTTGGTGATTTTGAAACGGGAAGATTAAGACGCCAAAGCATGATTTTTGAGCAGTCCTCTGGTGGGATTCCCTTCAACTCTGTTTCATCTTCAAGAGCTGCTTGTTTGACAAATTTGATTGAATTCTGTAAGGGGAAAAAAAAAGAGGAGAGCTAAGCAACCTTTATTAACAAACATCTGGGCACATTTTCTTGTTTCGCACTTACCCTACTTCTTTCAAGGAATTCATAAACTGTAAATAAATTAACAAAATTATTGGAGAATTATTCGGCTATAAAAGTTAAATCATAGTTATAAACTAAGTAATTTTATGGTGTTTAATGAATAACTAGTAACATTTTATTAGTTAAAATACTTGATTTATTTTAAAAAATAGATATAAGAATGAGAGAGAACTTATACGAAGATACATTTATAACTTTTACTGAGTTCTAGATTTGATTTTTTCCCATACATGTATTTGTTTTTTTTTTTTTTCAAAGTAGATTTATTAGAGTAACTAATATGTTATTATTAATTACTCTGTTTGCACCATAAAATCTTCCAATAAACCCACCTTGACCTAAAAAGTTGATCTAAGAACTCGAGACTCAATATCTGCCTTGAGTTAAGTTGTTAGTTGAACTGGTCAAGAATTTGACATGGCAAAACTTGTTTGACCCAGATAGGTTTTTAATAATAAGGTAATTTGGACAAACCCAAGCTTCGACAATTAGATCAACTATAAATAAAAATAAAATTTCATTTAAATACCTAAAACTCAATATATTCACTTAACTAAACTCTACTACCCAACTGAAAAGGCTTGTGTTTTTATTATTATTATTATTATTATTATTATGGATAGTGTTTATTGTCCTTTGAATATTTGAGTTTTAAGTTTGGTTTATGTTTTTGATATTTAAATCATGTTTGTTAATTTAAGTTTTTATATTATTATCTATTTATTAAATTAATTAAAAATTACATTGAGATTGAGATATATTTAAATTCAGCATAATTATTTTAATAGAGTATTTTATTAATCTGCTAAATTGATCCGAAATAACATGTAGGTTGACCTGATAATCAAGGTTAGTTTTGAGTTGGTTTCTAGATCGGGCAAGAAAACTATATATTAAACCATTAAGAAATATTGCTATTGAAAAGCCTCATTTCACCGACAAGCTCATGATTTTCATAGATTAATAATAAATGATTCTAATGTTTGGAAACTAGTTAGGTCACTTGCTCATAATAAACACTTAAAACATCACACTGGAGAAGATTTTCCTCCAAAAAAAAAAAATTTGAGTTGTTGGATATATATACCAAACAAATAATAATATCTTCATGGATTTGTTCATATTGTAGCTTTTCTTGTCACCAACAAAATCCCCCAACTTCCCTAACAAAACTGGTTTGAGAAATTATTTTTTTTACAGAGGCTAACTTAATTTAATTTGCAATTAAAGGAAATCAGGATATAAAATCATCCCATTACCTAATTGGTATACAAATATATTGTTAATTTTATAGCGTGTGTGTAGTATTGTAATTACTTTTTAAATTTTTATTTTTTAAAAATATATCAAAATAATATGATTTTTATTTTTTAATATTAAACCATTAAAATGATTTAAAAAAAAAATTTGGGAAGGGGTGGCGTTCCCAGATGAGCTCTTAATATAACGGGAGCTCAGCCAAATGTCTACTAAACCAAAGTAATTAATTCAAAGCATATCTACCAGTTAGTATGATTGGACCCGACAGTATAGTTGACGGTATGATTAACTTCATGTATGCACTATGACACCATGATTTTCCACAAAAGTAAAGTGATCATTACAATGTTGACAGAATCTCATACTTTTTGAGAACTTTAATGTCCTTATTTTGTGCAGCAACACGAAGGATAATTACCTCGTTACTTTTATTGTGTTCGAAGGTATCTGATCATGATTTCAAAGCTCGGTGTAAGTTAGATGGGTGGGAAGTACCTGTGAGGTTTGTTGGACTGATGAAGGGCGACCCCATCTCTCAGGATCCCAAAGGATCGAACTGTTGAATCCAAAACTTGAAATATGGATTGGAGGCCTTTTATCCGTTTCATTGTTCATTTTCTTCAGATGCCACCCAATGACCTGCGAGGAATCACATACGGGTCCTTCAATTGTGACTTTGTTTTTGTTTGCTGAAAGTAGAGCCACTGGCCATGTCCCAAACACCCTGCACATTATCCATCAAAAGGAAGTTAGTTCTATGAATAATCAATCAGCTAATACTGGGAATTGTTAAGAACAACTGCGACTAAACGATCAAGTCAGGAGGATTGTTAGTGTTCATCGTGTGTGGTGGAATGGAATCCATAGACTCCAGCAGTCTCTATCTGTGCCTTGTTTTTTCAAAGCGATTAGCTAACATGCATGTCCTCCACCTCTTTTTTCAACAAGTGAAAGCAACATAACTGCACACATGAAGTCCAAGTTGGTTCTCCGCAAAGCTTGATCGACAAATCACATAGCCTAACCACCCAATATTGAAAGAGTCAAAAATCAAATGAAGATGTGGGACTCGTGAGATGGTTATTGTTTTCCCCCTGACCAATCATGTTTTTCTGTTATAAAAAGCTGTTCGTAAACTTTAAAATCTATACATTTGGTAAACCTGAGCAATCAAGCTTCAAGTGTCCCATTGAGTTTTGCTTAGCAAATACTGAAAGCTTTTTGTTTTCTTCTCTTTTCTTTCTCTATTCTCATCCTCTTCGTTAAAGTATAGCAGTGGCAATTTAATCTCAATTTGGGAAATAATCATAGAAGTAAGACGTAAGTAGAATTAACGTACTCAATTTGCCTAAGCTCGTCAAAGAAGCCAAGATCATAAACATTGGAAAGCCCGGCAAAATGAACAATTCCACTCAGCCTGTGTTGCTCAATGTGCCTTAAAGCAACATTCCTTTGATGATCCAGCTCTGCTTCAGGATCTGTAAAATTCTCCTTGATGACCAAATGCCTATACATGATGCCTGTTTTTCTAAGTATCTCCGATACTTCATCTGAATCTGATTGCCCTTCCACAACAATCCACAATAATGGTGGCGGAACCAGCCTGATTGTATTAGCTAACCTCCTCAAAAACACCCCTTGGTACGGATCTTCAGTGCTAATTGGCGTAACGATAATTGCCAGTCTTCTTGGTATTAACTTGGGTTTTGGTTCTTCTTCTTTTTCCAAGAATTTTGCAGGTTCAGATTCCTTGGAGCTTAATGGAGTTGGCACAGGACTTTCAGCTATCAAACTTCTGTTAACATTACTAGCATGTGGTGTACTTGCTACCTGCTGGTGCAACATTTCAACAGGTTGCGATTTATTTGATGCAACAACATGACTAGAAAAAATTGAAGCCTTGCCCCCTGGAGCGAAACCTGTAAAAAAGCCCATAACAAAACATAAACCAAAATGAACTATAGCTTTCTTCCATAATTGAACTTTCTTCTTTGATCTTTCCAAAGACCCCATCTAGCAAAACCCTTCAAACTGTGATCAAAATCTAAGTTTCTGGGTTCGGTTAGCTAGATATTGATCACTGAGTTTTGGCAAAAAAAGAAGGGGATTCTTTGGGGGAGAGAGTGATAAATGTAGAAGACTAAAATTAATGTACAAGGGAGTCGCTTTATATTGAAGGATATATAATTGTTTTTTTTTTTTTTTTTGTCAAGGTTGAAGCTAACTTGTCCATGAAAGGAAGGTACTGGCAAACTCAAAAGGCATGTTTTTTTTATTTTATTTTTGGAACATATTTGACAAGGCATTGCTTCGTTTAGTTATCACTTGAAGTGAAAGAAAACGTAGAAAAATGTGTGTAGAGGCTAGTGGGAAGGGCTTGAGTTGCTGTCTGCACCAAATAGTTGGTGGGATGCAACCCATCAACTAAATAAGACCTGGAAAAACACTTTATTTTATATTCACCTGTTGTTGAGATTAATTATGTAAACCGAGTATAGAGGGTATCAGATGTTGTCTGTCCCGGGTATTGTCTACTTATGAGCTGAAGTTGAGCAGCATTTCCCAGTGAGTAAAAATGGTTTCAAAAGGCTTGAATGCTCTGGCTTTAGGTATTTATATTTCCATACATGGTAATTCAAAGCATGTGTTCTTATAATCCTTGATTTGGTTCTGAAGTCTTCTTATAGGGGATTTGCAGCCTAGGATTTCCCTTTGTAATTTCTTGGAGGGAGGGAGGGAGGGAGGGAGGGAGGATCAAAATACCAGGAAAAAAGAGACCTTTGAGAGAGAAAGCTGACTCGAACAACATGAAATGGATTATACTATTAATAGCAATTTGTTACTTGTTCCAACTGATGATGATGGATACGTTGTCCGTGTCTAATTATTCTTCTCCACTCAAATAACAAACATTCAATCACTACAACATTTCCAGTCAAAACTGCCATCATAGCTTCTTCATCTTCACGTCAAAGATGGGCAGCTTCCGTGATGTAACGAGGGATGTTATGGTTTCAACAGCTTGAGTGGGGCGCATAAAAGCTTCCACCCATCTAATTTCGGACAGCAGAATAGTAAGAACACCAAAGCAAATTCCTTCAGGCTCCAAAGGCATGTCCATTCCTTCGAAAGTTGACACAGGGGATCATCATCTTGTACAAGGATGGGAAAGCATCGTTTCCAGTTGAAGCTTTAGTTTTTGTGACAGCATCGGGAACGTTATTTTCTCATCTAAATCAATAGCAAGGGCCAGAGCAAAGCCAGAAAACTGGCAAGACCAACAATTATACAAACATTGATGACTGAGATGATGCAGGTAAAGATAACTGGATACCAGAGAACTTAAATTCACGAAGTCTCAAACAACCAAAAAACATAACAAGCTCGGCTTGTAAAATTCCAAAACACGCATAAACTGTAAAGATAAATTGTAAACTGTTCTCAAAACTTGAAGAGAAGAGAAGATAAAATCAAACAGGCAGAAAAGCAGACATAAACTAGTCTAAACTGTAACTAAGCAAACACTTCACTTTTTCTTTACTGCAGACTTGGTGACCTTGGCACCAGATGGATCCTTCTTCTCAACACTCTTAATGACACCAACCGCCACGGTCTGACGCATGTCCCTCACTGCAAAACGACCAAGAGGAGGATAGGCAGAAAAGGTCTCAACAACCATAGGCTTGGTGGGAATCATCTTCACAAACCCAGCATCACCATTCTTCAAGAACTTGGGCTCCTTCTCGAGCTCTTTGCCAGATCGCCTGTCAATCTTGGTCAAAATCTCAGCAAACTTGACAGCAATGTGGCAGGTGTGACAGTCAAGGACAGGGGCATATCCATTCCCAATTTGACCAGGGTGGTTCATGATGATGACCTGAGAGGTGAAGTTGGCAGCCTCCTTGGCAGGATCATCCTTAGAGTTGGAAGCAACAAAACCACGTTTGAGATCCTTGACAGCAACATTCTTAACATTGAAACCAACATTGTCACCTGGAAGGGCCTCCTGAAGAGCTTCATGGTGCATCTCAACAGATTTAACTTCAGTGGTCAGTCCAGTGGGGCCGAAGGTCACGACCATACCAGGCTTCAGGACACCAGTCTCAACACGTCCCACAGGTACAGTTCCAATACCACCAATCTTGTAGACATCCTGAAGTGGAAGACGGAGAGGCTTGTCTGTGGGTCTCTTGGGCTCACTGATCTGGTCAAGAGCATCAAGGAGGGTGGGGCCCTTGTACCAGTCAAGGTTGGTGGACCTCTCGATCATGTTATCACCCTCAAAACCAGATATAGGGACAAATGGGATCTTGTCAGGGTTGTAACCAACCTTCTTCAGGTAGGAAGAAACTTCCTTCACGATTTCATCGAACCGAGACTTGGAGTACTTGGGGGTGGTGGCATCCATCTACAAGCAACAGCCAACAAATGAAATGCAACTCTTAGTCAGGTGTTAAGAAATTTTGAGCAGTACAAGTTAAAGTATTCATGACATGTAAAAACCAACTGCAAAAATTAGTAGAAAATAATTTAACCTTGTTGCAACAGCAAATCATCTGCTTCACACCAAGGGTGAAGGCAAGCAAGGCATGTTCACGGGTCTGGCCATCCTTGGAGATACCAGCTTCAAAACCACCAGTGGTGGAATCAATAATTAGGACAGCACAGTCAGCCTGTGAGGTACCAGTGATCATATTCTTGATAAAGTCACGATGACCAGGGGCATCAATGACAGTGCAGTAGTACCTAGTTGTCTCAAACTTCCAGAGAGCAATGTCAATTGTGATACCACGCTCACGCTCAGCCTTAAGCTTGTCCAAAACCCAGGCATACTTGAATGACCTTTTGTTCATCTCAGCAGCTTCCTTCTCAAACCTCTCAATCACACGCTTGTCAATACCTCCAAGCTTGTAGATCAAATGACCAGTAGTGGTTGACTTGCCAGAGTCAACATGACCAATAACCACAATGTTAATGTGAACCTTCTCCTTGCCCATGATGAACTTTGGGAGAGAAACTGGAATTGATAAAATAAAAAAGACTTAATAAATACACAAACATATTGAATGGACAGAAAAACATACAAAAGTAACATTTCCAATAATACTAATTAACCAGTCTTATACTTAAATTTCAAGTGACCATAATTTCAACAACAGTAAAGACATACATATGACACGTTCTTAAAAATAGCATTTCATGAACCAAAGACAGAAGCCAAATAGTCATTCGTATATAACAAGTTAAAACCACCAGCAAAACAATCACAGCTTATACATGTGTCTGAATAAACCAGCAAACCTTTGATACAACAATAAGCCTAGATCCGCTTATTAGTTAATAAAAAATAATTTCAGAGGTGTGACTGCTGGGATTCGAGCCCAGGTCTCCACGCAACTAAGGCATGGAATTTACCATTAAATTACAGTCACTACAGAGTCAAATAAAACATTTTCCCATCAGATTCAGGCACTTTCATCAAAACAAACATGACCAAATGTTATCAAGGTTCAGTTTGCTTCTTCCTTGTTTCCGATGGGAAAAAAGAAAACACAAATTAATAAAAAAAGATAGTTTCAAATTAAGATCTTTAAATAAAAACACTAAAAGCAACTGATTTTCAGGATAGAAAAAACCCGATTATATTCATAGCAGAACAGTAAACAATTTAAGAAAAGAAAAACTAATTCAGAGTCTGAATTATTTTTCTTATCTGATTTCAATCAAAATCAACAAAAACTGAGTCATTAGATCTGAAATGAAACACGATCAGTAGCATATAAACAAATAAGAAGAAAAGCTTATAACAGATGCCATCAAAATTATAAAAGCTAAAAGCTATAAAAGAAAAGAGAATCGCATCAGATCAGACAAGTAAACATAACATAATACTAAAGGGGGAGAGAGAGACGAGATCTAACCTTGAAGAAAGGAAGTTTAGGGAATCTAAAAAATAAGGAGCTCTCTCGCAGTTACAGAGAGCAAACGAAAGAGATCGAGAATGGCCGCTTATGCTTGTTTAAATAGTGACACTCACTAAGCCATTTGGTCTTAGATTAGGGTTTCTCTATCGGCCGTTGGATTGTTTTTAAACTAATGGTCCAAGATAACCACGTAGCAGCCAGTAATAGAATAAAGTTTCTCTATCGGCCGTTGGATTGTTTTTAAACTAATGGTCCAAGATACCACGTAGCAGCCAGTAATAGAATGCGCTTGTGTTTTTAGGTCATGTCGGTTTCATTATGGCAATGTTTGTTTTTTGGAATTCACTTTTCAGAAAACTATTTTCCAAATTTTTCTGTGTTTGTTTGTCATTAGAAAAATTGGTCAACGGAAAACATTTTCCGGTCAACGGAAAACACTTTCCAGTCAACGGAAACACTTTTCGGTCAACGAAAAACACTTTCTAGTCAAAGAAAAATTTGGTTTGGTTTTCAGGAAAGTGTTTTCCCTTTTGGCTGTGTTTGTTTTCCGGAAAGTGGTTTCCGAGAAACCACTTTCCAAACTTTCCTGTGTTTGTTTGCTATTAGAAAAGTTGGTCAACGGAAAACACTTTCCAGTCAAAGGAAAATTTGGCTTGGTTTTCAGGAAAGTGTTTTCCTAGAAAATCTGAGCGGAAAACACTTTCCGGAAGTTGTGAAAAATTTAGAAATGTCATTATTTGCTGATTATATCAAATTTGATCCTCAAACTTTTGATTGTTATATATAATTTGTTTTGAATATTTATT
>Ga0307517_10009303_pt1 | contig 13953 bp, 9 predicted proteins | sample 23_EM_MG_FD_194515 | JGI IMG/M metagenome (GOLD analysis project Ga0307517, IMG submission 194515) | Populus trichocarpa ectomycorrhiza microbial communities from riparian zone in the Pacific Northwest, United States - 23_EM | ecosystem: Host-associated > Plants > Roots > Unclassified | place...
TGATCTTTATATATATATATATATTGAGAAGGGGGGTTCGTCTCAGATTTCAATTTTGGTTGCTATATTATTTTTTGCCTGTTTTTTATTCATCATCATTGTTTATTTATTTATTTATTTCACTGGCTGATGAAGTTCTCATGAGTTGAAATTTAATTTTGGTATTGTGATTGTCAAACTGGAGTAAAAGTTAAGAGAATGGATTATTGGCATGTTAGTTCTAAAAGATATGATACTTAGACAATGATTGTGTATCTGTCCTTGCTAATCCGCTTAATCAGATTTTTCCACTTTCATGTTTTTGGCAGGCCTGAATCATTGGGTATTGTTGTCGCTGTAGTCTTCATGGTTTTGACTATAGTATTTCAGTTTTTAAACTTCGCGCCAGATTCCAATGTAAGAATCTTTGACAATCTTCTGTTGCAATTTTTTTACACCATGCTTATATCTTTACTGCAGATTCTGTGTTTTCATGTTTCTACCTGTATATCTTTGTTTACTTCCCCAGTATTTCTTCCATTTGGTGTTTTAATTTGTGAACATGCAGTGGCTTGTTGAGTACAATGCAGCACTAGCATCAATTTGCTTCATGACTCTACTCGGATTCATAGATGATGTCCTTGATGTTCCATGGAGAGTGTGAGTATTTCTTGTTAGCGTTTTGTTAAAAAGAAGCTTGATTAGATCCTCATGGCTGTTATTGTGTTCACTAAGAGCAGCAAATTATTGCTTCCGTCAATTGCTGCCCTTCCATTGCTGATGGCATACGCTGGACATACAACTATCATTATACCAAAGCCTCTTGTTCCATATATTGGGCTCAAGGTTTTGGACCTGGGTATGTTTTTTAATTCCAATAGTGTGAGATCATTGCTCTCACACACACACATGCTACTTTGCTAGGATTCATCCTCATCATGAACATCAATCTAATTTTAAAAACATACTCCTAATTTCATAGTAAACTTGAGACTTTTCATCATAGAACTTGAATTTCATTTTTCAGTTATATGAAAAGAAATAGAAAGCATTGTTTGAAAGAAAGTCGATAAAGCCTTACAAGTGGCTGGAGTTATACCAGCATGTGCTTAATGGTTTTTTCATTTTGTTTTTGACAGGATTTATATATAAGATTTACATGTGGTTTTTGGCAATTTTCTGCACAAATTGCATTAACATTCATGCTGGTATAAATGGCCTTGAAGCTGGTCAAACAGTTGTGATCGCATCTGCGGTAAGCATAGAGAGTTGTAGAACAACTGGATTCTGACTCTTTATGGATCTGACACAGCTTAACAATTTTATAGATTTTGATACATAACGTCATGCAAATTGGAGCATCTGCAGATCCTGAGTATCAACAGGCTCATGCATTCTCTGTGTATCTTGTCCAACCCTTACTGGCAACCTCTTTGGCTTTGCTTTCTTACAATTGGTATTAACATTTGATTCTATTTATCAAGTGATTTTCTTACTGTTCTTTCTGCGCAGCAAAGTAACATTTACTCTTTTATTTTTTCAGGTATCCTTCTTCAGTCTTTGTTGGAGATACTTATACATACTTTGCAGGGATGACGATGGCTGTTGTTGGGATTTTAGGCCATTTTAGGTGTGTCCTGTGCCTGTTCAACGTTCTGTTATTTTATTTCACAATATATGTATGGGGAGTTTTCTGATTCATTCAAGTCATCTCCATGCATGGGTTAAAACCTAGAACATGGCATTTAGAGTTTTGACATGTGAACGTGATTGACTACCTGTGCAAGCTCTGGATGTTGTGAAATTAGCGTATTCCTTACTAAATATTTTTGAAATATAAGTTCAAACTAGATTTACTTGTCAGTATGTACATTAGAAAATACTTGTTGCTTTTCTTTACCTATTGTAACCACGCACTATTTTTCTCTTTCTCATTATGCAATCTCAATCAAATGATAGCTGATCAATTGTGCTATTAGGACATACATTGTCACATTTAAAGATCCCAGAGATCTGATATACTGGGTTTTTCTACAGTTACTTTGCATTTATCAATATGCCTATCCATAACCTCATAATTGATTTTTTTTCCCTCTTTTTTTGAACAGTGAAACGCTCCTGATTTTCTTTTTAGCACAAGTATTAAACTTCCTCCTGTCAGTTCCTCAGGTTTGATCTCATAACTCTTCTCCCCCAAGCTTTTAAACTCCAATTATCCACTAAGGCATCTAATTTGCGGTTCCACTTCAGCTTTTTGGCTTCAGGCATTGTCCAAGACATCGTCTACCTAGGTAGATTCTCTACCCTCGTTGCAAGTTTGTACCGAAGGGAATTTCATGGCCCTTCTTTTGTGAATCTTCTATGGATGTCTTAAATTACATTATTTTTTTTTCAGGTTCGATCCTCAAACAGGACTTCTTACAGGAACAAACGATGGGACACTTGTTAATTTTTACTTGAGAATGTTCGGCAGGAAGACAGAAAATTCACTTTGCGTGCATCTTCTTCTTGTTCAGGTGATTTATTTGTTTGTTAAATTTTATCTTTCTCCTTTTACTTGTGCACTTTGGGGAAGGGGCTTTTTGCCTTGTCGAGGGTTTGGACTTCACTATCCCATGCTTCTCACAATTTTGGGACCAGGGAGTGCCGCTGGCCCCAAGCAGGAGTTCCAAGCTTCTTGATAATGACACCTGACTGAAATACCCACATAAAAGAATATGTTTGTATGATACAGATAACCATCTCATTCAGCTAAAACTAGGAAAATGTGAACCAAGCTTTACAATTCATTCTTGAGTTTGGGTCTTCCATTTTGAAATAAGTTTGCTTCACTTGATTGTAAACAGGTAGGTTCCAAAGCAAACCAAATAGAAACCCAGTTGCATGAATAATTCAAGGCTAAATTATAATCTAATCCCCTTTAACTTCAACCCTATTAGAGATTTTACCCTCTGAACTAAACAATCCCTTATTTTTGGTGTTTAAACATTGCATTTTTTTAATGTGGCCCTTCCAGTTCTGCTATACAATAATTTTTGACATATATGTGTAAATTAATTTTTTTGTATAATTTTGTAGAAAAAGAATTAATAGAAGCCTCCTACTCTAGCTCACTCTTCATCTACCTCTATGTATTGTAAATAACCTCCAAATCAGACAAATAAGTTTACTTCATAATTCTCCACATCAAGCATCTTCACCATTTTATTTACTTTTCTTTATCACAAGCCCTTATCGTTACCACAACCTCAATCTCAATCTCAGCACCAACCATCTGTACCCCAAATACCTTCCTCTTGCTTTTCTGTAAATTGCAGCATGAATAGGCTGGTTTTGTTATTGAAGATCAGGTGGGCATCGTTATTTGATGGGATAAAGAAATCATTGCAGCTTGTTGATATTGTTGATCTTGTTTGACTTGTATGACTTGTTTCTATAACTGTTGTAACATGTGAAATTTTTGTTGTTTCTGCTGTTGTACTTAATGTGGTTTTTTGTAGAAATTATAGATTCGGGAAAGAAACAGAGGTCTGAGTATCTTCATACCAGTTTTTTTCTATTTGTCTGCTGGTTACTGAAAATGCTGGAGAGAAATTAGGATTTCCCTAAAAAGCTTCTTAGTCTTATTTTTGTAAAAATATATTTATCTTTAAAATGTAGTATTGTGTCTTGCTAACCAAAACCTAGTTTCCCTAATGTCAAGGATGACATTCCAATATTAAATTAGTTTGACAAAAATCAGGGAATTTTCAGTTCATGAAGCAATCTCAAATAGAGTTGAAGTTCAAGGGGTTAAATTAGGTACACTTTGGCCTCACTTCAACTGTAATGATTTAGTAACTGCATTGACTTCCTGTCTTGATCTGATCAAGTTTTCAGCACGGATGTTTCTTGCAACATAGTTAGTCTTACTCAACTCATGTAATGATTGCCAGCACCTGTGTTCCGCATTGGCATGTGTGTTCTAATATCTTGCCTGTGGTAACAGGCACTCGGATGCTGCATATGTTTTGGGCTGAGGTATTTACTCACCGGTTGGTATAAATGAGGAACATGATCGAAGAAGCGATCTTCTGGTTGTATTCATTAACATGCCGAAGGTTTTTCTTACTGCATAGTTTTGTTGGATGATTTGGCATCACGCTCTAAAGGGAAATACTGGTCATCTGGGGAACGTGTTCCAATTCCAATGGAGGACAAGCACTTCAAGATGATGCCAGGATTTGTATAGAAAGAAGCATGATGTTTCACTGAGATTTGACTTTTAATGCAATTTTGGGGATCTTTACAGCGAAGAGACTTGATAAAGATAGAGAGTGTTGGCGCCCATTAGCTCGTGTCATCACTGAATTGTTTCGGAAGATTGATACACCTCTAGTTTCACCAACACCATGTGTTTTCTCTGTTTCTTTCCTTGGTATACCCTAGCTTTGAGAAAAAGATGGCTTTCATGTGTCAAAGCTCCGGCGAAACTAGCGTGCTAGTCCTCTTCCTCTCCAGTGAGAGGAGAGGAAAAGCCACCAACCATAAGCAATAACAGAAACTCATCAATATCATTCTTGCCCCACGACATATGATCTCATTTTCTTTCTGATTTTTCAGGAGAGACAAATTATGAACATAAACGAGCAAAAAGAATGAGAACAGAGTCTACAAGTATTAGTGATATTTCATTACAATGCAGGTTTACTAATAAAATGTTCGCTGCAAAATTTTGACTAGTAGCAAAAGTTCTACAAAAGAAGCGACCAAAATAGAAGAACCGACAGTAAATAAACTTCCTAACCCAAAATGGACATGTAAATCACATTTACTGGGTTCAAAAGTTGTGAAAAAAGGGAAGCAGAAACCCCATTTTGGTCACCATTTCAATCACATTTACTGCGAGGACAAGCTAAACAGAACTGCAACATAGTATGGATTCCTTACAAAATCATCAACATATTAGGAATAGCATCATGTATAAATGGAGACTTCAGCAGAACTGCACATTAAAGACATCTGATAGAAGAGAAATTTCACCTACAATAAGCATTTATCTCTCCGAAAGAAGGGGGGGGAAAAGAGTTTTATGAGGTTGGGTATTCTGCTCAAAGCAAAGTTAGAAATGCTCAATTCATAAAATAAGATTTGGCCAACAGTTTATCTTGTTTGCAACAGAGTCCAAAGCCAACTCATTCAACCTCCATAGCATCCTTTTCATTGCTTCTGCTGGACCACAGCTTGATGGTTCGGTCATGTGAGACAGTCGCAATTAGACGTCCATCTGCCACCAAGCAACAATGCTCACCCAATCAAAATGAAGCAAAGGGTAATTCATAAATTAGCAGAACAAAATGAGTTCTCCAGAGGAGCAATTAAATTAAACCTCGTTTCAAAGACAAATCAAAAAATGACCAGAAAAAACAAGCCCTTAACCTTTGGCGCACACAGACAAATGACACCTTATTTTATTTGAGCAAATGGCAGACCATTAATGAAAAGGAATATAGTTAATCCACGAAGCCATGACACAACAATTCATATAAGCAAAGTTTTTATGAAGATAACACTGAATCAAGTAACTAAGTATATGAACTGGATTAGTTTATTTTGAATTTTTTGGCTTTCCCTATCACAACTGTGAATTACAAAAAATAGAAGGCCATCGTACAGAAAATATCTCGGGATCAGATCCCACAACTGAATAAATAAAACACAACCATTAACAACTTTCAAGGTGTTCCAAACGAAACTCCATAAGCATTCTCAGTCAGTATGTATGATACCAGCAGATAACTGCCAAATAAAAGCAACTAGAATTCCAGTTTTTAGTTGCACAGAAGTTGTAAATGGAATTGACAGAACCCAAAGATTATTTAGGAAAAGAGAAACTGTCAAGAGAAAGGGGGGGAACAAAATTTGGCACAGAAAAAAAAAGTGGCAGATGATTTGAGGATGGACCAATGGTAACGGTTCATGGTGCAATCGTGGTAATATATTGACAATTAGCACATCAATTGTGGTTATTAAAATAAAGGTGAAGCAAACAAAAGATAAATAGTTCATGAGAAGTGGTTAAATGATCACAAATTTGGGCATATATGACTTATTTAAGTGGGGAAAATTACCTGCACTAATATCCAGAGATGTAACTTTGGCTTCGTGAGCTGATAATGTCTTGACATGCTTAAAATCTCGGCCAGACCAAACCTGTTAAACAGAAATTCAATACCTTCAGAATAAAATAAACAGAAATTCAATGCCTTCAGAATAAAATAAACAGAAATTCAATGCCTTCAGCTGTACAAAACAATCAAAATGGTCAGAAATAAACCAAACCTTAGCAGTCATGTCATATGATGATGTAACCAGATAGTATCCTTCTTGGGGCTCAAACTTTACTTGTGATACGAGATTTGAGTGTGCTGGTATGACATACAATGATTTTTTCTTCCTTAAATCCCATATCCGGCAAGTATTATCCTCTCCGCCAGTCGCTAAATGATAGCCATTGGGTGAAAAGCTGATCCCAAGAAGCTGAAAATGGTATGAAAGATAAATGTGGTCCATTTAACAACTATACTTTCCAAATAAACAAAAACAAGATTCCCGTGAGAAAAAGGAGAAAGATTCAGAAAGAGTCTCTCACCGGCTTGACATGGCCTTCGAATGCCATTATACTTCTCCCAGTACGTAGGTCCCAAACACGTGCTAGTGCATCCAATCCACAGGATGCTGCTAATGATCCATCATGATGGAAAGCTATTCCATAAATGCTCCGACTGTGACCTTCTTGAAGGAGCAGCTCCACACCAGAATCTATATCCCACAGTCTCCATGTCTTATCAAAGCTCGTGGTGCCCAAGTACTTCCCTGATGGATGGAAAGCAACACGAGCAAGACGGTCTAGATGACCTTCAAACTTCATCAGGAGAGAACCATCAGTGTTCCACAACCTTGCAGTTCGATCAGCGGAGGCAGTTGCCAAATGATTGTGCACAGGAGAGAAGGCAACATCAGTTGCACGTTCCATGTGTCCCTTTAAGTTAGAAACCTTTGTAACTTGAGGCACACTCCATATTTTAGCAACTCCACTTAAGGAACTGCATAAGCAGAATAAAGCAAGGAATCAGATTATGGAATGATCATGGTAATTAAGAACAGGAAAGGGATAGTTTACTTAACACAATACTCGCAAATGACTTTATTATGTGATTGGTACTGTCTATGTAAGAAAAATTGACCGTGCTGTCAGATGTGATCTGTCATGTTGTGAAAGAAGGGGGGAAATAACTGTTTACAAGCAAGCAAGAAAGAGAGTGGCAGCTAACAGAAATGGATTAAATCATAGAGAGAGAGAGAGAGAGAGACCAGGTAGCGAGCATTTCTCCGTCACAAGAGAAGGAACAGCCAGAGAGTGGCCGGTCATCTCCAAGCTCGCTGCAATTAAGACTCAAACTCTCCGCCTGATTCAGACTCCAATCAATCTCTGCATCTTCATCTTCATCTGGGTCATCTCTTTTTCTCCTTGCACGTTGAAGACGCAAAGCTGCCTTCGAAATGGAGTATTTAGCAATATCAATTCTAGCATCCAAGAGCTCTTTCGACCCTTCAGTGTAGAATGGATACTGAACAAATTCTTCCTCGGCATCTTCTGCTGCCGCAGTAGATGCAGCCTCCTCTTCCTCATGAACTTTCATCAACTTCTCCAATTGTCCTTCAGAATCCAACTTAGCCATAAGCATCCTCAACCTGTCCCGTCTCTCCATCTCTCGTTCTCCGAAAAGAGTTATAGGCTCACCAAGCCGGCGAAGACGAGTCCTAACTGCCATATCATTAGTAGGCACTGCCAAAGCAGCAGCACGCTTCTTCATCATAAACTCCTGCATTGCCTTTTGCTGCCGTTCTCTTACTAGTCTGCTGGCTTCCGAAATTTCATAACCCCCAGTTGACCCCGGGGTAGTCCCAGTGGGACTTAATTCCTCTTGGTCAGAATCTGAGTCACTAGTTCTCATCTCACCATTTTGCACCCCAGGTGGCCTAGTTGCAGGCGGTCGGATGGGGAGCGGTGCTAATGGGCGGGGAGGAACTATAGGTATTGGAGCGATAGAAGGCAAAACTGGTATTGAAGATGGGATTACCGGCGGAATGATTGGTGGAGTTGGTTGAATAGGACTAGAGTTATCAATCATCAGTTCATCATCAGGGACTACAGCAGAAGATTCTTCTGGTAAATTTGACAAAGCGGGATTTTCCTCTTCAGCTGCCATGACAACCTAAACAAGCAAGACCTTAACAATTAATAAATCTTATAAGAGAGTACTTAAAACCCATTAAAAAGTTTCGATCTAATAACTGAAATGAGGGTTCAAGTAAACAAACCAATGCACAGATATCCCAGAACAAACATATACCACCTAGATAATTTTATCATAAATTTAAAAGAAAAGGAAGCAAATCAAGCTGTTAATATGAATGTCAATGGTCTAACCTTGTTATAAATTGCATTAAATAAAGGGGGGGGTAAAAACAGCTGACCAATAAACATTCTATTTCTTTTCTTTCTCGTTGGGGCATTTTAGCAAACAGGGGGCGTGCGTTCGTAAATGTTAAATAAAAATATCTATAGAACCCAGTTACCAAATCTTAAAATCTGTAGTTCCTTTTTACTCAGGACCAAACAGAAACCCCAGTATTCATTGCAAAAAGAAACGAGTAGCTAAATAACTAAGCAGAGAACCCCGCAATGAAAAGCAAACATTAAAGAAAAAATAACTTTAAGACTCTGGTTCTGATTCTGGTGCTTAAAACTTAAGTTCTTCAATGTTAAAAGAGATAAAAAGAGAATCGTAAAAGGAATTCACAAATTATAAATCAGTGTACCTGTGTGTGTATTGCTGGAGAAAATCGTCTTTCTAGGACAAGGAGACCTGGAGAACTTTGTCGAACCCTTTAAGTTTTAACTAAAACACTGTTATGGCGGGCTTCCAAAATTTCCTTTTTGGGCTTTAATATTCAGCATAAATATGGCCCATAGCAACTAAATTTCTTTAACGTCAGACTTGACCAAGTGTGTTTGTTAAAAATTAATTTTAAAAATATTTTTTATTTAAAATAATACTTTTTTATTTTTTAAAATTTTATTTTTAATATTAATATATTAAAATAATTAAATAACACCAAAAATAATTAATATATTTGTAAGATGATTGAGAATATTTTTTTAATATATCTTTAAAATTATTATAAATAATGTAAGAAAAAAATATGATTTTAACCAAATTAATATCCATCAGTTCCAAAAAAAACTTGGCCGAGCCAAACTCGAGTTAATGGATCCTTAGATTATCAAATCAGATTTAATAACTAGGATGTGATGAGAGAGAAACCCAAGTTTTAACTCGGAGGATTATCGAATCAAATTTAATAACTTCTCGAGGATTCAGAGCCCGTTAAAACCCAGAAAAAGAAGAGAGATATATTAGTAATTTTTATTATGCTGGAGATTATGGTGTAAATGAGAGTTGTTTAGTTCAGTATGCTCTTCCGAAAAGAGTGCAGTGTCAGGATTGAATCCACTGGCTAAAACCTTATGCAACCTGCTGGTGTTTCCTAGGCAAGAAAAGCAGTATTGCGTTGCTTGGGGCAGCAGAAACAAATAGCAGGTGTGTTAAGGTATACGGCCTTGCTTTCACAATAATTGACGCGTATAAAACTTTATAATGATTCCTAGAAGCCATGTTAGGAGCAGCAAAGAAGAAAACTACTTTCAAATACAAGAATCATCATCAGGATAGCAGGACTACCTCCGTCTCAATAGAATCATCATCCTGATTCTGCCACTTGAATTGGGATTAGAATCCTCATTACATGCATAAAAATACATCTACTTGATATCATAACAAGAAAAAGTTTCACAGCATATTATGCCTCATGCTTCTTGAAGCAAACTACAAAACTGCAGCTTAAAATCCAACATGACAGTGCATTTGTCAGGTTGGTGCCATCCTATTATATTTACTACTAGTAGTATATGCTTCGACACACAACAAATAAAACAATAGGGGCACAAACCACGTAAGTTGTTTGTACTATATACTTCAATCAAATCGCTGCTTTCAGGCAGGTAATCCACAAGGATTCTTGGAGTTCCACTGCCTTGAACATGGTCTCTTCCAGAAGCAGCTGTCAATAAACCAAATTTACCCTCCTCCTCCCTCTTCCATGCCTCCACAATCCGCGATCTATTGGATATTCATCACCATGAAACCTGGAGGTTTTTATAACTTGACATTTGCCAACCAGTACCTTCCCTACTTTGGTTATACCCATCCAATGTTCCCCAGTCACCACCAGTTCCATCATTAACATTCTTCCCGTCATTGTTAACATCCCACTCATTGTTGCCCCAACCGAACGAATCATTCCAACAATCCCATCCATCATCGTTCATGGCTTCATTAGGATGAGTAACATTCCTTCCCCAGGGATTTTCATCACTAGTGACCTTATGGTTGAAATCCCAATGTCCAGGATCCAGTGCCGAATCAGGAACCTTTTGAAATTCCTCCTCAGCTCCTCCCCATCCAGCACACGAAAATGACTGATTCAAGAGGAGAGAACTGCCAATAATGACAACCTCCTCTCCTTTGGTAATCTCATCATGATCTTTCGGTTCCCGCTCCAAGTCTAAAAGCAATTCGGGGTCAACACTGGAGTTCCAATCAATTTCATCAATATAAATATCAGGATCAGGTAATGATATGTTGCAAGGTAGGCCATTAATCTCAGCCCAAAATCGGTTTTTAGCATTGTGAAATGCCTCTTCACCAGCAGAGTCATTCCACTTAACTACATTCTCATATAGATACATAAGTTTTTTGGTTTCCAGGAGCTTTCTCCATGGAATTGAACCAACTGAATAGCAGAATCTCTTTTCCCATGAAGGTACAGTTGGCTGCCAACTACCTGAAAACAAAAGGCAAAAATATAAGATAAACTATTCATATACAACAAAAAAAAAATCGATGTTTCAAGGACAATGAGGAGAACAAGTTTCGAAAAGAGGAACAACAGAGTGAATAGAAAGCATGTACAATGTAAGAATCATTGCAGAGAACAGGTAATGCCCAGGATATTTACAGAAAAAAGCACTAGAAAAGGACAGAAAGGATATCTAGACAACAAAAAAAAATAATAGACAAATACGACACAAATCTTGTATAAATCTAAATAGAAACACTTCAGACGTTCATTCTTTTTCTGCCATAATTTCTATTTTGTGCTTTTTGTATGCAATCTGCATACATTTTTCAGAAAGAATTCCCAAATATATTTTAACACTTTCAAATTGATCAGTTTCTTGTCTGTACATGTCTGGTAGGAAACTTCAGGACTTGAACGAATTCTCAGAAATAGTTCATAAAGAGAACTGCTGTGTACCTAAATCGACATCCACTGCTAAAAACAGACCAGACCAACAGAAATTTAACAAAAAAATAATTGCATATTTTATAAAGTGAAACACTTGAACACTACAAACAGAAACTGCACACATCACCAAGCACCTTGCCCTAACAAGAAGCGCCGACATCTAGAAAACAATAACCAGTTCTAAACAATTAAAGTGTATGGAAACAATGATGCAAAACCACGAAGGGGAAAAAAGAACCAACCCCAACATGTCACGACCCCAACAGAAAGATACCTTTTTTTGCCGAAAAAACAACAAAAAATAACCCTTCAGGAAGAGCAATAACACCAAAACAGAGGCTGCCACGACAAAATCCAACAAGAAACTACCCTCTTGAAAGAAATAAGGTAATGTTTAAAGGAAATCACAAAGTAACTCCTGGTACATGGCCTTAAAAAAAATCAAAGGAAGAGAACTCCACATACCATGATGAGGAGGTTTTCTAGAACGTGATCTTGTCGTTCTTTGAACTTCTTGATGTTGATAAATTTCACCCCTGTGTCTCCTCCTATTATTCATACTCAAAAAAATCCAATAAACACAAAAGGGTCCTCCAGAAACCAAAAAAAGACACTGTTTCTTGTTTCAAGCAAGGAGAACACAGAGAAAGATCAAAACTTTTTAAATGAGAACAAAAGGTGGGTATTGTTAATTTTTTATTAGACACTTGATTGATCAAGGAATAAATTTTGGTGGCTGAAGAAGTATAAAAGAATTTGAGAGAGCGATGGTAGTGGTGATCACACCCCACGAGAAGAAAAGTTTTGTTTATAAAATAGTGAAAGTCCCAGGTATTTGATTTTGTCTCGAGTATTTATAGCCCCTGTTCTTTGCTTAAATTACTAGTTTATCAAATTCTTGCTCTGCAAGGACTAGGTCACTTTAACGTGTGGGTTTTCGCGATGCTGTACTTTTATAAAAAACAATTGCTTTTTATATTATTTTATTGTAATAATATTTAAAATAAATTTAAAAAAATAAAAAATATTAAAAAATAATTTTTTATCATTTTACGATCATCCTTCAATCTAACGCTCGTCCAATTAAATGCCTTGCCTTGCTTCGGGTGCAAGTTTGGGTTGGAAAGGAATTCTTGGTGTTTTATTTCTCCAAAATTGAGATTTAAAACAAAATAATAAGTTTTTAGATGTATAGTTATCAGACCCGACCTGAAGTTGATACGATTAAGAAATTAGATCCTAGGTTACACTGTTTAAATCAACTTGAAAAAATTTTAAAAAAATATTTAAAATTTTAATATTTCATATGAAAAAATTAAGATGCAATCCATATGAATATAAGCCATACATGTTATAAATAATAAAATTTAAAAGATTATTTCAAAAGGTTTTGTATTCCACATTGAAAAGATATTATTTAGTATGTTATTCTTTTAAGTTGAAATATTTAAACCATAAATATTTTTTATTACATAATTTTTTTCATATGAATATAGAGTATATATATTAAAAAACTTTAAATCTCACATTGAAAAAATAATTTTTTTTTTATGAACATAGAATATTAGAATATATATACTAAAAGGCTTTAAATCCCACATTTAAAAAATAAAATATTTTTCTAATATTTATATAGTGAACTTTGAAAATGATTAATAACTAACTAAAAAATATAAAAAAAAAATAGGGGTTTCTGGTTATGAGAAAAAACATACTTGAAAAAAAAAACCGGATCTCAACCAGGTTTTTCCGTGTTGTCCAGGTCATAGATCAACCTGGCAGGTTAACCGGGTTTCACTGGGTTTTTGTTTATCCTGGTCTTTTGTCTTATTCAGATCAGTGCAGCTATCAAGTCTACTGGATTTTGAATTGACCCTTTAGGCTGGTTCAGATTTAATAGTTTGGATGTTGTTGAAAGAGAACATGGAAAGTTCCTGAACATCTTAATTGATTTTTTACCCTCAAGGTTCAGAGGTTTTTTTATATATCTTATATTTTTCTCAATAATATAAAGGTGAGTATGGATGATTTGTATAACATGACAATAAAAACAATTAATTTGAAAGAATGAAAGCTTTAAAATATTTTTAGACCAATTTATTTGTTAATTAATACTAAGTAATTCTTCCAATGATTTTAAAAACACACTATTTATATTGAAGTAGCATGTTTATAAAACAATAAATTTTTTCAAGGTAAAGATGGCCCCAAAATATAAATCCAGGAAGATATATAATAAATTTTACTCATTCAACAATATTCTCTTTATTTTACTATTTCCTGGTTGAATTAATCCAAAATCATTTAAGTATCTTTTATTTTTTGTGTTTGAAATTGTGTTTTAAAATTATATTTATTTTAAAAAACATCAAATTGAATATTTTTTAATATTTCCCTGGTTTTAATGAGATGATGCTAAAAATTAAAAAAAATTATTTTAATATATTTTTAAATAAAAAACATTTTCATCACAATATCAATCATACACTTGAAATGTACAAAATTTTGTCAACTAAATTAACCAACGTGCTCTAGTTTATCCTATTAATTTTGGTACCA
>Ga0307517_10009305_pt1 | contig 13948 bp, 13 predicted proteins | sample 23_EM_MG_FD_194515 | JGI IMG/M metagenome (GOLD analysis project Ga0307517, IMG submission 194515) | Populus trichocarpa ectomycorrhiza microbial communities from riparian zone in the Pacific Northwest, United States - 23_EM | ecosystem: Host-associated > Plants > Roots > Unclassified | place...
AAAGATGAGGATAAGAATCATTCCAACAAAAAGTTTAGGCTGTTGAGCATTAGCTCTGCGAGAGAGAGAAAATGTATCAGTATGAATCGCAAGTCAAGAGATTCTTCTCCCTAAGTTGCATTCTAGCAAGTGCAAAGGATATTGCAACACAATGGAAAATTCTCCTGTGTATGCAGCCTCCATCAGAGATTTCTCATTTTGTCTTAATTTTACAGAAAAATACCAGACATTACAAAGTTTGCACAGCAAAACTAGACAACAAATCTATATAATTTAGAAACCATTGCATCATATCAAGGGGAAAACAGTTCAAAGTAAAAAACTAACTAACAAAGTATGACACTAATAAAAAAAAATATACAGGTTGAGACACATTAACCATACCGATACTGTATTAGTTAATAACAAAAATCACATATCACATATACTCTACATAAAAAGGACAGCAAACATACCTGACACCAGCATCACCAACAATGCCAATGGCCATTCCAGCAGATAGCCCGGCAAGGCCACAAGCGAGACCGGATGAGAGATGTGCATACCCGTCGAAAAGGTAATAAGACTTAGCCTTAGGGTTAATTCCGGTACTAATAATAACAGCAATAATCAACCCATAAATACCCAACACACCAGCCATAACAACTGGAACAATCGACTTCATCACCAACTCGGGCCTCATCACTCCCATCGATGCCACACCAACTCCACTCTTAGCGGTTCCATAAGCTGCTCCCATACCTAAACAAACACCAAAACTCCAATATTACACCAAAAACAAAACACACAGAAGCATTTCAATAATTCTTCCTAGAACTAAAATTTCTGCAGATCTAAGGAATTTGTTAAAAATCTAATCTTGATTAAGCAAAATGGTTCTATAAAATAAAGATTATCAAATCAAAATTTAAATCAAAATGCTTTTTCCCGGTTCATTAATAAATGTCAAAATTAATATCATTTATTGACAAGTAAGCTAATTGAAGATCCAAGTCAACGTAATTAACACAAACCCATTATTAATTACGCATACGCACGGCCAATAATCAAATTCAAAGAAATAATTGCAACGAATATAACATTAAACTAAAATGAAATCACTTTAGACATGTATAATTGCATCAAGATCGATCTGATAATCATCCATATAGCAATTCTATTTTCCTTCATTTTCTAGGGAACCAATCAAGAACATGAAAATAAATAAAATAATTAAAAGATCGAATAAAAGTAAAAGAAATGTAATTATTTACATGAGAAGACGAGGGCGGCAGCAGCCCCAAGGAAGCCGAAGAACGGTGCAGTTTCATCGCCACTGAAAGTAGACATAATTGATAAACTGGATCTGAGACAGTGTCGTTTTAGATCTGAAGTTTGCAGATAGCTTTTTGAGAAATTAGAATTCCTTTGCTCTCTCTCCCTGTTTAGAGAAGAAACGGGTGGAAGACAATCATCCATGGATATAAAACGTCGCACGTGTTAAATTGGGCTTGTTTGTTGTATAGTGGGCCAACATAGGTGGAAACTACGAATTAGAGCCCAGAAGCGAAAGATGTTTGACAAGCTATCAGTTAATACACTAACTTGAATTTTTTCTAGGAAATCTCTTAAATCTTCATCAAAATTTAAAAAAAAAATAATCACCCATGATGATTGATCTATCAAGTAAATCTAACAGTCAAAACATGATCACATGCAGGGCTCACAGAAATTAACAGAACATGCAAGGTTATTACTGATAGACCAATGCTAGCTAGGTGGTGAAATAAACATTATTTTACTTTTGAGAATTAAATTAAAACATTAGTAATAGTTGGAGGACTGACTTATAGTAGGTTAAGCATTAAAATATCTTGCCGTACCCGGAAAAAAACAATCCACAGAAGCCAAATAATAAAGAGCCAACAAAAGGCCTTTGCTCTTCCTGTGCTCTTACTGCTACTACTATTACTTGGGGCATTGGATAGACTGAGTTTTGTTGTGGAGAAAAATGGCAATAACACTTAACAACGGATTCAAGATGCCAATTATTGGTTTAGGTGTGTGGCGGATGGAAGGAAAAGAAATCAGAGACCTCATTACTAATTCTATCAAGCTTGGCTACCGTCATTTTGATTGTGCTGGTACCTCTTTCCCTTACCCGTTCTTGTTTTTTGTCACTTATTTTCTGGGCTCGTGGTTAAATCATCATAGCTTTGAAAGTGTTCTAGCATTTTTGGGTTCTTGATTGATGAAATCCACATGGGTTTTGCTAGTTATCAATAAAGTTCTTGTCTTTGTGGAAAATGAGGAATCTTTCTTGATTTTATTGCTTCTTCTTAAGATAATTAGCATGTTTAGAAAATTTGAGACAATCGCTTATTTGGTAAATTGTGTTTGAGGGGTTCCTTTTTTGTGGTTGCAGCTGATTACAAGAATGAAGCAGAAGTAGGGGAGGCATTGGCTGAAGCTTTTAAAACAGGGCTTGTTAAGAGGGAGGATCTTTTTATCACTACCAAGGTTTAGTTTAATCACAGATCTTAACAACACTCACATGATTTATTATTAAGTTATTATGCACAATGGTAATTGTTTTTCCTTCTTTTCCACCTGGTTGGCAGCTATGGAATTCAGATCATGGACATGTTGTTGAGGCCTGCAAGGATAGTTTAAAGAAGCTTCAGCTTGATTATCTTGATCTTTACCTTGTGCACTTTCCTGTAGCCACAAGGCATACTGGTGCTTGCTTCTACTCACTTTTGTTTTGCCTTGTTATTATATATATTTATGTGCATCAGTCTATGCCTTTTGGTTGGATTTCCAACTCCTATTATCGGTGTAGTTCGATAATCTGATTAGCTGAAGATTCTTATGATGAATATAGGAGATGGCTTGGAGAGATGATGAAGATTTATGATTAAACTTTATCTATTTCATTGCTTAGATGGTGCACATTCTGAATATGAATTTGTAAGGAGACTTGGTGTGATCAATTTCGTTCTAGCTATCATAGAAAAGGTTTTGTTGGCTCCACTGCATAATATATGGGGCCAAAATCAAAACAGATGGAAGAAAAGACATAAAGTGGGATCAATTACAGAGATTAGATACACGGAAGTTAGATGGAAAAAAAGTATTTGTTTTTCCCATTTATCTTCTCTTCTTGTACGCCTGATTTACAATTGTCTACTTCAACCAGTGAAATTTGCACCAGGAAGTAAATCTTCTGTTTAGTTGATTAGAAGTCTGACATAAACAATAATATTGTGTTCTGAAACTTTATGATTTGTTTGCATGCAAATAGGAGTGGGTGCGACTGGCAGTGCAATGGATGAGGATGGGGTGCTGGATATAGACACAACTATATCCCTGGAAACCACCTGGCATGCCATGGAAGATCTGGTTTCCTTGGGTTTAGCTCGCAGCATTGGAATCAGGTGAGTTGGAAGTCTAAAATGAAAATCCTATGGATACCCGCAACCTGGAACCTTATTTTGAGTTTAACCATTCTTGTTGTCACATCTGTTTGAATCACATTAATTAAAACTTAATTATGGAGTGGATAAATAGTAAAGAACTTGCAGAAGCAAGTTGAATTTGTTCATGTGGCTACTTTGGAATTTTGGTCTCATTGAAAGTTTATCTGCAGCAACTATGACATCTTTCTAACTAGAGATTGTTTAGCCTACTCGAAAGTGAAGCCCGCTGTGAATCAAATTGAAACTCACCCGTACTTCCAGCGTGATTCTCTTGTCAAATTCTGTCAGAAGCATGGCATCTGCGTGACTGCTCATACTCCTCTTGGAGGTGCCGTGGCCAATACTGAATTGTTTGGCACTGTATCAGTATTGGATGATCCTGTTCTGAAGGTATGTCATTTCTTTTTCAGGTGGATTATCTGTCAGCTGATTATCAATACCTGAGAGAAAACTGTTCTCTGTTGGTGCTTTTTATCATCAGTCTTATCATCTCATTTGCTTTTTTCGGTCAGGGCCTGGCTGAAAAATACAAGAAAACCGTGGCCCAGATTGCTCTCCGGTGGGGCATCCAACGAAACACTGTTGTCATCCCCAAGTCATCAAAGGTCGAGAGACTGAAGGAAAATTTTGAAGTTTTCGACTTCGAGTTAAGCAAAGAGGATATGGACCTGCTGAAAGAGTTGGACAGGAACTACAGGACCAACCAACCTGCCAAGTTTTGGGGAATAAACTTGTATGCTTGATCATGTCCATTATATCATTTGAAAATGTTCCCTTGCCTCTTAAGAATAATAGCAGCAGTATGGATGTTTTGCTTATTGTGCTTGGTTTCTGAAACTGTGAGAAATTGATTGACATCATGGTCAAGGGTTGATTAGTATCATATGCTTTACTTTGGTAAAATGGCCTCTACCTGTATAACCTGTTTGCTTTTCAAAAAAATTGAATTTTTATTTATTTATTTTTGTTTGTTTCAAATTAATTTTTTTTATTTTTAAATTATATTAATATAAAAATAAATTTAAAAAATAAAAAATATTATTTCAATACATTTTCAAACAAAAAAAAATATTTTAAAAAACCACTATGTAATTGCGTACAAATTATAGTCAAGCAACAATTTGAATGCACAATTCATTATAGTAATTGCACCATCCAATTGGATGAGATGTCTGCAGCTTACAGGAAATACACAATCAGATAGAATTCAATCGCCTCTGAAAGGACATCTGGACATAACATAAACATTCACCAAACTAATTTGCTTCTCTAAGAAATTTTTTCCTACCTCTTGTCAAGACTTTGCTGTAGCCATCATCTTAATCACGTGATGGCAACTGCATGCAACAGTGAAAAAACGTGTTCTTTGGAGTTTTAACATAAAAATGGAATAATTGCAACACGGTTGCTTGGATAATTGTCAAATTTCTGAAGATACCACCTGTGTGTTTCTGCAGCTGCAAACACCAGATTTGACACCTGCATCGAGAACAAGATTTCAGATCTCGTGGAATAAGAGAGAAGGAAAACCGCAATCAGGGAGGGGGGAAAAGACATCTTGTGAATCTTAAGAGAAACATACCACAAATCCAAAAACTAACCAAATGGTGAGGTCTGCCCCTCCACTAGCAAAAACCATGCCAGCATATATAACCTGTATCATTTGCATAAAACAAGTGAACCCTCTGTGCTTCAATCTCACTATGCGCAAATCAGAAATGAGCTCAAGAGAGAGTGGCCAGAACTTACAATCTCTGCCAAATAGTGTGGAGATGAAACAATCTCGAACCAATCACCACGGGGAATTACATATTCATCAGCCTTTCCCACGTGTTCCCTTAGTGAGCCCTAATCAACCAACACGATAGTGAAGGAAAGAATGCTAGTTAGTCTTGTAACCTGGCATCCTTTTTCCACATAAATGAAATCAACAAAGATACGTGGACACTTATGGGTGCCTAGTCGACTGATAGGACCCCAGTTTATGATGATGTTTGAAACAAGTTGATTTGATATATAAGATTATAGGAACAAAGAGGAGTGTTCAGAACCAGAACGCGTGTAGTGTTTTCTACTAACTTATTCTCATGGCTAGCTGTAAAACCAAATAGACTCAAGACCGATCAAAAAAAGTGCAGCAAGTGAAAATATTAAACAGTTACATAATGCATCAAATCAAGATAAGTTGGAGAACATTCAAGATGAAAATGTGTTTCATCATACAGCTAAACATTTTCACTAGTACGATACCAATAACCAAAGTTCCATGGTCAATTGGTTTGGAGTTAAATCTCAAGCCATTAAAACAGCGTTCAAGCTTTGGTATTGACACAATAACAGCAACACAACACCAATAACTGGCTCATATATCACATACCAGTGTCAGAATAGAAGTGAATTCCCTCCTGCAAACATATAGTAATATGACTTCATTGCACTGAAAATCATCTAATTTCCACAAACTTCCTTTTGGTAGCTTCACATTGCAATGACCAACCTATCAGAATTATGCTTTTATATTAACAAGTAGTTATACTTTTTAGTGTTTTCAACGTAAGCTTCTCTTGAATAGCTGAATTATAACTAATTCAACTTTCCCATCCAACACGAGGAAAAGTATCATGTCCAGTGTCCACTATATTTATATTCATTTTCATTAACTTAAAGCTATTAACTACCAGTTGAGAACCTCACCTTCTGTTGAGTTTACCGCAGTTCAGATATCACTTGTTAAGCTTGATGCAGTTTGGATGCCATTTGTTAAAAATTGAGTGGCAAAATTTGGTGAACTTAAATAAGAACACAATTTTACCATATTAATTATTACAAACTAGTAGTCCAAATACATTAGCTCACATAACACCCACTATAAATATATATAACACTCAGAATACAAGCACTAGTACAAATGATTAAAGAATACTCTCACATCCTATCTTTTATTTAGTGACCCATAGGAGCTCTCCCTAGCTCTCTATATCACTTATTTTCTCTGCCAGTCACCACACTAAAATAAAGCATGAACCTTCCTTTTTATAGCTGGTGGAGAGGCCAAATTTAACAACGTTAAATGTTTGCTTCTACCAAAACACGCACCAAATTCCCACATCCAGATATTGTGCAGATGGTGACTTGAAAAGCTTGTCACATAAAGACAAACTTGTAACCATGCAGGGTAGGAAACATTGCCATACAAAATGTTGAACCATTAAATGGCACACAAGCACGCAATTGCTAGCCAGTGATTGTGGCATCTTCAACACCTTGGTCATGATATAGCTACAGGCATAACATTTTTGGCTACCAGAGAAGTAAACGGTTAATTCGTTTTCCTTTTCTTTTCTTTTTAAGAGAAGCAATATTGCCATCTGACAAGTGATCATAAAATAGTGATACTCACAAGAATTGCATGGCAACGATGCTGATGAATCCAACCCCAAAGAAATATAACTGCGCCAATCCACTGGCACCATCCAAGCTTCAATAAAGGGTTAACAAAGTCCCACCAGTGAAATTCAATGTTTTGCATTGAGCTTGTGCCTTTAAGAATGAACTCAGACACTTCATTTATGCCAAATTTGAGTACTTCGGGTGCACAGGTACAGCAGAGTGTCAGAGGCGCTGCTGTGTAGAAGCTAAGCTCAAAAGGAAATATCAATCAGCACAACATGCTAGAAAATGTCCCCATGTACAACAAATTCATGGTAAACAAAATGGAAGAAGATTGTAACTACAAGTGCTTTGATCACAGACATGGATTACATTGGGATTTAAATGTTAACAAGGCTGCCTGGCAATATGTTATGAAGCATTTTAACCAGCATGAATCAGAACTTCCGAAAAGACACAAATTATACATGTTAATGAATTATATAGCCAGTTGAAATCAAGCATAAAATATTCAAGGAAAAAAAAATGCATCCGACAGCAATTTGACATGCAGCGTGTGCATGTTAACATGGGGAGAAAGACTGCAGAAAAAGAATTAGATCAGAGAGCTTCAAGATACTCACAATAAGCCAGTAAGATAGCCAAAAATGTGCATCCGAGCAGAGGCGCTATAATTAAATACATATGCTGTCTCGAAAAGACGCCTCGAGACTTGAACTTCCATTAGCAAAAGCAGAAACACAGAAAGCCAAACCCTGTATCTATTCTCTAAACTCATCAACCGTGATCGATGAAATGAGAATATGTTTGATCGTCCTGCCAAGTAGCTGCCAAGATCAGAGTAGAAAAACGGCTCAGAAACTATTGGTGTCATTCTATAAGCATATATCGATGTTCCAAGAAGCAAGAGAGTTGTCCACGCCACAGCCACCACATAGAAATGAGTAAAGAATCTTTGGGGAACAGTGAATTTCTACAATCCAAAATTAAATCAATCAGAAAATTTGATGAATCAATGACAAAGTATCATCAAAACCACAAAATGAACATTGGGAGGAAATTTAGACACGAAACCGATAGCTATAAACTTCAACAATCCACAAGCTATCATTAAATTGAAACTACATTCATCTTAAACTGGGATCCTGTAGTATTTCCCAGTGCATTAGTAGGGGCAAACATGCAAACTATACTATATGAATAGTATTTCCCTTTCTAATTACCAATAAAACGTAAGAAAACGATCCGACCAAACTAAACCCAACAAAACTATCAATCTCACAGAGCTTAAACAGGTCCTGAAGTTCAAGAAAATAGAAAAAAACTCAGAGCTCACACGATGAGATGATGATTGCATGATCTTTCCTCTCCTTGCAAACCCCAAAACAAGTCCATGAAAAGAACCCAGCCAAGAACATGGCAGTGAAGCTATAAGTATAGGCAGTGTCCCTGCAATCCAAGCTGCTCTCAACAACTCCACAAGCCCAAGTTCCATTTTTTAACAGAAACCCAGCTAAAAATACGGAACTTTACAAGTTATGAAAAAATAATTTCATACAAAGATAAGAGCATCGGTGGTTAAATTGGGTATTGAAGGAATGAATCACCTTGTTCAAGATAAATTGATGCGGGGCTGACACGGTAGTAACGGACTGTATTAATGCTTTTTATTTGCTTTCAAGTTATAATTATCTCAAATAAATATTTATTTTTAATTTATTTATAAATTTTACAAATATTTATTTTTATCATATAATTAAATAAAAATATATATAAAATTATTAAATTCAATAGAATTCATGACTCAAAATGTGGAGAGACAAAATCAGTTATTATCTCAATATTAAAAAAAAACTATAATCTTAAAGTTTTATTAACAATTAAATTATATTTCTATCAATCATTAATGTTGCATTTAAACTTATAAAATCGATCGATTTAAATTAATTTAACTCTCACACGGTTTAATTAAAAACTCAAGTTAGACAAAGAGTTGAGTAAGGAGATTTTAAAATTAACTCATTTGGTAAAGTTCAATAATATTATTAAAAAATTCTTCGTGTTTTTAATAATTTTTTTAAAAAATAATTAAACTTACTGCAAAGCAATGTATAATATACTAAATAATATCTTTAAAAAAATCAGGAACAGAAGGTATCACCTTGTTCAAGAGAAATTGACGACACAGTAGTAATAGGAGTCGTCCATGCCATTTTCACGAGGACTGTCCAGAGTCATTTAATACTTGTTAGTTCGAGACTCTTTTCATTTCAGTTGGCTCATCGCATTAATTGCTTGTAGTTGGCTCATCGCATATCATGGAGAATCTCATATCCATTTGATTACCATTAAATTCCATTTATATATTGAGTGTATGAAGTCGCAGGACTGGAAGTGTTCTGACGAGGAAGCAGAACTGGAAATATTAGCTTTGGAATGAGGAACTATTTATGGATATTTATTTTATTAAAATAAATCAGTGAATGATAATATCTTAATTATTATTCATATAAATTCGGATTAAATTTAGAAATCCTTCTTAAGGAAAAATAGAAATACATATGAAAAATTGATATTTATTTATATTTTAACCATAAACTCATAATTGTCAAATTTAAGAATAGACCCGAAAGATAATATAGGTTATTGAATCAACATAAATTAATTATTTTTTTTAATATATATATTTTTTTGTACTGGCTCCATTGAACTTGAATGATGAATTAAATTATTAAAAACTTACAAATTCTGTATCTTATCCCATTCAAATAAAAATCTGATACAATTATTGGTTGTTAATATGATGGCTACTGGAGGTTTATATGCTCGTTAACTTTAGGACCTGTAGAATTACTCGAGGTGCGCGTAAACTGGCTCGAACACCCACATTAATAAATAAAAATAAAAATTCTGATCCAATTATTCTTATATCCTTACATTTCTTAGATCACCCCGCAATAATGGAATCATTTTCAATAACTATGGCTAAACCCACCAGCTATTAAGGTAATATGCGAGCAATCTCAATAATGGTCGAATCCAATTTCTTTATCACCTTTTATCATCCCAACGGCATCATTCAGCCACTCAAGCCCATCACCATATACTGGGCCGAAGCCCATAAGGCTCGTTACTGGTTCGGCTTCTTCTTCTTCTTTTGCTTCTCTTCCTTGTTCATTTTTGTCCCATCATTTTCTCCTAGGCTTTTGGCTGAGTTCTCCGCCTTTATACCTTTTCTGCTACTGCCTGGATCATCCTTTGATTTATATACAAGCATAGAAAGAAAAAGAGCATGAAATAAGAAATTCTTGACTGAGCATAGCAAGCATGCCCCAACTTTAAAACATGGTTTTCATACCTAATTTGGGGACCGGTCCGAAAAATAATATGAGTTGTTGAATTATTAGGTTAACTCAAGAGTCTTCAAATTAATTCAGAGTAATTATTTTTATTAAAATAATATTATTTTTATAAAAAAAATTATTGATATTAAACCGATCAAATTTAATAAATTTAATTAAATTATTAAAAACCTAACCAAATCAATAAAGTTTTATTAGTCAATATCCTTTTCAACTTAACTTAAAATCCAGCTCGAATACGAATACGGCTCTAAAATTGAGAGTCTGGGAGAAACCCCCAGCTACGTGTCGTTTCCCTAAAATCCACGTATTAACCCAATCGGCCATTTCATCACTCTCTCTCCCAGGCAAAAAAAAAAAAACGAAGCTTTCTCTCTTCAAATCCATGTCACTTCTTCAATGACGTAAAACAGTAAGTTCGTAAATTATTTCCTTGATCTATGTCTCACTTTAACATCATCATGCATTTTTTGAGGTTTCCTGTACTATGTGTTCCTTATCTTGACTTTCTTTTCTGGCTCAAAAACCCTATTGTTTAGTAAATTTTATTCGAAATTGAATTTGTTTATTGAAAATTTTCTTGCTTTACTTGAATTAATTTGTTTTTTTTAATTTAGATTAATAATGGGTTGTTGTTAGATTTTGAGTTATTTTTTCAGTTGCTAAGATATTGAGGTTTGTTTACTTGAACCGGGGATGTTTGAAGCTTGATTTTTTTTCCCTATTCAAGGGCTTCTTAAAAGAAAAATGTGTCAGTACAACCCAAGTGTTAAGGTTACGGTTTCTAATGAAGGAACTGTTACAGTTGACAAAATTATTGTGAGATCTGTCTTTATTGTGTATATGCACACGAAGACAGCCCATGTGTATTAAGGATTGATGTCCCTATAGAGTCTTGAAAACTTTATTTAAGTTTTGGATGCTTTATGCTTATTAAGTCACTGATGCTACTTTCTAACTGTTGTTCACGAGTTCATGATCTTTGAATTAAAAATGGCAGTTGCTTGTTTGTTGGAACTTGACATTCGAGAAACTTTTGTTACCGTACTGCATTGAGCTAGAGATGGGTTGTATCTTAGTTGCTTTTTGATTTTCTGAATTTCTTGAGATCCAGGTGGAACTGGATGTATGGTGGCACTTTATTGTAATACCTCATTATATATTTGTTTCCATGTGTAAGCTTAATGTTTGATCTGTTGGATTTTTACTTCTCAAAGCTGGATGCCTTCCCTGTTAACGGCTAGCTTTGCTGTCTTTTCGATGAAGCCTTGTATGGTTTAACATTTTGGCTTTTTTTTGTTCTTCTCTTTTTGGTGTTGTCCTTTCTTCTCACTGTTGATTGTAAAAAATTGAAATCTGACTTTTGGTTTTCTTGTTTTCAAAATAGGGAGATATGTCCTCTTTCTAGAAAACCAGTGGATGCCCAAACTGAACATTCAACATTGAGGAGTTGGCTGAAACTGATAATAAAGTGGGAACAAGATGGATGATGGCGGGCAACATCAAAATGGAAGGTTTAAGATGGACTATTACAAGGCAGCTCACCCTCACCCTCACCCTCCAGCGGTATGAAGACATTCGCCTCAGATCCTTATACATTTTTGTCTTTGTTTTATAATGAAATTCCAGATGGATACAAGCTTAAGACATAATGTAATTTGCAGTGGAATATGATGTCTCAACATCAAGTGAAGGAGCAAACTAATGCTTTAGCAATGAATAAGAAGATAATGACCATCCTCATTGAGAGGGATGATGCCATTCGAGAACGGAATTTGGCACTAGCTGAAAAGAAGGAAGCCTTGGCCGCACGAGATGAAGCAATCCAGCAGCGAGAGAAGGCCCTAGTTGAACGGGATAAAGCCTTGATGGAGCGAGACAATGCTCTAGCAGCAATTCAATACCGTGAAAATGCAATGAACTATCCTTTGAGTGGTGGAAGTCAGCGGGGATCAAAGCGCATTCCCCATCCAGTATACCATTCAAATGGCATGTCAGAAGCTCTTGACACAGGGGAGATGCACATCACTGATGCCTTGCCTATATCATCTGTTACTGCTGAAACTGGGAAGGCACGCCAGACAAAGAGATCAAAAGAAAATAAGGCAGTTGGGTTGAAGGCAGCCAAGTCACCAAGGAAGGGGAGTAGAGTGGGCGAGGATCTGAACAAGCAAGGTGCTTCTGATGGGAAGAAGATTAAAGTTGAGTGGGATAGTCAGGATGTGGGCTTAAACCTTATCAATTTTGATGAAACCACCATGCCAGCACCTGTTTGTTCATGCACTGGAGTTCCCCGGCAATGCTATAAATGGGGAAGTGGTGGGTGGCAGTCAGCCTGTTGCACAACCACCATGTCATCGTATCCACTACCACAGATGCCAAATAAACGACATGCCCGAATTGGTGGCCGGAAGATGAGTGGTAATGTCTTCACTAGATTGCTTAGTCGGCTGGCAGCAGAAGGTCATGATCTTGCGATCCCTCTTGACCTCAAGGATTACTGGGCCAGACATGGGACAAATCGCTATATCACCATTAAGTAGATGTTTTTCTTCTGTAGTCTTTCTTCGATCTTAAATTTATCTCTATGTTCTTCCTTGTATCTCGACTGCCTTGTAACAAAACCTGTACCTTCTTGATGGGAAGGTTGTTTCCTCGTTTCACAGTAATCTGATGTAATCTCTTTTAATAAATTCATCCCGTTAAAGGGGATTTGTAAAGTGCTGGCCCTTTTAGAGGACTGCATTCTAGATGGCTAATGGCCATTTGCATTGCTATTGAGCAAAGGGCAATCTTCAGAGCCGCCCTACCTGCAGCATTACACGAAGACCGCGTTGCCTTTTCTTTTGAAGGGTTGCCTTTTCCTTTTATTCATGGTCATTGTTGTTTTCTCCTGAAAAAATCGAAGTATTTTCTTCTAAAGTTATATGCTCCTACTGACATAGAATAGCAATAGACTAATTGCGGACACCTAATTTTTTTTTTAAAAAATAAAATAATCATATTAACTTGGGTTTTTAACCATTTAACATTAGGTTAATTTTTATATATAAAAAAAAAAATTTTGCAGATAAGATGTTGACTCAACTTTTGTTTTTGTAGCTTTTTTATTTTCTATTTTTAGTAAATAACATGGAGTGGAAAATAATGATAAAAGCAAGCAATTTTAAAACATGTTTGAGATTGTGGTAGATATTTCTTAAAATATTTTTTTATTTTTAAATTTTTGATATTAATATATTTATATTAAAATGATCTTAAAAAAATTGAAAATTATAAAAAATCAAAAAATTATAAAATTTGGCTCAAATTATGGCCTTTATTACAACGCTCTTAGAAGCCGCCAACGTTTATTTTTTGGGTCTCTCGATCTTGTTGTAATCGGAAACCTTCTATATTTCCCACGAACATACAAGAATGTTTGCATTACCATATTTTGATTTGATGACCTTTGTTGAGCTAATTCTTGAATTGTGATTGAATAAATGTATCAATTACCTTTATTGCTCGAATTATATAAAGGAAAGTGATAAAATTCATCACAAAATATATATTTTATATTTAAATTAGTTTTCAAATAATACGTGTGGCAACGATTATAATTTAAAGTGCTTTTCTTTTAAAAATATATCAAAATAATAATTTTTTATTTTTTAAAATTATTTTTAATATTAACATATCAAAATATATTACATTACTACATAATTGTGGCCGTCAACACTATACTTCTACACAAGG
>Ga0307517_10009306_pt1 | contig 13948 bp, 8 predicted proteins | sample 23_EM_MG_FD_194515 | JGI IMG/M metagenome (GOLD analysis project Ga0307517, IMG submission 194515) | Populus trichocarpa ectomycorrhiza microbial communities from riparian zone in the Pacific Northwest, United States - 23_EM | ecosystem: Host-associated > Plants > Roots > Unclassified | place...
GTGATGGTAAATGATGTGGAGGTTAAAGAACAAATGAGTTTAGTAGAATTGAAGAAAATGAGTCTACAACTAAGTGTAGGGTCCGAAGGGTCACTATTAGCCCATATTAAAATCCGATCTGTACTTTGAGACAAGGTCCTGTAGGCTCAGCAGGCGGATGAGAAAATAAGAAAGATATAAAAAAGGTGAATCAGGGCATGAAAACACCTTTTCAAATCTTACCAGAGGGGTTAGTGGCAATAGGCAGACAAATTTATTTGCCTAAAGATAAGACACTAAAAGATGAGGTGTTAAGAGAAGCTCATGAATCTCGATTTGCAACGCATTTTAGAAGTACCAATATGTATAGAGACTTGAAAGGATACTATTGGTGGCCTAACATGAAAAGATAAATAGCAGAATTTGTATCAAACTATGGAATTTGTTATCAAGTAAAGATAGAACACCAGAGGCTTGTGGGGAAATTGCAACCATTATCAATCCCATAATGGAAATGAGAGGACATTACCATGTATTTTGTAACAGGTTTACCAAAGGGTAAGAAGGGTAATGATGCTATATGGATGATTATGGATTGACTAACAAAGTCTGCTTTGTTTTTACCCATGAAAATGATAGATTCGGTGGATAAAATAACCAGGTTATACATGAATAAAGTGATTAGAATTCATGGGGTGCCAGTATCGATTGTGTTAAATCAAGATCCAAGGTTCACATCGAGGTTATGACCAAGTTTACAACGAGCATTTGGGACTAAAGTGAACTTAAGTACAACATTTCACCCTTAGACGGATGGTCAGTCTGAAAGAACTATTCAGACTCTTAAAGATCTTCTAAACTCTTGTGTGTTAGATTTTAGGGGAATTTAGGAAGATCTTTTGCCATTTGTAGAGTTTACATATAATAATAACTACCAAGCTACTATTGGTATGGATCCGTAACATGATCAAATAATTGATGTCTTCTCCCAAGTGCAAGAGTGTCAAAGTAATAAATAACCCGACAAGACTAGGGTCAATCCATAAGGAGGTTAACTATATAAAACCACAAATAATAAAAGAAACAAAGTTGAAGAGAACTTTGAGATGTGATATTAATGTAAAGATTAAACAAAGATAAAATAATTTCCACTAATGGTATTTCAAATAAGTTAGTCCAAATTTTTTTTATTACTTAATTGGAAACCACAAACAAATGAGGTTTTAATCAGATGATTTATCATTAATAACTCATTTTAAATTATTAACATTATTATATTAATTATCTTATTTGAGTAATGCCAATACTTGTAAATTGTCAGGTATTCATGGTGCTAACTTATATCAACAACAAATCAAATTTCTCTCATAGCACAAATATCAGTTATCCATACAATAGGCTGCGAAAGAATCAAGTATTTGTTATGCCAATGGTTGTACATTATAAATCTAGACTCACCACTTAACAAGCAATGTATTAAGAATGAGTAAGATAACAATTATAAAACATGTTAATAACAAACTTTATTGAATATAAACATTAAAATCCATGTTAAGTTTGTACTATACTTATTCTCACACTATTAGTGTAACCATTTCACCTTGGCAAAAATAAACTTAACTAAACATAAGAAAGAAGAAAAACATAAATAATTAAGATAAGAATATAGTTTTGATATAAATTGACTAACTATAGCAAATGAAATGATAAGCATAAATAAGAGATTAATATGAATATAACATGAAATAAAACTTGAACATTACAGAAATACAAAGAAAAAAAATACAAGAGCAAGATCTTTATTTGAAAATCAAGATGCCTAAATGTATGACAAATGCCTCCTTTTATAGGCTAAAATTTAGAACTATTGATTTGGTGGTTAACTAATGATTTGGTGGCTGGATAAAACATCATTAGTAACATCATAATTTGAACACACGATCTTCATAAAAGTTGAGGGTATTTGTTTTAGATTTCCAACCAAAAATGAATGGATGCATTTGAACTTCTAGAACTCGAGATATGGGCTGAACACCAAACAATGTCTGGGCTGCAAGACAAATTCAGACTTCTCTTTTGTTGCTAAGATTTGAACTTGAAAATGGCCGTATTGAATCTTGGAATATCATGAATGTTTTAGGCCTATGTCTTAGCTTTCCATTAAGATAAACCACACATAAACCCAAGGTCTACATCTCCAGTTATGACCCAAAGACCGAATAATGTTCTAGTTTGAATTGAACCAGTCTAACTAGAATTTCTTCTCTAAGCTTAATCTTCTCTTTGTCTTCTTAATTTCAATAGTTAAACACATCAATCGATGCTTTGAATTGTGAGATATGCTTATTTTGCGAACCTGCATTTAAAATGATCATTTACCATAAATTAAAAATATTTTATATTATTTGACTTGTTATTATAAAACATACTTAAGTTAGGGAATTTAATGATACTTTAAGTGCAAAATGATGATATAAAACCTTAATGAAAATGCACTTTTAAGTACTGATCACTTTGTATGAAGCACTATATGGGAGGAAATATCGTACCCTGATTTGTTCGGATGAAGTAGGGGAAAGGAAACTCTTAGGACTCGAGATAGTGCAGATGACAATTAAGAAGGTGAAGGTACCTAGGAAAAGAATAAAGGAAGCTTAGGATAGGTAGAAAAGTTATGGGGACAATCAGAGAAGGCCTTTGGAATTCCAAGTGGGGGATAAAGTATTTTTTTTAAAGTGGCACCTTAAAAGGGCATCATTCGATTTGGAATGAAAGGAAAACTCGCCTCGAGATACATTGGCCCTTTTGAGATTATAGAAAGAATAGGGCCAGTTGCTTATCGGTTGGAATTGCCCTCACATCTGGATAAGATTCATAATGTGTGTTATGTGTCCTTGTTGCAGAAAGTAAAGATAGATCACTCACGAGTGTTACCACAGGTTCCTATAAAAATAAGGCGGGATTTGACTTTAGAGATAAAACCAATCAAAATTATGAATTGGGGTGAGAGTGTTAAGGAATAAAAAAGTTCCCTTGGTGAGAGTATTATAGAGAAACTTTCGGATAGAAGAGGAGACATAAGAGAGGGAATCCAAGATATAGGTATGCTACTTAAATTTTAAGGATAAAATTTTTATTAGGAGGGGAGTGTCAAGTTGGCTGAATGACCTCCCTTCATGAAAGTCTCTTTCATTAAATAGGAAGAATTTTGATTTACATTCCATAAAATCTGCTACTATTAACTATAATCTCGACCTAATTATAGAAAGCTAATTACACTATGATTACACAAATATTTACAGCTGTTTTCTTGACATAAATAACAAATAAGTATATGGAAACTAATGATTCTACTGAAAAGGACCATGCTAACAGGGAGAATGTAAATCCCGAGAATAAACTTTTATATAAACTAAAAATAATATAGATGAAAAAACATTTTAAATTAAGCTGGAGATAAAAAGGGTAAGGTTAAATGTAAGGAAAACAAATTAAACTTAAATATTGAGGGGTGTAATTATAAAAGACAAAAAAGAGGTATAACTCAAATTGTAAATGGAAAAAGGAATGGGGTAAAAAATAAAACACTTAAGTAAGTGGGGCTAAAGTGTAGTTAAAAAAATAAGACTATAAATATCGTTTTCTTCTTTCTAAGGCCGACAATAGTGGAAACAAAAAGGATGAGAGAAATTTTTTATTTTTCCACCAAAAATTGAGAGAGAATACCAGAAATTATTAGGTTTATGCAAGATTTAGATCAATTGATAGGGAAAGCATCATTAGGCAATGAAATTAACAAGAAACAAGTGAATTTTTCAACTAGTTAAGGATCGAAATCCAATTTATCACCATGTAAGGAGCCCTAAACTTGATTATGCAAATCAATTTGAATTCAATTAGGAATTGGTGTATTAATCTTGAATTTAAGCTAGGGTTCTTGAATAGAATTTAGGGGAAATATAGAATTGTATGAAATTGAATTAATTAAGGTATTGTAGATTGCTTTCAAAGTGAAATTATGTAGAAATACTCACCCTCCTCCCTTCAATGATTTAAATTTCTTTGCACTCTTCAACTCTTCTCTCACTCAAGTATCTAAGGAAGGTGACATGCAAGGGTAGTTTGGATGAAAAGTTTGCAAGGGAAGGGACGTTGTTAGGGTTGTCATGCTAGGTTATGGGGAGAGGAATAATCACCTCTTTTTTCTCTCAATGTATTTATACCCCCTCTGAAATGAGAGTAGGTTGTGTTTGGATGTTGGATACTTTTATTCTAGTATCCTTTAGGTTATTCTTCGACCGGTTCCCTCATGTTTCCTCATGGTATTGATCTGTTTAATTTTTTTTAACAGGGTTTTACATTCTTCCCTATTAATATGAATTTCATCCTCGAAATTAAAATTTGTATTTCATACTTGGTTCTTTGAACAATTCAAAATATTTCTTTCTCATCAAAGATTCCCTCTCCTAAGGTTCCTCTTTAATTTGTGAGCTCCGTCATAAGATCCTAACAATGAGGATCCTTTTATTATGTAATTCTCTCTCTCCCCCCAATCTAGAATCTTCATTGGTTTTACTTTAAAAGTTAAATCTTCCTTAACCTCTACTAGAATCTGGGGTAGAACTCGTGCATGGTCAATGTTTGCCTTTCCCAATAAGCAGACATGGAATACATTATGAACTTTGGCCAATTATGAGGACAAGTCTATTTTGTAGGCTACAAGTCTAATGCGTCTCAGGATTTCAAAAGGCCCGATGAATCTAGGAGTTCCCCTTCAAACTGAACCTCAACATATTCTTCCACGGGGTTGTTTTTAGAAATACTTTGTCTCCTGTGTTAGATTTGAGGGGTCTCCTTCTGGTATCTGCATACTTTTTTTTCTATCTTGAGCGGCCTTTATCTGATCTTTAATAATTCTTACTTTTTCGGTAGTAACTTGGATTAATTTCGTACCATATAGTTTTTTGTCCCGACCTCTTCCTAGCATAAGAGAGTTTTGCACTTCCTACCGTATATGGCTTCATATGGGGCCATCCCTATTGTCACCTAACTACTATTATTATATGTGAATTCCACCAATGCTATATGTTCTTCCTAGTTTCCTCTAAACTCTAAAGCACATGCTTTTAATAAATCTTTCAGGATTTGGATGACCCTTTCGGGTTGGTCATTAGTCTAGGGGTGGAATGCAATGCTCATATCTAACCTTGTTCCCAGGACATGTTATATGCTCGGTGAAAGGCGAGAGGTGAACTTAGCATTCTGTGAAGTCGTACTACCTCATTCACATAAATTCTGGTGAGTTTGTCCACTGAGTCCATCATCTTTACTGATAGAAACAAAGCAGACTTTGTTAAGCGATCAACGATGACCCATATTACATCATTCCCCTTTTCCCCTTTATGTAGGCCCGACTCGAAATCCATAGTGATCATTTCCCACTTTCATTCAGGAATTAACAAGGGCTATAACGGTCCTGCAAGCCTTTGGTGTTCCACTTTTAACTTGTTTACAAATACCACACTCCACCATATACTCAGCTATTTCTCTTTTCATGTTGGGCTATCAATAGTGTTATTTCAAATCCCGGTACATTTTAGGAAAACTTGGATGTATAACAATTTTGGACTCGAATGTCTCTTGTAATACCTTCTGTTTGACCACTCCTCTGTTAGGTATATACACGCATTGTCCCATCATCAACACTTCATCATCTGTTATTCAAAAAGAGGTTTCAATCTTGACATCCACTCTACTTCTTATCTTAGACCCTTCAACATCTCCATGTTGGGTTTGTAATTTATGTTCTCGATATGTCGGTTATACCGTTAATTGTGATTTTAACACCCTTTCAAAATTGATGTCGAACTAGGTCCCCAATCCCCTCTACTCTTTAGTGATCGTTCCTCCCATATAGGCGACTTATTTAGAGCCACTTTGTTTTTGTGACTAAGAGCATCCACTCCACGTTCACCTTTTCAGGATGGTATTCTATGGTACAATCATAGTCTTTGATGAGTTCTATCCATCTCTTTTGTCACATATTTAACTCTTTTTTTGACATAAGATATTTTAAACTTTTATGGTCGGTGAAGATTTGGACTTGGGACCCATAAAGGTAATGTCTCTATACCTTTAGGGCAAACATCACAGCGGCCAATTTTAGGTCGTGCACTTGGTAATTCACCTTATGTGTCTTCAGTTGCCTTGATGCATAAGCATTCACTTTCCTGTGTTACATCAAAACACATCCAACTCCCTTTCTCGGGGCATCGTTATAAACCACAAAGCTCTCAGTTCCAGATGAGAGTGTCAACACATGGGCAGTGATAAGTCTCTTTTTCAGTTCTTGAAAACTTTCTTCACACTCTTTCAACCACTCCCATTTCTTATCATTTCTAGTTAATTGTGTCAAAGGAGTTGCTATAAAAGAAAACCCTTTAATAAATCTTCTGTAATACCCCGTAAGTCTTAAGAAGCTACGCATTTCAATCACCGTAGTCAGTCTTTCCCATCTCAGGACTACTTTAATCTTTCAGGGGTCTACAAAGATGCCTTTTGCAGAAATGATGTGTCCTAGGAATGTTACCTTTTCCAGCTAGAAATCACATTTATTCAATTTAACATATAGCTGATGACTCTTCAAGGTCCATAACACCTGCCTTAACTATCATTCATATTCTTCAAAGGAATTTGAATAGACCAATATGTTGTCTATAAATTCTACAACAAATTTGTCAAGGTATGGTTGAAAAACCCGATTCATCAAATCCATGAAAAGTGTCGGGGCATTTGTCAACCTAAATGGCAACACTAAAAATTTGTAGTGTCCGTATTGAGTTCTAAGAGTAGTCTTTGGTACATCCCATTCTTTAATCTTCATTTAGTAAATCCCTAACCTTAGATCGATCTTCAAGAACACCTTAGCCCCTTTTAACGATAGTCTATACAAAGTCTATGAGTACCGTCATTCTTTTTCACAAACAGAACCGGTGCTCCCTATGGTGAACTGCTGGGTCATATGAATCTCTTATCCAGTAATTCTTGCAACTGGATTTTTAATTCATTCAGTTCCGTTAGAGTTGTTCTATATAGTGGTTGTGCTATCGGGAGCACTTCTAGGAAGGTATTGATGGAAACTTCAACTTCTCGATCCAGGGGTAGTCCGGGTAGTTTTTCAGGGAACACATATGAAAATTCCTTTACAACCAGAATATCTCTTATCTTTGTTTCATCCTTGTCAGAGTTCAATATATATGCAAGGTATCCCATATATCCTTTTGTTAGTAACTTTCTAGCAGGCACAGCTGAAACCAAGTTGATCGAGATAGTAGTTATTTCTCCCCCAAAGACCATTCTTCTACTCCCTAATCCTTGAAAGGTTATAGTTTTTGTGTAGTAGTCTATCTGAGCTTTGTGTTTACTTAGCCAATCTATGCCTAAGATTACATTAAAGTCGTTTAATTCTAAGGGTATCAAGTCTACTTCCATCTCATATTCATCAAAACCAATTCCCACACTCACATATATACCATCTGTTTCTACCATATCACCTAGAGGTTTCCTAATTGTAACCCTCCTTTCTACCCTTTTTGCTTATTTCCCCAAGTTGGCTACAATTCTACTAGTTATAAACGAGTGAGTGGCACCCAAATAAAACAAAACATGTATTTTTAAATTATTCATTTGTGGCGTACTTGCTACTACATCAGATGTTGCTTTAATGTCTTTCTATGTCATATGGAAGACCCTCCCCTAAGTCCAATTGTTATGCGTCCTCAATCATCCTCTGCTGGAATTAGCCCTTGATTGTGTGGATCTCACTGCCTTATTCACTGTGATGGACTGCTGGTGACTCTGGCTTGGTTGCTTCACATTCTATGCTTATCCAGCATTCTTGTAAAGGCATTCTTTTTTGAAATGTCCTCTTTCACCAAAGTAATGACATCCTTGCCCTAGATACTAACAAACTCTCCATATATGACCCTCTCCTCAGCATACAAAACATCATCCCGAGAAGACCAAACAATCATCGGGGTGCCTCGCTTGTGTTATGTCCTCGTCCGGTCAAAGATCCGATTCTAGTTACAGCTCTTGACATATAAAATGACCATTACTCGGTATATTTTTTATCTAGCTAACATAAAAGATCATTTCCACACATATGAATGTACACATATACATTCATACAAATATCTCCCATGTTTGTGCATTTGTATAGTGATAATACCATAATAAGACATTCGTTCCTATATTTAATGAGGGTCATCTATGAAAATTACATCATTATAATATTGAAAATCATCAATGAAAACTGAGTCATTTTGACACTTAAAATCATCAGCGAAAACTAAGTCACTTTGAACCTATTAATCACCACTATCTTCATGAAGGTCTTTCTTTCCTATTTTCTTCTAAGATGGCCGAAGCTTATGTCACTTCCCTGACAAGCATACCTTAAGTTCTTCATGTGATATTATCAACTCTCATTCATTATAGCATGGCATAAGGTGTTCTAGGCATTCTAATTTACGAAGTATTATAAAGCGTGTTCAAGAATCATATTCATTTCCATAATCTCATCAAGTTCATCTCAATGTTGTCAATTAGTATACAATTAAGTTCAAACATGCACATTTTCAAGGGTTCTCCTATCCAAGCTTTCATGGGGTCGAAACATAGGGCATTGACATCAAGTGTTCATTTCATCATTCTTAATTATAGTATTTCAAATCATAAAACACAAGCTAATAACTAATTTCACATTACACATAAGTTCAATTTCTACCATTTATTTTGTTTCTCTATGGATGTTCATCATACAAAAAGTTTCCTTCATTGTTCTTCTTCTTAGCTGAACATAACATTTTCTTCTCTTCTAGTTTACTCATGTAAATTATCATTTCCATTATAAACATGTCTATGTTATCATAAATTAATCATACATTAATATTCTAAGTTCATAATCAAGAAAGTTCTTCAATTCATGATGCAAACCAAGGCATTAACATATGTAAAATTTTTGTTTTAGCTCAAACATTTTCCTAAGTGCTTATCAAGGTCACAATTATCATATTTTCCTAAGTGTTTTAGCTCATTGGAAACAACAACATAATGGTCTCCATTTAAAAATGACTTTCATTGCCCATGATTTAATTTAAAGGACTTATCAACTTAAATAGAATCATAGGGAAAGAAGGACCCACATCATCATCCTATGATTAACCAATTCATACTTCGTTTCCTTGGTCATCATTCTTTTGGGTAACTAAACATCTAAAGTTTCCATATTCTTAGATATCGATAATTGATCATCAACTATCAACTTACATCTTGTTCTTAGTCACCGATACTATGGTCATTAAGTGTCATTCATTTCTTATCTTTAGTCACCGATACTACAATCACTAAGTATCATTTCATATATTATCCTTAGTCACTAACACTACAGCCACTAAGTATCGTTCATTTCTCATCCTTAGTCACATATACTATGGCCATTAAATATAATCTGGTCACCCCCTCGTGGATGCCAATAAATCTAGCAAACCCATTTGGTTTCCAAGAAATATAGCTATTAATAACTTCCTATAGAGTTTATCTTTGATATTTTACTTCACATCTTCATAAAACCTTATGCTGTATTATTTTATTTGAGCTATATTCAACAAACAATTAATGACATGTATTATGGTCCAAGAATCCTTGTACATATAGAATTATTTCATGCATAACTATTCATTACTAATTATGATCAATTTTGTATATGGTTCTTTAAACATTAATTCCAATTGTAAATAACACATTATACTCTTTATTTTATCATAACGATAAATGCTTTCAAATGAGATGCTTTGCAACACTAATTACCGGTGATCCTAGTATAGACCATATTAACTAGAGTTAACCTCATCCTTTATTCTTGGCTATCCAAAATGGACATCATTAGCCAAAACTAATATTCAATACTTATTCCTGGCTATCCAACATGGATGCTATTAGCTAAAACTAATCTTTAACATTTATTCTCGACTATCCAACATGGATGCCAGTAGTCAAAGCTAATCTCATTATTCATTTCCGGCTATCCAACATGGATGCCATTAGCCAAAGCTAATCTCATCATTCATTCTCGACTATCTAACATGGATACCTTTAGCCAAAGCTAATATGAACATTATTTACAATTCATAAAGAAATTAAGTCATTGAATTCGGATAACAATACTATACAAGAGTACTTTGAGAATTTAATAGAATTAGATGAAGGTGAAAATCACCTTTCTAATTTAACTATTTCATCAAATTTGTCATGCACAATCTTATCCCATTCCAAACATTTACCATGCCCAAACAATCAACATCCATTATCTCATTGTATCCAGTTTAAACTCACAATCACATTAACACATAGTTTCCATTGTATCTAATTCAATTCATAATCACATTATCACATAATCTCATCATATCCAATTCCATTCACAAGAACATTAGTAAAGAATCTCATCAAATACAATATCAATTCATAATTACATCATAATATAGAAATTTTGAATTTCATAAATTAAAATTGTATTAATTCTAAAAAGATAAAGGTGTTGAGCACCTGCCTCGATACTATGCATGTGTTGATGCTTCCTGCTACCATCCTATCCCCTCAGCCTCCCCTGTACCACCAAGGATACATTTATCATCAACAATGTAAGCCACATCAACATTTCATTTCAATTTTCATTCAATCATCATTTTCATTCAAACCATTAGCAAGGAAAATCCTTAAAATTCCTTACACATACACATTTTCAATGTTCATAATTATCCTTATCAATCCAAATGTTAGAACCCTCAATAAACAACAAATTCAAAGTAAAGATTAGAGATTGATTAGTCCTAGCAGGTTTAGTCTACCCAACCCTGAACACTTTTTGGTATTTTAATTGTAACTAAAGTTTCAGAACTCGTTTTTTTATCGTGGTTTGTCTTTATAGAAAGCTAAAACATTGGGATATAACTTTCATGAAAGACATAACACCTATTTTTATCATCCACATGTCTAAACGCACTCATTATAGTAGTACAAGAAATTTGTCCAATACTATGTCAATTTGGACCTTTAATCCATGTTTTACTTATATATGCAGTTATACAACTCAAACTAAGTCAACCCTAGTTCCATTTAAAATATAACATCCATACCTACAACTTTTATAAGACACCAGCTCCAAATTATCTCGTTTCAAGGCTAAAAATTAACATTACAATAGCACCTAAAATCTATCCAGTACTATGTTGATCTGGATCTTTACTTAGTGTTTTACTCATATATGGAGTTATACAACTCCAAATAAGTTAGTACCAGTTTCATGTGAAAAATAACATTCATACCTACAACTTTCATGAAGACACCAACTCCAAATGACACCATTTCAAGGCTTAAAATTAACAATGACAGCAGCACTCGAAATTTATCCAGTACTATATCGGTCTAAACCTTTACTCAGTGTTGTACTCATAAATAGAGTTATACAACTCCAAATAAGTCAAGACTAGTTCAATTTGAAAGATAACATCCATATTGATAACTTTTATATAGACACCAACTTCAAATTACATCGTTTCAAGGCTCAAAAGTAACAAGTACAGTAACACCCTAGAATTACAACATTAGAGGTTTTTCAAGTATTGTAACTTGGCTTTTTCAAAGCCAAAATCGATGGATTTTTTTATCAGTTGTCAAATTCTGAATGTTTATCACCATATCATTCTACAAATTTATAATTGCATTTCATTCATTAACAAGACACAATCAACGTAGGATAATGTAAATCAAAATTTCTATAAAATGAATTCTCAATACACATGCCTATAATATTGAATTTTCATACTCATAGGTTTACATTACATCATATTGACATACTCATAAATTCACATTCCTATTATAGTCTCGTTATCATCACGAGTTCATACAAGAGGGCCGAACGACAAGTTATACAACTAGTACTTTCGTTATCCTGACCTCATGTCATTTCACAACATAACATCCTTATAAAAAGAATACGGGGTAGGATGATTAATTGAGCGATTAACACGTCTGTTCATATAGAATTCATATCACCCATAACATGTGAATATATAATTCTTTTCAAAATGTGTGAGCCGCAAAACGGATTTCCTGACGCACCATATTGGTATGATGTCCCTGTTATAGCACAAAGTAATTTCAAGCATTATAGGCAATTTAAAAACATAATAAAGCAATATTAACGATACATTTCATTCATGGACCAAAAGAGCATAATTCTTTCATTTCTCCTTACTTACATAAATACAACCCTTAATAATTTGTCAATTACCGAGGCTAATTACAATACTTAAACCCGATCTTCTATCTCGAATACCGTTAACCGAACTAACGTTATTATTTGTTTAAAGCATAAGAATCGTAGTTCTTTCATATACTTGGTATATACAAAACATAGTACACATGAACGCATCAATTCTTGAAACTAACTCATAACTCCCAAATCCAGCTATCCTCTTAGGACGCATTAGCCCAAGCCAATCATTTATTCATCTCGGTCATCCACTTAGGATGTCATTAGCCGGAGCTAATCATTTATTCATCCCGGACATCCTCTTAGGATACCATTAGCATAAGCTAATTATTTATTGATCTCAGTCATCCACTTAAGATGTCATTAGTCGGATCTAATCATTTATTGATCTCGGTCATCCACTTAGGATGCCATTACTCTAAGCTAATCATTTATTCATCTCAAAGCCAATCATTTCTTCATCCCGATCATTCTTTTAGAATGCCATTAGCCGAAACTAATCATTTGTTCACCCCAGTCATCCATTTAAGATGCCATTAGCTGAAGCTAATCATCAATCACAACCCGGTCATCCGTCTAGGATGCCGTTAGTCGTAGCTAATCATAAAATGCAACTCGGTCATCCTATTAGGATGCCATTAACCGAAGCTAATCTTTAACCAATCAAACATTCTATAGGTGATTTATGAAATCACTATAACATGATAATATATCCTTTGTTATGCTCATTCAAATGCTTCACAACAATTTGACATTCACTATAACATAATAGAAGACCTTTCATAAAAAACATACAGACGTTCCGTAATAACTTAGCGTTCAGTATACACAATAATATATCCTTTGTAATACTCGAACAAACATTCCATAACAGTTTAGCTTATAGTATAACACAATAGTAGACCATTTGTATTACTCATCCAACCATTCATAATAGTTAATGTTCAATACAATACAACAATAGATCCCTTGTAATACTCATACAAACATTCGTAACAATTTTGCACTATGTATGCACAATAATAGATCCTTCGCAATACTCATATAAACATCCGTGACAAATAACCTTCAGCATAATACAATGATAGATCCTTCGTAATACTCAAACAACCATTCGTAAAAATTAAGATTCAATATAATAGAATTGTCGACGAAACTAGTTTGCTGGTGACACAATCTTGTTAGCGAACTGATTCGCTGGAACATAGGATTCAACAACGAAAACTGGTTCGTTGCTGACACCACAGTTCGGCAGCGAAAACTAATTCGCTGCTGACACCACACTTCATCAGCGAAACTGATTCACTGCTGACTCCATAAATTCGACAGCGAAAACTGATTCGCTGCTGACTCCATAAATTCAGCAGCGAGAACTGATTCGCTATAGACACCACAATTCAACAGCGAAAACTGATTCGCTGCTGACACCACAATTCAACAACAAAAAATGATTCGCTGGGAATAATGTACATGGTAAAAATCACCAGCCCACATGGGCTACTGCTGACTCAGAAATTATTGACAAAAACCGAGTTGCTATCGACTTAGAAATCATCAATGCAACACAATTTCCCGGCTGATGCTGAAATCGTCAGCGCATATGGCTTACGGTTGACACATAAATTGTTGACAAAA
>Ga0307517_10009307_pt1 | contig 13948 bp, 1 predicted proteins | sample 23_EM_MG_FD_194515 | JGI IMG/M metagenome (GOLD analysis project Ga0307517, IMG submission 194515) | Populus trichocarpa ectomycorrhiza microbial communities from riparian zone in the Pacific Northwest, United States - 23_EM | ecosystem: Host-associated > Plants > Roots > Unclassified | place...
ATAGTTCACTAACTCACTAAAATTCTCAAGACATGAAACACAAGTCATTCAACTCAAACACTGATGGGATAGCATTTGCAAGCGTAATATGCGCCAAATGTGCGCCAAAATACCCTCCCAAACCAACCTAAAGGGTGATGTAATGGTATTGCAGCTTCACACAGAAAAGCCGACCTTAGCACAATCAGAGATAGCCAACACATTTAAAAACTGCATTTGGTGGCTGTAGAGGAACTTTATGCCTACAAAAATAAAAAAGCCCTTCAGCAATGCTGAAAGGCCTTTTTGTGACCCCGCTGAGGCTCGAACTCAGGACCCACAGATTAAGAGTCTGTTGCTCTACCAACTGAGCTACGGAGTCGTTATTTTTTGAGTGTGCAAATAAACGAAATTTTTCTTTAGTGCAGAAGTGTGTTGTGCCTTTTATTAATATTCTTTTTGATCAGGTATATTATACCGTTGATTGTCCATGTATCATTTTTTTACCTTATTGCAACCGCACCATAGATTCGAAAGCAGGAGATAATATCAAGCGCATCCAATGTTTGAACAATCATAAATACATGAGAAACATTGAATTAAGCCATGTTTCTCAGTCTATCAAAACAATCATTCCGATTTGTAAAATTGAGCTTTTTTGCATTCAACAATAGTTATTAACACATATGAATAACATATAATTAATTCGCGCTCAACTTATTTTATCCAATAATAAATACAACATTTCTGATAGTTAAATAAGAGAGCAAATCGAATTAAATAATCATTTTAATTGCCTAATTATTAATAATTTGCTTGCTGTTTTAATTGACCACAATTTAGACCGAAGCTACCAACCTCGTAGTAGTTTTTTCTCAAATTTTCCCACCAAAATATCTCTTTTATATTTCAAAGGATCACTTTCATTTAATTAATATCTATATCACATTGTCAATGTGGTATTTATGTTATTTATTAAAGAATCGCATTAATCCACAAAATATTATTGTTTTTCAACAAACTGTTCCACACTTTGAGGAACAGGCTTAACTAATTGGTTTACAGTTAAATATTTTGCCTATTTATATTGCATTATTGGCAATTAATTGAAGTAATGCTATAAAACCAGGCGTATAAAGCAACATACTAAATATTCGCCACTGGTATAAATCTTGACCTATATGCGTGCGCAATTTATTGAGGCACAGCGTTGAACAAGTATTAATTAAATACGTTGTGTGCTACCCTCCCCGATAAATACGCAATTAATATTCTACCAGGAATTTTTGTATTAACCTAACCTACTACTAATACCATATAGTATGATCATAAAATATTTACTCAAGGCGCTATCAGCTTTAGTTAACCAATTCAGCTTGTCAGACGGAACAGATTTCCGTGACGAAACAAATGCTTCTGCCCCAGATCGGGACGGCATTAATTATTTAAATGTATCGCCCATATCAGGCTGGCTCCCGCGGAGGAGGAAAAGGACATTTGACCTTTTGCCTAAGTCGATTATTATGGTCTTGGTTTTGATCGTCTTCTCATCGGCAAAGTTGATGGCGGCGATTACTGTAACAGGCGGTACTTTTACTGTAACAACCATTACTTATGGGACAGTTGCTGGCGCTCCGAATTCATTTACAGTAACTGGTACTGGCTTGACTGCAAATATTGTAATAGCTGCACCACCTGCTGGCTTTGAAATGAGCACCAGTTCAACCGGGCCGTTTGCTACCACCTCAATTACCCTTACCCAAACTGGAGGGAATGTTCCGGCTACTCCAATTTATATAAGATTGTCCGCCACCGCTACTGCGGGAACTCACAATGGTACAATGAATGTCACAAGTACGGGGCAAACTACCAGGACTGTAACCATAAATAACAGTACTGTAAATAAACTGGCAATAACTGTATCAGGTGCCACAGCAAGTGACAAGGTATATAATGGCAACACTACTGCTGCCGTTTCCGGCGGAACATTTTCGGGTGTGATCAACGGAGATGTAGTAAGTCTAAATGCTGCCGGAACTTTTGCAAGCGCTAATGTTGGTTCGGGCATTGCCGTAACTGCTACATTAACTGGAGCCGGAGCCGGCAACTATACATTAACATCACCAGGCCTCACTGCAAACATCACCGGTGCCCCATTAACAGTTACTGCAACAGGGCCATCTAAAAGTTTTGGCCAAGCTTTATCTGCAGGAACAAGCAGCACCAACTTTACAGCTTCAGGCATGGTGGGCACGCAAACAGTTACCAGCGTTACCTTAACACCTGACGCTGCGGGCATATCAACCTCGACACCTCAGGGCGCAGGATATGTGGTTACACCTTCAGCTCCGACAGGCGGTAACGGTTTTCTGGCAAGTAATTATAACATAACTTTTAACGATTATAACGGAACGGTAACAGGTGCAATATTAACCATCACCGCCACAAACATTACTCAGACTTACGGTGCAGTTGACCTTTCTGTTGTGGCCTTCACATACAGCGGTTTCATTAATGGCGACAACGCAAGCAACATGATTGTTGTGCCTAGTATAAGCACTACAGCAACCACAGCATCCGGAGCCGGCACTTATCCTATCACAGTAGGCGGAGGGCAGGCACCTGCCTATTATACCGTTGTCTATGTATCGGGGACTTTTACAATAAGTAAAGCCAACTTAAATATCGTGGCAACCGGGCCTCCAAAAGCTGCAGGAACCACAGTTACTTCTCCTATATCATCTACAGCATACTTTACTGCCAGCGGATTGATTGGCAGCGAAACCATAACAAGCGTTACACTTACATATTCTAATGCAGGCTCACAAGCGGCCGGGGCCGCCTATAGTGTTACACCATCTGCGGCAGTAGGTGCAAATGGTTTTAGTACTGCTAACTATAATATTACCTATACACTTTACAACGGCCAATGCGGTCAAAACTATACCTGGACAGGTACCACTAATACTACCTGGTCGACGACGACTAACTGGTCTCCAAATGGTACGCCTGGTACTAATGATAATGTTTTTATTCCAGCTACCACAACTAAACCTACTGTGACGGCCAGTACCAACATAAACACAATAACTTTTACAGGTAGCAGTACCCTTACTGTCAACACGGGTGTCAATATACTGTTCTATAACGGTTTTACTGTAAATTCTGGTGTAACAGCTACTCTTAACATGGTCTCAACAAATTCTCAGATCCAGGTAGGCAACAACACAAGCCATGCTATAATGGATAATCTGGGTACGCTGACCGTAAATGGGGGAATTGTATTTATTAACTACGGTTTGAACTATATATATAATGAGACTAATGCAGTAATGACTTTCCATGGCGGTAATACGCTGAATATTGGCGGTACTTCGGGCCAGTTTGCTTTCCAGAATAATGGATTCTTTTTTGCAGGTACGTCAAATTCAGCCTGTACATTAAATATAGTTAATTCACAGTCGTTTATCAATGGTGCAACGGGCAACTTTTATTTAGGGTCAACGTCGAGCATTAACTTTTTAGACGCTACTGCTCACGATTCACATTTTTCTAATACGCTGGGTGGTAACTTCACTATTCAATCTGATTCTTATGGCACAGGGTCCATTGGTAAAATACCATTAAATGCCAGCCGCCCTAATTCATTTGACGGACTATTTACAGTTGAGCGTTATTTAAGCGCCAAGAGGGCTTACCGTTTAATCGCGTCGCCGGTATATGCTGCCACTTCGGGCTCCAATAAGGTATATAGCCTAAATTATGTGCAAAACTCAGCCTATATCACCGGCACAAATGCCGCCGGAGGATTCGACAAAGTAACCTCAGGCCCTACCCTTTACTTATACCGCGAAGATGTGGGTTACTCAAATACCACTTTTATCAGCGGTAATTACCAAAGTATCAATAACCTTACAGCAGGCAATAATTCTACCCCAACATATACATTTGATGTAACCGGGGGTTCATATTCCATTCCCGTGAGTAATGGGTTCCTGTTCTTTTTCAGGGGCAACAATGCCGACGGTACAGTTGCACAGGAGACAGTAACAAGCTGGCCTGCAACTGCAGCAACTATGTCTACTACAGGCTCCCTTACCCAACAGCAGGTGGTATTCAGGGATTGGTACACACCAGGTTCAAATTTACTCGGTTATTCAAACCCTAATGTTATGGCCCAGGGATTTAATATGGCAGGCAATCCTTATGCCTGTAGTATCGATTGGGAAACATCTCAAAGTGCGTCAACTACTACCGGTATTTATGCTTTAAATCTATCACCTTATATCTACGAACTTAATCCCCAAACCGGGAACTTTGATACCTACGGAAAAGGGGGGATATCAACTAACAACGGCACACGGACTATCATGAGCGGACAAGGATTCTTTGTATTAGCTTTAAATGGTTCAGGTCAGCTGATATTCAACGAAGGAGCAAAATCAACCACCCTTCAAAATACAGGCATGAATTTATTTATGGGGCAACCGGCTGATGTGTTGGCTAACAATCAATCATTACGCTTGCAAATATTAAAAGACACCATCAATAAGGACGACATCGTTATCAGTTTTAATGCCAATGCTAAACCGGTTCTTGACATGACAGAAGATGCCCCTTACAAAATGGGCTCTGGCAAGGTAAACATTGCAACTATGTCGAGTGATAATTACCCCCTTGCTGTCAACAAGCTTCCCTTAGCTAAACAGGGTCAAACTATTGCTGTAAGGGTTGGAGCGTCAACAAGTGGTACATACAAGCTTAATATGACAGAAATAAAGGGCATACCTAAGTTATATGATGTTTGGCTGCAAGATCACCTTAGAAAGGACTCTAACGACATGCGCGTGAATACTTCCTATATTTTTGACGTAGATAAAACAGATACCAACACCTACGGAACAAAGCGCTTTTCAATTGTAATACGTCAAAACCCTGCATATGCATATCGCCTACTTGATTTTAACGCCAATAAAATAGCGAATACCAAACAGGTACAAGTAGTATGGGATACCAAATACGAAGAAAATTATACCAATTTCACTGTAGAAAGAAGCGTGGATGGAGGCAAGACTTTCGATGTTTTAGGCGGAGTGCCTGCAACCGGCGCGGGGAATTATGGTTTTGTAGATAAAAGCCCTGGTTCCGGCATGAATCTTTACAGGCTGAAACAAGAGGACATTAATAACAATATAACCTATTCGAAGATTGTGCCGATTGGTTATTCTGCCAACAGTAACAATTTAGCCAAGGGTGGTATTAGTGTTTACCCTAACCCTCTGAGCAGTAAAATCAACTTGTCAATTGCTGCCCCGGTTACCCCTGCCTCAAGCTCATATAATATTATGATCTCGAACAGTTACGGGACAATGCTTAAAACCGTAACGTCAACCCAGCCTACCTGGCAGGGCGATGTTAGCAGTTGGCTGCCGGGTACTTATATGGTTAAAGTATTTGATACTAAAACACAATCATTGGTAGGTACAACTAAGTTTATTAAACTATAACATAAAGGGTATTTAAAAGGCTGCAACCCTATGCAGTATTCATGTGGATAAGGAACCATTGCTTTAATTAGTGATGGCTCCTTATTATTATATCTGTATTATTTATTAATATTAATAAATAATACAGATATTCTTTTGCTAAATAATACCCTCCCGTACTGCTCTTTCTCCATTAGATATTTTCAGACAATTTACCCTGGCGAAGATCACAGTAAAGCTATTCAGCTTCACCAAGCCCGTCACTTCATTTTATTTCACAGTTAACAGCTTCAAAAAGAAATTTTAATTAAAACAAATTGATTTACAGAAGTATAATTCAAAAAAATAAAATCATAAAATTGCCTGTCTATTATTGTTTTTTACCTAATAAGCTTGTTTTTAGCCATGCTTTAATTAATCTTTCAATTCTATCAACCTACAAGTAACGATTATTTATTGTGGTCATTTTTCCCACTTATTCCCCACGGCAGTTTCAAAACAATATTTATTAATCTTGTATTATCTTTATATAATAACTATAACAGTTTGGAAATAAGTAATTTATAATTTTAACGCATTGCAAAAAATCATCATATAAAATATTCCACAGTTTTATTAACATACTAACTTACTGATTACCAGTTAACTATTTTTATGGTTTTTTATTAATCAATACAGGCATAATTTAAACCATAGAGATAAAAATATCTTTTGAAGCAAATATCCATGGCGCTATTTGGTGGTATGGATATTGAGTTACGAGCAAGCGTAATTTGCTAAGCGACAATAAAATAAACCCGCCTGGCACTTATAACCTAAAATCACAATATTATGGCTGCTAAACTTTTACTCCGTAATTTATTAACCGCGATTAAAACCTTTATTTTACCCGAGCAGGTAAATACAGACAGTTCTATTGATAGTGCTGAACTGGCATTGGATCAATGCAGTAGTTACTATATAGCTGAAGCCCGGCGTCCGGGCCAGTTACCGCGGGCAGCCAAAAGGTTTAATATCTTTTCGGTGAAGAGTGTTGTAATAGCAGCAACGCTTCTTGTTGTTGGTTTAGGTTTTACAAATCGGGCTTTTGGCCAAAACCCTACTATATCGTATACGGGCACCCCCTTTACGTTAAATACAGGTTCGGCTATTACGCCAATATCTCCAACTATAACTAACGGACCTATCATTGCCGGGCAAACGAGTACTTTTACTACCAGTAATCTTAGTACCCCGTTTGCTGTTGCGACAGACGCTGCCGGAAATGTGTACGTATCCAACTCAGGAAATAATACGATAGAAAAGTATACTCCTTCCGGAACCGCATCTGTTTATGCAAGTGGCGGTGGCCTTAATTCCCCTAACGGTCTGGCATTTGATTCCAATGGTATTTTATATATTGCGAATAAAAACAGTAACAATATTTTAAAAGTTGCCGCGGGTGGCGGTACTCCTACTACATTTTCATCGGCTACCTTTAACGGCCCTGTAGGGATTGCAGTTGACGCTTCAAATAATGTATACGTATCCAATACAGGTGGTACGCCAAATATTGTGAAGATCCCTGCGGCTGGAGGTGCATCAAGTTCATATGCAACAGGTGGTGGTCTTAGTACTCCTTCTGGCCTTGCACTTGACCCTGCCACCGGAATTTTATATGTAGCGAACCAGGGAAGCAACAGCATCTTGAAAGTCGCGTCTGGTGGCGGTACGCCAACTACCTTCACCAGTGCAATCAGCACAACGCCTACTGGCATAGCTATCGACAAATTCGGCAATTTATTTGTAACCGAAAGTAGCAACGGCAACCGTAGAATTCAAAAAATAGTCATTTCCACCGCGGCTGTTTCTGCCGTAGCCGGTGGATCAACAGGTTTCACCAACGGCACCGGATCAATTGCACAGTTTAGTAATACATTTACAGGCATTGCAACAGACTTACTAGGAAATTTATATGTAGCTGACGCTGGAAATACTGCTATCAGAAAAGTAATAGCACAAGGATATACAATTAGCCCTGCATTATCGACTGGTTTAAGCTTCGATCCATCTACGGGTATTATCAGCGGTACCCCGCCTTCCCCAGTGGGAGCTACTACTTACACTGTTACCGCTGGTAACTCCAATGGTATCGGCACAACAACACTAAGTATCACTATAGCAACTCTTACAGCTCAAACAATAACCTTCACCCTATCAAGTCCACAAGTTTACGGAACTGCGCCTATTACACTTAACGGCACAGCCAGTTCGGGCTTAACAGTGAGCTATAGCAGCAGTAATACGGCGGTGGCTACCGTTTCGGGCAATACCTTAACCATAGTAGGTGCCGGTAGTTCAACCATAACGGCCTCGCAGGCGGGTAACGGCACTTTTGCCCCAGCTCCAAATGTGACTCAAAATTTAACAGTAACACAAGCGCCATTAACCATTACTGCAACAGGGCCGACCAAAACATACGGCACTGCACTTACAGCGGGAGCAAGTTCAACCAACTTTACTGCAACAGGTGCAGTGAACAGTCAAACTGTAACCAGCGTTACGCTGACACCAAATGCAGCAGGGTTATCAGCAACAACTGCTGCTGGAACTGCCTATACTGTTACTCCTTCGGCCCCTACGGGAACCGGGGGGTTTTCGGCAAGTAATTATTCCATAACATTTAATGTATATAACGGCACAGTAGCACAAAAAGCGTTGACTGTAACTGCCACCGCACAAAACAAGGTTTATGGCAATACCTTAACCAGTGGATCAAGTCCAACAGGGTTTACATCATCCGGGCTTGTAGGTTCAGAAACGATAGGCAGTGTAACCCTTACCTATGGCACGGGTGCGGCAACAACAGATCCGGTTGGTACTAATGCAGGCAGCATTGTGCCGTCGGCTGCAACAGGGGGTACCTTTAGCGCAAATAACTATACTATTACCTATAACGCGGGAACATTAACTGTCACCCCCGTAATCTTAACTGTAACGGGCTTAACCGGGGTTGGCAAGGTTTACGACGGAACCAATGCGGCGACAGCAGCAAATGTTACAGGAACAGCCACGTTGAGTGGTGGAGTAGTAAGCGGAGAAGATGTTTCACTAAGCACCGGAAGCCTTACATATGTGTTCAGCAGTGCAAATGCAGGAGCAAGGACCGTCAATGTAAATGGGTTTTCACTTTCAGGGACACAGATCGGGAACTATACTTTAACACAACCAACACCCTTAAGCGCAACTATTACCCCTGCGCCTTTGACCGTTACGAACCCGGTGGCTACTAACAAAGTCTACACAGCAACAACAGCAGCAACAATTACCGGAACCTTAAATGGTATTATTGGTGCTGATGTTGTAACACTAAACGGCACAGGAACATTCGCAACAGCGAATGTTGGTACAGCTATAGCCGTCACATCCACAAGCACATTAGGTGGCGCTGCAGCAGGTAATTATTCTCTAACACAGCCAACCGGCTTAGTTGCAGATATTACGCCGAAGACTTTAACAGTATCGACCCCAACTACAAGCAGCAAGACATACGATGGCACAAACACAGCTACACTTACAGGTGGTACACTTTCAGGTGTAATCGGCGGTGATAATGTAACTTTTATTCCAAGTGGCAACTTTGCCCAGGCGAACATAGGGTCAAACATAGCGATAACTTCAACCAGTACATTAGGGGGTACATCGGCTGGCAATTATACTTTAACGCAGCCAACCGGCTTAACACCCAGGAATATTACTGCAAAAGCTTTAACCCTAACAGGTTTAACAGCAAACCCAAAAACATATGATGCTACAAATGTTGCAACCTTTACTGGCACAGCTGTATTAAACGGCGTTGTTGCAGCAGATGTGAGTAACGTAACGGTCAATGTTAGTGGTACTTTTTCGAGCGTGAACGTTGGTAACCGTACGGTAACATCAACCAGCACTTTAAGTGGTTCAGCAATAGGAAATTACACCTTAACGCAGCCTACATTCACCAATATAGCTATAACTGCTGCTCCGTTAACTATCGCAAATGCGGCAGCAAATAATAAGGCATTTGATGGAACTACTGCCGCTACTATTAGCGGTACACTCACCGGAGTTCTTGGTACTGATGTGGTTACTTTAAACGGCACGGGAACATTTGCCAGTTCGGCAGTTGGAACTAACATAGCCGTAACATCAACAAGTACTTTAAGCGGTGCGCAAGCAGGCAACTATATTTTAACACAGCCAACTGGCTTAACGGCAAATATCACCGGAGGTATTGACGAAAACGGCACATTTACTACGTTTTCTGCATTTCTCGGCTCGCCATCGGCCGCGCAATCATTTACGGTCGCAGGCCAGGGTTTAACCTCAGGTATCCTGGTAACTCCTCCGGCTGGTTATGAGGTAAGTATTACTAGCGCAACCAGTGGTTTTGCCAGCACGCTTAATCTGGCATCGGTTGGATCATCTGTAGCTTATACAAATGTTTGGATAAGATTGGCTTCTTCAAACCCAATAGGAACTTATAACGGTAACTTAGTTTTGAGCAGTACAGGACAAACCAGTGTAAATATTGCCCTTACCGGCAGTGTAACTGGGGGAATTACTGTAAGCCCAACATCTTTAGTGTTCAGTACAGTAACTAATACAGCATCTGCCGGCCAGGCAGTGACGGTTTCGGCTGTTGGTTTAACCGCAAATATTACGGTAACCGCACCAACCAACTTCGCGGTAAGTACAGACAATACAAACTTTAACAATAGCGTTACGCTGACTCAAAGCGGAGGCGCAGTTTCTGCAACGGTATATTTCAGATTATCCTCAAACGGTACCCGTGGTACTTATGCAGGAAATGGCAGCTTTGCAAGCACTGGAGTAACCACGGTAAACGTGGCATTGTCGGGCAATGTTTCAAGAGTAACAGCAAACGAGAACTTAAATCCATTCTCTACTATACAGGGCACCCCTTCCGCTTCTCAAATCATTACAGTATCCAGCACAAACACCGGAACCATCACTTTAACTCCGCCTACAGGCTTCCAGGCAAGTAATGATAATACGACTTTTAGCGGCAGTGTAAACCAAGCATATAATACTACCGGTGCCACACTTACTTTTTATGTTAGGCTCACAGGTGCAACTGCCGGCACTTTTGGTGGTTCAGCTAACCCTGTGGCCATAACCCAAAGCGGCCAAACTACAGGTGTGAATGTTGGTGTTAACGGTACTGTAATTGCACCTGTTATAACAGAAACTGGCACATTGAGTGCATTTAATACTATACAGGGAGGGGCGTCAGGTTCACAATCATTTATAGTAGCCGCTACCGGCCTTACAGCAGGTGTATTGGTAACCCCACCATCAGGTTATGAGGTTAGTACCGATAATTCTACATTCCAAAGTACAGTTACTCTTCCTCAGTCGGGCGGAACACTTTCTCAAACAAATGTATTTGTCAGGCTCTCAGCAGCAGATGTAACAGGCTCTTATTCAGGAAATATCGTCCTAAGCAGCAGTGGTTTATCCAGTGTAAATGTTGCGGCGTCTGGTACAGTCTCGGCAGGTTTCTCAGCAAGCGGAACATTAAGTGCCTTTAGCGCTAGCCAGGGTACAGCATCAGCAGCACACTCCTTTACCGTATCAGGCGGCGGATTAACCGATGTGGTTAGTATCACTGCACCATCCGGCTTTGAAGTAAGTTCAGACAACTCAAATTTTGGTGCCACAGCAAGCTTGACTCCGTCAGGGGGAACGCTTTCAGCAGCACCGGTATATGTTAGGCTAGCTGCTGCCGATGCAGCAGGCACCTATTCAGGTAATGTTGCATTAAGCAGCACAGGGGTACCAAGTGTTAATGTTTCGGCATCAGGTAGCGTAGTTGGGCCTATCATAGAAACAGGCACATTAAATACCTTTACTTCTAATTATGGCACACCATCAGCATCACAATCATTTACCGTAGCCGACGATTATTTAGCCGCAGGAATATTAATAACCGCACCTTCAGGTTTTGAAGTAAGTACGAATAACAGCATCTTTAGCTCTACAGTTACTGTAGGGGCAGCTGGTCCGCTCTCACCAGCAACGGTATATGCAAGAATGTCTGCTTCGCCAAGTTCAGGCACGCCGTCAGGTAATATTGTTTTAAGTACAACCAATGCAACCAGCGTAAATGTACCTGTGAATGGTATTGAATCTGCAGGTATCCTGGAGAACGGATCGTTATCAGCATTTAACAGCACACAAGGCTCGCCTTCGGTTGCACAAACAATAACTGTATCTGGCCAGGGGCTAACTGGGGATATATTTGTAACACCGCCAACAGGTTTTGAGCTAAGTACCGATAATATCACTTATCAGGGAACACTTGATCTTGTTGCATCCGGCGGCTCAGTTTCGACAACAACTGTTTATGTAAGATTGGCTGCATCTAATGCACCAGGTATTTATGCCGGTAATATAACTATTGCCAGTACAGGAGTGTCAACCATCAATGTTCCCGCATCAGGTACTGTTCTAGGCAGCCAGGTAATTACTTTCGCTTCAACAAATTCAGCTGTTTATGGCACAACCGACTTCGATCCGGGTGCTACGGTAAGTTCAGGTCTTACTATAAGTTACTCAAGCAGTAACACAGCCGTAGCTACCATTGTAAGCGGCAAAATCCACATGGTTGCCGCAGGAACAACCGTTATAACTGCCAGTCAACCGGGTGATGCCAATTTTGTTGCTGCTACGCCTGTTAATCAAACATTAACTATTACTCCAAAACCTTTAACAGTTTCTACCTCATCAGTAACTGTAAACACTAAAACATATAACCAATCAACCGCAGCAACTACAACCGGTACATTAGGCGCCACACTTAACGGTGTAATTAATGGTGACATCGTTGCATTAAACGGCAGGACTAACCCAACCGGCGTGTTTTCGGACGCAAATGCGGGCGTAAACAAGACTGTAACGCTTACTTCACCTACTCTTTCGGGTCCAAACGCTGGTAATTATAGTTTAACAATAACTTTATTGGGGACTATTAATCCAGCAACTGCATTCATCAATCCTGCAGCTGGAGTTAATAAAGTATATGATGGCACAGTAACAGCTACAATTACCGGAACACTGAATGGTATAATTTCTGGCGATGGAGTAACACTTGTCCCTTCGGGCACTTTTGCGTCAGCATCAGTTGGAAGCGGCATTGCAATTACTTCAACAAGTACATTAGGCGGCGCAAAGGCAATAAACTACACTCTGCAACAACCCACTGGTTTAACTGCAAATATTACAAAAGCACCATTAACAGTAACAGCTAATAGTCAAAGTAAATCTTATGGAACTCCTTTCACTTTCGCAGGAACTGAGTTTACATTCATAAATGTAAATAATACAAGCAATACATCAGTTCTGTATGCTTCAGATGCGATAACAAGTGTAACCTTTACAAGTGCAGGTGCAGCAGCAAATGCAGGAGTTGCAGGTAGCCCTTATTCCATTGTGCCAAGCGCTGCCGTTGGAAGTGGGTTATCAAATTATAACATTACATACGTAAACGGATCACTTACCGTAGGCACAATACCTTTAAGTATTACAGCCAATGTTGTTAAAACATACGGTGCAACTTTAACAAATGGCCCGGGATCGACTGCATTCACGTCAATTGGATTGGCAAATAGTGAAACGATCGGTAGTGTAACAATGACATATTCTGGTCAGGGCGCCGCCGGAACAGATCCGATATCCGGATCTCCATATATAAATTCGGCAACTCCATCTGCTGCAGTTGGAGGAACATTTATAGCAACTAACTATACTATCACTTATAATCCTGGTAACATTGTGGTTAATCCTGCATTGTTAACTGTAACCGCAACCGGGCCTCCAAAACCGTACGGAACAGCCTTGACTACAGGTACAAGTTCTAATTACTTCACACATAGTAGCACCGTAAATGGTGAAAACGTCACCAGTATTACTTTAACGCCGGATGCAGCGGGCTTATCAGCTACTGTTCCTGCAGGTACCGCATATACAGTTACTCCTTCCCTTGCAACAGGCACCAACGGATTCCTTGAAGGTAATTATAGTGTGACTTATGTTTCTTTCAATGGAATTGTTGATAAGGATACCTTAACTATTACTGCTAATAACGCTTCTAAAACATACGGCGCTTCGCAATCATTTGCAGGCACCGAGTTTACAGCAACCGGGCTGGTAAATGGTGACGCTGTAACCTCTGTTACATTAACCAGTGATGGTACAGATCCGTCTGCTTCTGCGGGTAACCATTCAATCATTGCATCCGCTGCCCAGGGTTCTGGCTTAGATAATTATATCATCCAGTATGTAAATGGCACAGATACGGTTAAACAAGTTGAATTGACCATTACGGCTAATAATGCGACCAAGACTTATGGTGCCACCCAGACCTTCGCCGGTACTGAGTTCACTGCTTCCGGTCTGCAAAACTCGGATAACGTAGCCTCTGTTACCCTGAACAGTGACGG
>Ga0307517_10009308_pt1 | contig 13948 bp, 25 predicted proteins | sample 23_EM_MG_FD_194515 | JGI IMG/M metagenome (GOLD analysis project Ga0307517, IMG submission 194515) | Populus trichocarpa ectomycorrhiza microbial communities from riparian zone in the Pacific Northwest, United States - 23_EM | ecosystem: Host-associated > Plants > Roots > Unclassified | place...
AGTAGCATCGAGTTTTACAGTATTGGGGAGGTGAGGGTTTAGAATGAAACGAGAGGGAAAAGATAGTGGAGATTGGTACCAGGGTGGGGTAAGGAATGGGTTGATGCGTTCGTGGTTGGGGGCTATCAAAGTTTGTTGACGAAAAAAAAGTTTACAAACATAGTAATGTGACACAAACATTATATAGCTATATATTGCTGGGCAACTTGGAGAGAAAATGGAAAGTTATGAAGCATTGTAATGTTCACAATGCAAACTAAGTTTGTCACGCACACAGTAATGGTACAAGCAGACATATTATTCATTCCATCAGTGACAAAGCATCAAGTACAAGCAATTAAGCAGCAGTAGACTCTCGTAAGCATCAGAGAAAAGTGAAAGGCGACAAGGTAAAGCAAAGCACCATGACAAACTTGAAGCAGGGAATCACGAGCGACGAGTATGATTAACAGGAGGAGGAGACGGCGATGGTATACGAGATGCATACCGTTGACTAGGACCTGGAGAGGACATACTAGCCCGTGCTTGTGCTGGAGATCGAGACCAATCAAGATTGTGAGCTGGAAAACTTGAAGGCGAGTGACTGTGTCGGTACTGAGCTGAGTCCTTCTGTCGACGGTCACGATCAAAACGAATTTCATCATGGTGAGGCCGCATGTGATGACGTGATGGTCCCCTTGATGAACGAGAGCCTAGATACTGTGAGCGAGAGCGGGATCGATATCGAGGTTGCTCCCTGGGTGAGCGAGAGCGGTAATTCTGCTCTCTAGGTGAGCGAGAATGGTGCCGTCCTCTAGGCGAGCGAGAATGACGCCGCCCTCTAGGCGAGCGAGAACGCCTCCGCTGCTCTCTAGGTGAACGAGAATGCTGCTGCTGCATCGTAGGTGAGCGAGGGTGGGGTGGCAGACCTCCTGGCGCTTGGTGTTCTGGTGGTTGGGTGATTGCACGTTCCGAGGCACCATGTCGACGGGCATCGTCCCTTGATCAAGATTAATAATTGAGTTTCAAAAATCCAGAAACAAAACCTTTCTCCATCTCTCATAGTCCTAGTCTGTGAATGGCGCGCTTTGCGTTGGGCGAGTATAAGAGCAGCTGTTGATGGCCCTTCTTCCTTTTCTGCCTCGTCTCCGCTGTCCACATTGCCAAAGATATGACTATGTCATAAAGAAAGTAAGAAGAATATTGGTCATGTAAAAGTACTCACACGTTCCACCAACTCAACGTATCTTGAACCCAATAATCGTCTGGCGCATCCCATGTAGTCAAAAAATTTCTCGCGCTTAAAGAGGTCATCTTCTGTGCGCCAGTCGTCAAGGGAGTTGATACAGTGGCGGAGCTTATGGAAACATGGATCAGTGATTGTTCCCAGTCAAATGAAGAACGAACCATCAGAGCGGCGTACGCTATTGATCCTGGCGTTACACTCTTCATATTGTTTAACATTGCTTGAGGGCGTTTGACTTTCGGTTTGTTTGAGCTTGATAAATCTTGCTTTGCCGATGATGGCGCGGTGAAAATATGTTTGAAGAACTGTGATATTAGGCGTCATCACGATGAATCAAACAGAACAGGAATATCATGCTCACCCGGACCAAGATTGTGCTTCGAAACAGACCGCTTTCAAGGTTGTCGGGATCAAAGCCATTATTTGGATACAGAAAGGCTGGGAAATCAGCTGCGGTTACACGGACTTTGTTGTTACGTAGTTTTCTCTGAAATCTGAAGCGGCGTGAGCTGATAACCAGGAATAACGATCTACTCACTCAGCTGGATCAGCATCAAACTCGGCAAGATACTTTACTGGACATAATAGTCAGGATAGGACAATGTGGTGATGACCGCGTGTAGAATTTTTTGGTGCAGCGGGATCAAGTTTTGGATTAAATTGTTGATCTGGTTGCTCGAGCTCGATATAGTATATGCCCTTTTCACGAAGGCTACTGATATCGGAGCCTCGGGCAGCAGTAACGGCGTCGTTGAGCTGAAAGGTCAATATATGCAGGTCATATATGCGTAAAAATTGTCGACACACCGTTTTTCCTAGAATCTCAACATCATCTGGACGCTTTTTTTGTAATCCGTCGAAGTCCCGAGTGAACTGAGGAATGGCCGATCGCAATCGCTGAAAGACATCTAAAAGGCTTTGGTTTTCAGAACGAAATCTGTGGTAATTTAGAAAGAATCGAAGACAAAAGTAGACAACCCTTACTGATCTCTTGTGAGCTCACCAAAATCGCCAATTTCCCAAGCCAGTCCTGCATCGAAAACCGCGTAATAATTGACAAAGGGATTCTGACTTCGTGTGTAGAACGCTACAAATTTCCTGTATGGATCAAGTGGATCATTGCTAAAATATGTTAGCTATATCGTCTTGTGTAGTTGAATCTAATTACATACCCCTTTCGACGCCGTCTGGTGGCCTTTTTAAGGCTAGATGAAAGTCTTGGCCTTTTTCGTTTGCGTCCAACTGATTCGTCGTCGTCGTCGTCTTCTTCTTCAAGCTCATCATCTTCCTCAATGGGATCCTCATTGGATGTAGCAACAGGCATGCGTTACAGGGATTTAAGTGGTTGAGAGTCAAGATAAAGAGTCGCGCAGCGGCATTGACAAAATTCAAGTGTCACATGATCATATCCCGGTCAACGGACAAATCCAACTTCAACTTGCGCTGTATTGACCTCATGCCACGATGAGATTTATCTTTCTGTTACTTCTCTTTATGGTTCTCTGCAAGGCATGCAACAAGGAGTTCAAGAACGATCATGGTCTGAAGCGCCATCGCCCTGCATGTAGACTTGCAAAGGTCCAAACCTCATATCTTCTGCAAAAACGAAGCCGACTGAAGAAGAACAACGAAAAAGACAATTTGGGTGGGCAAGACAATGTTGCAGGACCCTCTCTTAACAGATTAGTGCAAACAGAAACAGTGAGTTTTTTCAAATCCTTCGAGTGACAAGTACTAATAACTTAGTTCGAGGATCAGCCGATGGATATCGATGAACAGGATCCATCCATGGACATTGGCCAAGAACCTCAACCCGAACCCCCTAAAAGCTCATTTCAACCAGCTCCAACAACATCTGGTCGCCAGCGACGTTTTCCTCGTCACTATCAGGATTTTCTTCCCAATTTCAGCACTCACATCCCTCACATGCCGCCTAAACCAATCATTCCAAGGAATCCTACCCCTGCACCTCAAAACGACACACAGAAGTCACCTACCCCTCCACCAGACATTCCAGAGCCGTGTTCACCGCTGAACCTGACGAATTCGGTCTCTACCGGGTTTATACATCGTATCCAAGCTCCAATCCAGACAATGACCGTAATCTTGCAGACTGCTGCGATGCTCCAGGTCTGGAAACAGTGCCTAAGCCCAACGCACCCAGATGGTGGGCTGGCTTTGGTTGCAATGCCTTAGAACTCACTCGGAGTGCTCACAAGCATGTCTTTGCACCATTTCTCAACGTTACGGTCTTTCGATTAATGAACTGGTTTTATTCTGGATCATCTTCAAAGTCCATTGTGGAACTCCAGTCTCTGGTCGACGATGTACTCCTTGCTCCGGACTTTCAACTATCGGATTTGAAGGACTTTAATGCTCGACGTGAGCTCAGGCGGCTTGATGAAGCAGGAACAGAGGGCAAAACAACTCAGTTTGGAAACCAAAATGGATGGCGAGAGTCGACGGTGCATGTTAAGCTTCCAGATGAAAAAGTCTGCCAAAACGAAGCGGACGCACCCATTCTTGAAGTTCGAGGCGTTTATCATAGGAGCCTCATCGAAGTCATTACAACAGCCTTTCAAGACGACTCCGCGAAATCTTTTCACTACACCCCATTCAGCCAGTTTTGGAGACCTACTCCTGAGAGTCCTCCAGAGCGTATTTATTCTGAAATCTACAACTCGGATGCGTTCATCGAGGAGGACAAGAAGATCAAGTCGCTTCCACCTGAGCCTGGTCCCAAATACGAGCATGCTATTGCCGCCCTTATGGTCTATTCCGATGGGACTCATCTCGCACAATTCGGTACAGCTTCGCTATGTCCGCTATACGCCTTTTTCGGTAATCAGTCAAAATATGATCGTGCAAAGCCATCGCAGTTTGCGGCACATCATGTGGCATATCTTCCTTCAGTAAGCTAACTTATTCATCAAATCTCCTGAGTTAACGAACCATCTATTAGCTTCCGGATAATCTTCAAGATCAATATTCACGAGCCTTTGATGAGGCACCTTCGGCAGCTACTATCACGCACTTAAAGCGCGAGCTATTTCATGCGGTTTGGGAACTGCTCCTTGACCCAGAGTTTTTACATGCATACGAACATGGCATTGTCTTGAAGTGTGCTGATGGGATTATTCGTCGTATTTTTCCACGTTTTTTTACGTACTCGGCGGACTATCCAGAAAAGTGAGTAGCTAACTTGACTTTCTTTCTGCACTGTGCTAATTCTTGATCCTTGAAGAGTTCTTTTTGCCACTACTCGTTATCTTGGCGGTTGTCCCTGTCCGAGCTGCTTTGTTAAAAAGGAACACATCGGCGCGTTGGGATCGACAATTGATGACCAACGCCGGAATCACCCCCGAACTGATAATAAACAACGGCAGACGAAAGTGAATCAAGCACGCTTTTGGATGTTTAACAAGGGCCGAAGCATCAACAGCACGTACGTCAAGGATCTGCTCCAAGAAGATTCTTGGACTCCAACCCGTGTATGCCATCATTTGTAGTGAGATGCGCCCATTTACTCATTGCATTATTATAGAACGCTTTTTCCAATAAACTATTTCCCTTCGGATTTGACTTTTTCTCGATGCTCGTGCCGGACCTTCTTCACGAATTTGAACTTGGCGTTTGGAAGGCAATTTTCACTCACTTGATGCGTGTTCTTTATGTGGCCGGTGGCGACTGCATTCAAAACCTAAACTGGCGGTAAGGATTTCCGATGATATTGATAAACTTGGTATTTACTGTATTTATAGCTACCGACATGTTCCCACATTTGGCCGAGATACAATTCGCCGCTTTCATAAAAATGCGTCAGCAATGAAGAAGCTGGCAGCTCGCGATTTCGAAGATTTGCTCCAGGTCTGTATATTGCTTTCTCAAGTATGTTAAAACTGATATCAATCTGCAGTGTTCCATACCTGTCTTTGAGGGGCTGTTACCCGAACCTCATAACGGAATTGTCCTTGACCTTCTCTTCATACTCTGCACTTGGCATGCTTACGCCAAACTTCGTCTCCATACCTCTTCAACTCTGGATGCACTCAAAAACACAACCAAGACATTGGGACAACAGCTCCGGCTCTGGGTTAAGCAAACGTGTAGTCGTTTCAACACATGTGAACTGCCAAAAGAAGAAAGTGCTCGTCACCGTCGTAAAGCTGCGGCAGCTGGAAAGTCAAGCGGTACTGTGAGAGGAAGGTCCACAGGGACACGTGGAGGTGATAGAGGTGGCAGGGGTCAGGCGCGCACAACTCGAAGAGGTAGAGGTCATAAAACAACCAACTCTTCGACAGCTTGCGCACCAGAGACATCAGAAGCGCATAACAGCAAGTTGCGACGATTTTTTAACATGTGTACCTACAAGATACATGCGCTTGGACATTATGTTGCCGCCATAGCGAGATTTGGAACAACGGATGGCTACTCAACCCAAATTGTATGTCTCCACCCTCTTTTTTGACTGTATTAACTCATTTACCAGGGTGAACTCGAGCATCGGCGGGTCAAACGGTTCTACGCACGAACTAATAAGCGTATAACCTTTACTCAACAGATTGCCAAACAAGAGCGACGACAACGACTCCTGCGAAAAATTACCGTGGTCCCCCCTGATTTTGAACACATACGTTCGCCAGCACCATCAGTACCATTTGAAGAGTCTGATTCTTTACCAAAGACATCTCCCGAGCTTCGTTATCACATATCAAATACCACACACCTGAAGGACAATATTTTTCGTTGGGTAGATTTTCATGATCAGAACGGTGACGAAGCAGTCAAGGTATACCACCCCTGAGCTATTTCCTATTGACGAGTTACTGAAAATCTTTAGGATTTTATCTCGAATCTCAAAGATCATATCCTTTCTCGATTGCTTGGACACGCATATGATGGTGATGAAGCTGAATACTCTGAAGACGACCGTGACACAATCCAATTTGTTGGTCATTCACTCTACCGGCACAAGACGCTACGTGTTAATTATACAACCTACGATCTCCGCCGCCAACAAGACTCTATCAACCCGAGGACTCACCCAGACATTATGCTTATCTCACACGAAGACTCGGAGATGAGCGACAGCACTGAAGCTCATCCATACTGGTATGCACGAGTCATTGGAATTTTTCATGTCGATGTCCTGCATTCTGGCCTTCTTTCGAAATCACTTTACAAACAACGGATTGACTTCCTCTGGGTCAGATGGTTCGGACGTGATATGTCCTTCAAAGCTGGATGGCGAGCTCGGCGATTGCACCGCGTTGGATTTCTCGATGCCAAGGGGCCTGGCGCCTTTGGCTTTTTGGACCCCGCTTTGGTAATCCGCAGTGTACACCTCATTCCAGCATTCGCACATGGGCAAACAAATGAACTTCTTAGTCCATCCGAGTCGGTTGCCAGAATGCCACTTAACGAGACTGCCGATTGGCAGTACCACTACATCAACATGTAAGTAACTAAATTTCATGTGACGCTGCAAGTTTACTCAGGTCCAACTTTAGATTTGTCGATCGCGACATGTTTATGAGGTTCCATGGCGGAGGAGTTGGGCATAAGGCCACCAACACAATCAGATCCACCGTATATCAAGATGCCCCAGAGAATAACCCAGCAGCAAGTACAAGTGATATCGATACTACTGCTGAAAATGCCGTGATCGACAATGAAGATGCTCGGCTGGCGGAAGAGGAGGACTACGGATATTCGGTTGAAGACGATGAGGATGAAGGTGATGACGAAGGGATGGATGATATGGGGGCAGAAGATGGGGAGGAACCATGGGATATGAATGATTTGGAGGCGGAAGGCTATGGCGAGTTGTAAGTACTTAGTACGGTATTACAACAACCTGAATGAATCAAGATGCCACGGTGAACCATGACACACTGACCAGTGACCTTACGAGCAGAACAGTTAAGCCCTCCGGGGAGACGCGCTGGCTTTCTTTGAGCCTTTACACGTCAGTCACATGGTACCCGTTGCGAAGAATCATCTGCGTTGACCTGCATTACATTGTGTTCCAATGTTTTGCAAGAAAGTTTGATTGTTTCGTTGTTTTCCTCAGAATAAGCCGCTCCAAAAAGAAAACCCCACTATTCTTGGTATTGAAAAAGATTTAAAATAAAATAAAAGGTGCTCGTAAACTTGTTGTCTACAATACAATATCGCTGACAACTTTGGGAACTGGCCACAAATTTCTTCTATCATTACTAGGCTACATAAAGAAATTTACCCTTTACATTGTGAATCCAATCTTGTTGCTTAGAATACCTTGCACCGTTTTGTAGGCAAAACTTTGCGTGACAATCAAAACACCGCAACGCAACACCGTGACTTGACTGGTTTGCTGATTTGAACGACTCGAAAGGAAAGGTGTACCTACTCGACTTTGTTGAGAGTTTGTAGCGCCTCGGTACTCTCCGGTATGGAATTCGACGGTAGGGGATGTTGGAAGTCTTCTCTTCTTTATCTAATTGACTTGGTTGATGCTTGATTTTCTTACCACACTCTATTGCTCTCAATGGCACACCGCCGCACTTTGTGCCCAATGCCCGCCAACCCTTCTCTCTTTCCCCTCAACAGCGCCGTCTTCGCAGCAACTGCGAGTTCGGTACCAGACTCAGCTGCCTCCAGGCTCATTTTACATTTACAATTCATCAGGCAAGCATTTGAACTTATCAAGTAACTATTCGAAACAGAACCAATAAGTTCTAACAAGTAGGAGCGTTCGCTAGCCACGGATGTGCGTCTAGATCTGCAGCTGAAGAACGCTCTTCAGGATTCAGGCGCAGACAAGCGCGAATAAACCCCGCAGCTGGAAAAACTTCTGCTTCTGGCAGACCGCAGCGTATCATAGCTTGCTCAAGCGACAGCAAAGGCAGCTGCCCAATATGAAGAAGTTTGCCTGAAAATAGCGCAGCTATTAGCCGTTTCGTCGAAAATAAACGAATACTAACCATCTTCATTGAAATATTTACCTTGTTTTCGACTAGCCGAAAGCAACGTTTCACCAAAAGTCTCTCGCATCAGCCCCACCATCTTGGACAGATGGTCGGCTTCTACAGGCTTTGTTTGGCTGCCTTGTGGTTCAAATAATGAACAGCCAGTAAGGAGCTCAAAGGTCTGCTCCATCGGTAAGATTGGGAATAGCTGAGCTTGCAACGGAGCAGTCAAACTGACCATGCAGCCGAGGGCCCAGATGTCTACTTTTGTGTCAAAGTTGGCCCCAAGTATGACTTCTGGGGCGCATAGACTATATTCACCCATCGGTTGCGGTGTGGGCCCACTGGCAACCCACTGTGCTGAAGCAGCAATAAGTTTCGATAGAATGGAAGATTAATGTGGAATAACCTCGTCCAAAGCCAACCAATCGAACGGAGTACAATTCCGCAACCACAGGTCGATCGTTCCAGCTGAAAGGATGAAGAACTGGCTGAGAGCGAATGATGGGATAGCGCATGCCGTATAATTCAAATTCCCCGTCAACGGTGAGAGAGCTTTCATTCAACAATTTCTGAATAGTCTCAGGGGCTGTATCGTCACTGAAGAGGATGTTGTCTGGCTTAATATCTAAAGAGGGCTTGTGTGTGGTGAATTTGCGACAATGATGTATGACAGTATTCACCTGTATGTACGATACCTACAGCGTGGAGAGCTACCAAAGCCTCCAAAACCTGCGAAATAATATTTTGGACAGTCTGGAATCTCAGCCTTTTCGACGGTGCAGAACGCCTAAAATGAGAGATATCAGAGCTTAGAACTCTCATAACAAGGCACAGATGGCGTCCGTGCGGACCCTCGGTCTCAAAGTGATCGACAAAAGAGGGGAAGCTAAGGGTGCCGAGGTGTCGCAGTTCTCTTATCGCCTTCATGATTTCCAATTCGTGTAAACGGCCGCCCTGATTCTCTCTGGTTGAATGAGCTGTCAGTATTTTGATGGCGTAGTAGGATGGCTTTTCTTGCGATCTGCACTAGCAGTGAGGGGAGAGTAAATAGAGTAAATATAGTAAATATAGTGGCAGACATGTAAACGACGCACCGATCGAAAACAAGCCAGGTACTCGAGAACTCTCCTCGTCCAAGCTTTCTCAAAATTTCATAGCGTTCGCGGTTGAGTAAGAGACCAGCACGGGCGGGAAAAAAACCAAAACCCTGGTCTCCTGACAGGTGCAGTGGCTCTTCGGGAAATGATACATTCGCGTCTGCTGGAGGACATTGACGGAAATTTGAGAGGGTCTGCATAGTAGAGGGAGGTTAACGACCAGGGCTCCAATATCAGAAGATGAAACGAGCCTGAGTCAAGAGGCAGTTAGAATGACATTTGGGCATTTTACATCGCATTGTAGTGTATAACCGTTTCAGGCACATAACCCCTGCCTGTGAATATATGTACTTTTTCCATATGGTGCACTTCTCCATTAGGAAAACGAATTCCCACAGGATGGCTTTCCTTGTTGTGATATAAAAACTGAACGGTAATATGTTCATCTTCGGTTGGATCGACTCCACCTGAATGCGCGGTTTGACTGGTTGAAGAGGTAAGTAAATAAAATAAGTATAGTATAAGAATGCTGCTTACACAATTTTTGCAGTGCCGCACTCTCTTATTTCCTCTGGGATTTCTTGAACCTCCTCCACAAAGTTGTCTATCAATAAATTATGCCACCGTTCCGCATCTTCTGGATAACTGGCTAGTAATTTCATAAAGTTTTGTTTCGCTTTTGAGGCCCAAGCTATATGCATGCTAAACATTGACAATTAAAACTTTACAAAAAGGGGATAAGTAATACTTACCTTGAATTTAATATTTGTGTTGTAGAGAGTTGGGGTTGGGTTCCATCACAGGGAACATTTTATACACAATGAAAACCAACGCCTTGGTGCTTTGCAAGAGTTCATTCAAAAACAGCCCAACCTTGGTCCCAAGTTGATCCGTCTTTGTTTTATTTATGTAAAAAAATCTGTACTTGGCAATCGTTTATCTTTTGAGACTCCGCTCTGGAAGAAAAGTAACGACAGGAAGTAACAATACGGGAGGTAATGGTAGCTCTTGATATGGGAAGTAATTTGGAAGCAATGATGGTTTCGATATATCGGTACTTCTGATACGCTTTACAGGCGTGATCCTTTCTAATACCATGAGGCTTCCAATATGCGGAGGCCTAGGCTCCGCTCCGGAAGAAAAGTAACGACAGCTTCCGATACGGGAAGTAACGATACGGGAGGTAACGGTAGCTCTCGATACAGGAAGTAACGCTTCCAATTTTGGAAGCAATGATGGTTTTGATATATACTTCCGATATCTACACTTTACAGGCGTGATCCTTTCTAATACCACGAGGCTTCCGGATATCGGAAGCCTCGTGGTAGCAAGCGGCTAAGTCGTGTTTTCTTTTGTCACTTTATCCCATTCCACTGTTTCCAGCAGACCATGTCGTGGCTCTTCCAACGCATGTTCGGTCGATCAGCATCGGTCCCTGTGCTTTCAACTGTATTTCCTGAAGAGCCACTCTCTCATTCAGGAGACCAAGGTTGTGGGTTTTTTCTTGCCCGCGCTGGTCTCTTACTCCACGACGGTCGCTATAAAATCTTGAGAAAACTTGGTCGAGGGCAATACTCCACTACCTGGCTGGTTTCTGATTCTCAGTGCATCTACAAGTTTATGGTTGATTGTCTCTCCCACTCATCTCTGATTCCAGAGCGCAAGGAATGCCAGCATATTATGCTGTCAAAATACTGACCGTTAATGCCACAAAGGGACACCAGTATGGCCAACTACATGAATTGGAAATTATGAAGGCGCTCAGAAAGCAGAAAGTCACTCAGACCCTCCCCTATCTCTTCGACCACTTTGAGACAGAGAGTCCACACGGGCCCCATCTGTGTCTCGTTCAGCCAGTGCTGAGTACGAATGTTTCCCATTTCAGGCGGTCAGCACCGTCGAGAAGGCTGGAATTCCCTGTGGTTAAGGTTGTTATTGCGCAGATTTTGGAAGCTTTGATAGCTCTGCATGCCGCAGGTATTGTACACACGGGTGAGGAAGCTATACCATATTACAAATTCACCCTATACGCTGAATAGATCTTAAGCCGGACAACGTATTATTCTGTAACGGAACAGGCCAGGAGTTCATTCAGCAAATATTAAATGAAAGTCCTCTTGTCACCGTCGGGGAATTTGAATTGCACGGCGCGCGATACCCAATTATCCAGTCTCAGCCAATTCCCCACCCTTTCCATTGGAACGATCCTCCTGAGCTTGTGGAACAGTATTCCGTCCGGCTGACAGACCTCGGACACGGTGGCTCCTTTTATCTCGAAATCGTCCTAGACTTACAGGCGCTATAGCACAATGGGTTGGCAAAGAACCCACAACGCGAATGATCAGTGCATATGCCCTACGTCCTCCAGAAGTCCTACTTGAAGCCGACTTTGATACGAAAGTTGACATATGGGCCGTTGGCTGTATGGTCAGTTTGGGCGCTCTTCCAGCTTAGCCAATCCCTTACACATCACGATGCAGACATTTGAGCTCCTTACCGGCCGCTGGCTGTTTAGTCCACAAGCCGGCCAAACGTGGCGCATGGAAGACGATCATTTAGCAAAAATGATGGATCTAACAGGGGAGACTTTCAGTAACGCAACACTTTCAGCGGGTCGAAAATACAACGAATACTTTGACCAAGAAGGTTATTATGATTTTCTTGTCTCTAATGTGATGGCTAATGGTCGTTGTATGCAGGCAAATTGCGTCGTGTTCATCAGCTGCTTCCATTGTCTATTGAGCAGGTGATGATAGATTATGGTCTACAAGGAGCAGACGTTGCTCCCGCTGCGACCTTCATTCACACCTGTTTGCATCTGAATCCAAACGAATGCTTTTCAGCCGTAGATTTAGCAGCACACCCATGGCTAGAGAAGTCTTAATGTGTTGTTAAAACTCACGCTGCACTATCGAATTGTATCAGTTTTGACTTTGATTTTGAACAAAGGTTCAGTCGAACCGGACGAGCCACTTAGACGTTTTGGTAGTCATTCATGCAAAAACGAGTTGGCTTGGTGCATTCCAGTTCCCATCTAAACTAAACTGAATATTTACCCACCAATTGCAATTGTTCACCGGTCACCGCTGAATCGTCGCGCCCATTCCCTTGTTTATTATGATTATATTATTTACTTACAGGCTGCAGCATCTGCGGGGAGCCGGGGAAATCAGGCTCGTCGTTCACGCGCCCCGTCTTTGCCGACTGCCGCTCTATCTCGACAATACAGGATTGCCACTTCGATCCCGCTTTGGCACCAGCTGCTTGATTTCAACGATACGAAGAACGTTTCGCTTCAAGTCCCCACCGTTGATCCTCCTCCCCATTTGCTGCCGAGGGGGGTCGAACCCTTCCTTGACCTCATTTTGCCATTTATAAGTTAGAAATCTTAAAACTATATTCGTCAGAGTGCGACAGTTGGTCCCAAAAAGAATAGACCGTCCCAGTGGGGTCGGTGATTAATGGTGATGCAATAGACCAGCACCTCCTGTTCTGACCAGACTTCGCTAATCAAAGAATATTATTGTCGGAGCGATTGGATGCGAAGGTAACGGTAACAGTTCAAATGTTCAACCTTCTGTTTGTTTTCTAAACATCCCTGCTTGAAAATCAGAAGCACCGAGGCTTGGACAAAGACGGCTGTATGCCATTTCTGACTGGACATGAAGCAAAGAAAGCCAGATGACAGGTTGGGAAAGTTGACTTGCGAGACTTTATGACAAGACCTGCTGCGTAACCATCCTCGACCATATTGCGTTGCGCAACCTCTTCCCTGGTAGGTGTTTTGCAGTCTCTGCGATGTTGCGGAGTGGATACTGATTCTCATCGACCATGCGTATAACAAATTGATAGCCATTAATGTAAGAAAGACATGCGCCGTAGGGTAGGTAATGCGCCAGCAGTGAAAGTCGAGGGCAATGAATCCATGACATGAAAAGAAATGAAATGCAAGGGTGGAAGAAATAAAACGAAATAACCGTCCAGTTGCCCTCAGCATCGATATCCCCCTCGCACTAGGAGTAAGAAAGAGCGCAGCTTATACAAAGTTCAGTTCGAGGCAGGCAACGTCCCAGAATTCTTCTGCATGAGTAGAAGTTCTATCACCAGGTTGCAGGAGCAGCGTCGCTTGAAACTTTCCATAGCGCTGCTGGTTCGGGCTTGGAGAATTCATCGCTACTCTCCTGGTGATGAGGTAGCGGCTGAGGAAGGCTCTGCGTAACCCGATCTGTGGGCGTTGTTAACTGAAGAGCGAGTTAGTCCTGAAAAGTGCTTACCATTTGTTAAACTACGACTTTCTGTGGGTATCCAGAGCGTGTATGGGCTGCTTTGCCATCTGGGACCGAGGGGATGATTTTCAGGTTTGGATTCCAATAGATCCATCGTGGCGAACGGTATATCATGGGTTGCACATTGGGGCAGTGTCTGAACGTGGCGTGGAGGTAGATAAGGAAGTGAAGCTGAAGGTGAAATTTCGCCATGATTCTGTGACAGGTCGGATATTTTCTCCAAAATGGTTGCTAGGATGGCACGTATTTCAGTGATATGCAGTTCCATACGGCAGAGGCGCCTTTAATAGAAAAGGTTGTAAAATTAAACAGAAAGAAGATAAAAAACTTACTCTTGACTAGAACGAGACATTTTGGATCTCTCAAAGTCACATTCAGCCCCATGAG
>Ga0307517_10009309_pt1 | contig 13943 bp, 9 predicted proteins | sample 23_EM_MG_FD_194515 | JGI IMG/M metagenome (GOLD analysis project Ga0307517, IMG submission 194515) | Populus trichocarpa ectomycorrhiza microbial communities from riparian zone in the Pacific Northwest, United States - 23_EM | ecosystem: Host-associated > Plants > Roots > Unclassified | place...
CAAACCGTTGAGTTGTGTTGAGATTTCCAAGATGGAATTATTCTTGGCAAATGAGATAGGATATTAGATGGATATTGGTAATAGATGGAAAATATATGTTGTAAAAGAGGTTTATGCCTAATTTTATTTATCAAAAGAAATTTCGTAGAGATTATTGTCTGCCATTGTTATTCCTTGTTACTATCTTTTATATTTATGTGTACATGTTAATTTTTATTTTTAGGTCCATTAGGGTCGTGTCAAGGGTAATGCTAGTTTAGATATCTTTTGCTTTTGACTATGTAAATTATTTGTAAATTAAAAGACTTATCTCTTAAAACTTGAGATGTAATATTAATCCGTAAATTTGAATGTATGTTTTTATTCTAATGGTTTAAACTCTTAGTACCTATTTGACCATGCATATTTATAGTTGAAATTGAATCTTTCATTTGAACTATATTATATAATGTTATTGAATAAGATGTGTTATGTTGATGATAATGAGTTGGGTTGAGACCCAGGATGATTGGGTCGTGATGTTGAGTTATGAGATGTGAGATATTAGAAGTGTAAACAGGGTATATGTCGATAACTTGGGACCTACCTGTATAGGGGAGACTCTGCTGAAATTTTGGTAGAAATTTTGGTGGAACCTGTATATCACAAAAAAATTTCTAAAAAAAAATTTACCTGAAAATTTTCAATATATCGCGAAAAAGAATGTAGAAAAATCGGGGTTGTTACAAGAGATGTCTTAAAGGAATGACAAGATAGGGCTAAAAAATGCATTATCTAGGAGATGAGAGCTCAAAGAAACACTTAAAGGGAAAAGAGAAAAGGCTTGAAGGTGCACTATCTAAGGGACAAAAGCTCAAAGGCGCACTCAAGAAGAGATATGATATAGAGATAGAGATAGGGTTGGAAGGCATGTTATCTTAGAAGTGAGAGCTAGAAAGGGCACTCGAAAGTGAAAGATGAGATAGGGCTAGTAAACACGTTATCTAACAAGCGAGGGCACAAAGGGGCTGATGGAGGAATTGGTGGTTAGCGTTGGCTATGGGAAGAAGAAGGAGAAACCTTTGGCTAGGAGGAAAAAGGAGAAAAAGGCAAAGGAAAGAGGGAAGCTTGCAGTAGCTCCTCATTACGTAAGGTGGTCGACTGGTAGTTATGCCAGTGAATTCTGGTGGAGATGGTGGTGGTCAAGCTAGTGGTTAGAGTGGTGGTGGTCGAAGGCCACGATGGAGAGAGAAGGAAAAGAGAAACAGTGGTAGAATAAGAAAAAACTGAGGGGGGGGCTATTTTTTGTCAACTTTGGCCTCTGATTCTCCTCCCTCAGGCCATAAAATCCATATCTATTTATAAGGAGTGGAAGAGGGATGTTTGGTTTCCACTGGTACCAAATCTTGGCCCTTAGTTTGACTTGGAAGGATCTCAACTGTTGGCTCAAATTAGTCATTTTTGCGTTGTCAAATTTGTTACAAGAAATTGATGGTTGAGTTGACCACTTTGAGGCAGTGCCATAGCCACTATGGCCTCAATCTACCATAACGAATCAACTGGCGTGTAGTCAGGTGTCAAGTGATCATTTTGGTATAATTTTTGTCCAATATGGTGGAGAGATAAAGCATAAAACGTCTTGGGAAGAATGTCACTCGAATAACATCTCTTAAGAAGAAGATGAACAGTCAAGCTCAAAACGGTGCCATTTTGGTCTTTTTCCGTTTAGTTCTTCGATCTTTAATTTTTTTCATTTACTCCCTTAATTGGCTTCAAACTCTCAATTTTGTTCAATTTTGCCTCTGACGAACTTCAATTTCAGCGTCTTTTTCATTTTGGTCCTTAATCTCAGATTTCTCCAATTTAACTCTTAATTGATCATTAAACTTTCAAATCTCTTCAAACCCCTGATTTCAGTTGATTGGGTCCTCAAAGTTCAGCGCCTTTTACAAAATAATCCTTGGCTGTAAATTTCTTCAATTTAACCCTTAATTGACCTCAATACTTTATTTTCTTGTGATTTTACCCTTGATTTTAATCAATTCACTTGGTAAAAATTAAATTTGATCTTCTAAAATTTCAATCTTCCTAATTAAGCTCAAATTGGGCTCCCAAACTTAATTTTCACCAATTAAGCCCCTAATAAATTTACTTTGACCCATTTAAAGTATAATTAAGTTCTTTAACCTAATTAAATCTTTCAATTGAACTCAATTACTTCTTAAACATAATTAAACTTTAAATTGGCCCATGATTAAATCAAATTTGCCTATTAAAAATCTAATCATGTTCTTAGGCTTAATTTATATGCAAATTCGTCCAATAATTATATAACTTGACCTTGAATTTACACTGTCTTTTCAGTTTTGGGTAAAATGGGGTACAATTAGGCTCCTGATTCTATCTAAAATTGCAGCTTGATTTTTTCCTACATGTGAAATCCTCTCAGCTTGCTTTTGCCAAAATGCTAGTCTTTATTTATTTTTTAATTTTTATTTATGTAGAAAAGGCTAAATTTGGAATGGGCAATTAAAATTTCTATTATATCAATCAGTCGATAGAACCGGTTAACTAAATTTTTAGAATGAATTAATCCAGTCGACTATTAAAATGATAGGTATAGTGTCATAAGAAAATTCCTTGTTTTTGACATTATTGAAACGAAAATTATGTGGAAATTTGGATGCAAATAATTGAGGTTGTTATAGCATCCTTGGAACGTTAAAAAGATTTATTCCTTCAAAACAAGTCCTAGTTGATGCAAGCAACACTTTTATCTCACTATTTGCTTTGTTAAAATGCTTAATAAGTTTTTGATGTTCATCTATCTACTTTAAGATTTCCATGTATATATAATACATCTTCTCCTTGGATTCAATTGAAATTTGACTCAAAGGTCGTTGTGCATTCTAATGACAAGTCTTTAACTACTTGCTGTCTGATCTTGACTTTGTTGTTGCTAGTGATACATTTTACACTGGTAAAATGGTTAGTTGTTATAATTATTGAAACAATGAACACATCTCCAAAATTATACAACAAGTGTAAATATAATACATTATAAAGTACCAATAAATATCCAACACAATTCAAAATTTATTACACAATGAAATATCACATCTAAATCAGTTCAACATTTTTAATTAGAATCCTCCCTCTTTATTTTTTTATCATCATGTCCAACATCATCTTCTTTGTAGAATTCAATATCGATCTCATCATTATTATTGTTTTCTCTATGTCTACCAGTACTCAATTTTACATTTAATTTATCAACATCAACATCAATATAAATATTCTCAATGACACAAAAATCTAGATTTTTTAACTTGGTAAATAGAGCAATTTAATATGGATCAACTAGCTCATCCATTTAAAATACATCGTCTCCCCAAATTACTTTATTATTATCATCTTCAACAACTTGGACACGACTTCTAGGTTTGGTTTTCACAATGGATAATCAATCAACTATATTATGATCCTTTTTGAACGAAGGAGTGTATGTATAATACATTTATTGGCATTTTTGTGCAAAAAATAAAAACATCAATGATGTTGGAAGTTTATCTTTTTTTATTTATTTCAATCAAACCATGATGAGGATTTACTCTAATTCCTCTACTGGTATCCTATAAATAGAATTTGAATAAAAACACTATATCTTCTGACATGTGATATCAAAATTCAATAACCTAATAATCAACTTCAAACTTATTAGATATGGAACCATTTACTCAATCTCTACTATTATAGGTTTTTCTATCCTCACCATATTATTCACTATGAAAGAAATATTCATTAATAAAATACTTATTATAACATTTGATCTTTCTTTGAAGACTCAAAGATAAGAATTTAAAACTACCAGCATTGATTCCCATGTTGAACACTCGGTAAATAGTTTGCTGTTCGCTCCTTTTAATAAAATAAAAAAAATTCAAAAATAACGGTAATCATTAAATAAACATATAAGCTTTAGAAAATTACAAGTCTCCTTTTGCTTATTATAAAGCAGAGGTTTGAATTTTTTAAAGAGGAAGGACTCTAATGTCACATCTTAATTAAAATAAAGTTAAAAAAACCATTAGTATACGATTTCCTCCCACTTTCTCTTTCTTATTAACTAGTGTTTCACATATGCATTGCAATGGTCATACGTGATCATCGTATTTCACACACACACACACACAATTCATGTTTTCTAAAATTTAACTATAGAAAGTAATGCTTGTTTCAGAGTCAACATCATCATGCATGTAAGAAATTAAATCATATTTCATGGATGGTAAATTTCAATAATATTCTCCAAATAATTTTAATTGAATATTTTATTGAATCTTACTTTTTGTATGCTAAAAAATAATAAATAAAGCCAATCTTTTTCTTTTTTATTATCGAGCATTTTTTTATTATTGATAAATCATCATCATATTTTATCTCTTCATTGCTACCACCCCACCTCTTGTTGTTTTTATCACTCTATTACTACCATTAACTCCTTATAACTACTATCAATAGGATTTAATTTGATTAGGATAATGAAGCCAACTATAATTTGTTTCACACAAACATAAAATAACTCTTTTTAAAGGAGAATCATGCGCTAAAAACCAACTGGAAATGTAAATTCAGATGAAAGTTCTTTTTCAAGACCTTTAGTACCAAGTTTTTATTCCCGGAGAAGTGTTTAGTGCTCGGCTAAATTGCTACCAGACCCTTCTTTAGGAAAAGGTGGAATTACAGTGGGCTCCACTTTTCTCTAGACCAGCATCTATACTTTGAACTTTGAAGTTTGTGCTCTCTCAGGATCAACTATGACGGCTGCGCTCAAGCTTGACTATCCCCACATCCTTAGCATAGCTATAATAATAATTATAATGATATTTTATTATTATACGTTTTGTATATGAAGACTTGACCCTGATAGCAAATCCCACATCCTTAGCATAGTTATAATAATCATTATTACTACTACGATTCAAACTCCATCCCCGCAGGAGATGGTGGATGATCACTTCTCGGAATCCACATGTGCTAAGACTCGAGTACCAAGCCTGAGTTGATGTCTAAATCTTTTTAAAAGAAAAAAAAAATAATATTATTTTTTTCAATTTATTTTATTGAGTTTTTATTTTTTTTAAATATATTTCATAGAAGTTTGTGATAGAACAAAATTTCAATTCAATTAAAGTAGAAAAAAAGTCTTTTTTTTTGTTATAAAGTTATAATTTAATATTTTTTTATGTGCTTGAATCACATGGAAGCTTGATACTCTACCATACATATCTAGATGGTGTTTATTTTTGTGGTAGATTGTGCGTTGTGGTCTAACAACAATTTTATTTCATTTGGTAAAGATGAAATCGTAAGTTTAATAAAGTAGGACCCATAAATATTTGTTGTCCAACCACAGGTTCAACAAAAAGCAACCATATCTGCTTTTTATCATTCTTGTGCATAGCTAGAAGACCGTGCAATTATTTTGTTTACCAAAATACCCAATCTTATCTTCTCCTCCCTGCTCTCCTGATTTCCAGTGTAACGACTATTCTCAGCATCCACATCTTCATCTCTTCACCGACCATTTTCCTTCTTGAAAAAGAAACTCTATTTACAAACGTCGTTTTTCTCTTTTTTATTTTTTGTTTTGTAGCCATAAACGATCGCAAAACCCATAAACCAACTCCAGATCTACACAAACTAACATCCACAACCAAGATCTACAAAAATCACCACCAGATCTACAAAAACCAAGTATAATTAAGTTTTTCTTAAGTCCTAAGTTTTATTTTTTGAACTTCCATTGGTTTATGAGAATATGAGTATTATATATGAGAATTAGTTGAGATAGATAGATGAAAATAGAAATTGAATGAATGAGTGTGCATGCAAGTTTTAAAGTTTAATTAGTCTAGGGATTGACTTTGAAAATATGTCATGTTGACTTTATAGTGTTATACTAATGCAAGCTTTTGAGCCTTCAACATTATATTCTTTGATTGTGCATTCTTTCAATGATATGTATCTCTAGAACTTGCTTCATTTCTTGTTGAGATTACATTCACATTACATGTGTACATGAAGATGATAAAGGCATTAGGAATTTTAACCACTTGAGCCAAAAAGCCAACCTAAAGCATATTATCCTTAGTGAGCCCCCTTTGAGCTTGTTTATCTTTTTTTTTTACTTTATCCATGTGTAAGCCTTAACTTTTTATATGTTTTCCTTTTCCCCTGGCCAAGGATTAATAGAGCATATACTTGTTGATATCTCATGGATGATGGTTGGAAATTATGTGAAAAGAGAAAAAAAGTGATGCTTGATGAAAAGATGGTTGGAAATTATGTCTAATTTTTTTTTAAAAAAAACAATATTATTGCTTTCAATTTATTTTATTGAGTTTTTATTTTTTTTAAATATATCTCATAAAAGTTTGTGATAGAACAAAATTTCAATTCAATTAAAGTAGAAAAAAGTCTTTTTTTTTGTTATAAAGTTATAATTATAATTTAATATTTTTTATGTGCTTGAATCACATGGAAGATTGATACTCTACCATACATATCTAAAGGGTGTTTGTTTTTGCGGTAGATTGTGCTTTGTGGTCTAACAACAATTTTATTTCATTTGGTTTAGATGAAATCATAAGTTTAATAAAGTAGGACCCATAAATGTTTGTTGTCCAACCACAGGTTCAACAAAAAGCAACCATATCTGTTTTTTATCATTCTTGTGCATAGCTAGAAGACCGTGCAATTATTTTGTTTACCAAAATACCCAATCTTATCTTCTCCTCTCTGCTCTCCTGATTTCCAGTGTAACGACTATTCTCAGCATCCACATCTTCATCTCTTCACTGATCATTTTCCTTCTTGAAGAAGAAACTCTGTTTACAGACGTCGTTTTTCTCTTCTTTATTTTTTGTTTTGTAACCATAAACGATCGCAAAACCCACAAACCAACTCCAGATCTACACAAACTAACATCCACAACCAAGATCTACAAAAATCACTACCAGATCTGTTTTTCTTAAGTGCTATAAGTCCTTTTTTTTGTACAAGCAAGTGTTTTTTTGCAGAAAAATCTAGGTAAATTTTGATTTCAATATGTCTTCAATTTCACATCTGTGCATGTTCTTAAAAATATCGAATCTAATCATATCTTGTTCATTGTTAAAATTGTATCCCTATTTCTTGTTGCAGGAACCATTGATTTGCGCTTCATAATTCTAATAAGCACTCATGGTTCTAATCTTCTTCTTTCTTAGTAGCATTATTTAGGAGATTCCTAACTTTGTTGTTTCTGATTTTTCATAGAGTTAATGAACAAAGGTTTAAAGTGTAGCTTCGAGAGGACCTAATTTCTTTCATTGTATATTCATGCTTTATCTTAGACCTAATCTGTTAATGGCATTATTGTTGTTACTCTCAACATAAATAGTATATGTATTAATATAACCAATTATAGATTACTTGTAAGACATATTAATTGTTTAATATATATTGGGATGAGATGATTTTTATTGTAGACAAAAGAGTATGATAAATTAATGAAATCGAATGGAATAATGTATGAAGTGTTTTATTTTATAAAAGAAAATTAAATGGATTAATAGGATAATAAAAATTATATTTTCTATAAAAGTAATGTGATTTATTAAGGTTTGCACATAAAGCTTACAACACATCTACATTAATAAAACAATTAATATATTGTTCCTTGCTCATGATTATTTAATTAAAATTATAGATATGGATGCAATTTAGTTTAATGACCTTTTTAAAGGAGAGTATGAAAATGTCATGACCAATCTCGCTCAACATGTTTCACATGACTACGCTGGTAGGAATAGTAGTGGTCATATCGGTTATAGTAGTGATGCTACTGATGATAGCAATGCAAATGATGATGGTAACAATGATGATAGTAATGAAGATGACGACGATGACAATGACGATGCGAGCGATTCATTTGATCATTGTAAAGTAGTATTGTGCACAGAAGATGCACTCACATTGTATTACAATAACTATATGTATAAGCAACCTTGTATGATTCCATACAACACAGGAATGCAGTGGTTGAATGAACTTTTAAATAGGCATTGGATACGTTGTGTAAATATGTTTAGGATGGATCCAACGACATTTTAGAGTCTTTGTTTTGATTTAGAAACACAGTATGGACTGAAACCATCAAAGAGGATCAGTGTTATAGAGAACGTTGGCATGTTTCTTTATACTTTAGCCTTGGGTGCTTCTAATAGGGAGGTCTAGGAGAGATTCCAACATTGCGGTGAAACAATGAGTAGGTATTTCAACAAGGTTTTAAAGGCTGTGTATTTGCTATCAATTGACATAATAAAACCAGTTGATCCAGATTTTTCGACAACACCACGAGAAATCGTTATGAACCCGAGATATATGCACATTTTACGATAACATACAAGATTATTAAAAAGTGAATATATTTATCTTTCCACTTTCATTATATAATTCATTTGGTAATTCATTTACAATTAATGTTTTTTAAATTTTATTTTTAGAATTGTGTAGGAGCAATCAATGGAACACATATGCATGCTTATGTATCCCAGGAAAATCAAATACCATTTATTGGAAATAAATTAGTACCAACACAAAATATTATGACAACATGTAGTTTTGACATGCAATTTACTTTTGTTTGGGTTGGATGAAGGGTAGCGCACATGACTTAAGAATTCTTCATGAGGCCATCTATAATCCAAATATCAAATTTTCAAAGGCACCAGAAGGTATTTTGGATAGAACAATAAGGCTTCTTTCAGAATTTTTATTTATTTAATTTTTGGTTGTGTGGTAAAAAATATTTTTTGTTTTAAATGTCTTGGGTGAATGTAGGAAAGTATTGTGTTGTTGACTTTGGTTATCCAAGTGAAAATGGATTTCTGGGTCCATATAAAGGTGAAAGATATCATCTTACAGAATTTCATTGTCGAGGCTAGCTGCGAAGTCGGGAGGAGTTGTTCAACCGGGTTCATTTCTTAGTTCGATGTGTAATTGAGCGAACTTTTAGGGTGTGCAAAAATAGATGGAAAATTTCGCAGAACATGCTAGTGTTTCTGTATAAGACATAGGTGCAGATTGTTGTTGTATCAATGGCTCTTCATAACTACATAAGAAGAAAATCTGTACAAGATGTTGCTTTTAATGAATTTGAACATCATCCTGATTTCATGCCTCAGGAGTTTTTACGTGATGTTGTTTCATGATCACAAACATATAGAGGTAATAGAACTTCGTATATGGATTGTGTTCGAGATGGAATTGCTTCAAGTTTGATGGGAGAACTGTAGGATTTTTAACTTTATAAGTAGTTAATCATAAATATGTATTAATTTTTCAATGTCATGTATTGAAAAAATTAATTTCCTAATTGGTCATTTCATGTCCAACCACAATTTCAACTAAACACTAATGACATACTTTTGATGAAGAAGCAATTTGAATCACAATTTTAACCAAATACATAATTTAGGTAAAACAACCATACAAAAAAGTTGTTTTTCAAAAAATCACTTTTCTCAAACCAAAACCATACTTTCTACTACAAAAACAAACACACTCATACATTAACAAAACATTAAGAGGCTCATTGTTTCACTTGAAAACATTGTGCCCTTTACGAGAAAATATTGTGGAGTTGGACAGTGTTTTTTTTTTTGTCGGTTGCTTAATTTATTTTTTTTAGATTTTATCCTTTCAAGTTTAGTTAATTTATGGTTAAGGTTGGTGATTTGTCCTATTTAAATTTGCAAGAGTTTCTTACAATGTTTAAAAAAGGATTCGCCACTAAATCGATGCTCAATTTGGAAAGATGAAGTTCAGTTTACTTGATTATACGTAATTGAAATTTTGAGGACCAAATTTGAAACTTGAACAAAGTTTCAGGTTATTTTTTTAGTGTAGTTAAGGCGTATTTTTAGCATCTTTAGTCCCTAAAATGTTTTTATTTTTTATTTTTATTTTTTATCCTTGTTTTTTAAGTTTTTAGTCTAGAATTTCATTTTCTTCACTTTTTAGTTTCTAAGCCAGCCTGAGAAGATGAACAGGAGAGAGAGAGTTGCCAGAAATTGATGAAAGTAGAAAAAAGATTGCTTGACTGATTTCTTTAATAAAAATGGGTAAACTTAGTATCAAAATGTTTCTCTTGATGAGACGAGTAAGATTGAATATCGCCTTAAAAAAAGATTAGGGTTTTTGGACTGATATTTTGCCATACCATATCCCCAAGTATCGGTTTTTGGATTTTCCGGGGCTGAAAAATCCTAATTCATAGGTGCCACCAGCCGAGACTATGGTGTATCCATCTCGAATTGACAGGGTTGCGTTAATGGTGTCAATGGGGGTGGCTACTTCTACTATCAGAAGCAAAGTGGAGTAAAAAAGAAGTCCGGAAATGCAATCCCTCAGAAATCTCATGATTCTTTTAAGCAGATCGCTTTGTTGTGTTATAAAATGGTTGGCTTTGCTAGATGTGAAGAATATTGGTCTCAAGAAATTGCCTATTTAACACCACAATCAGTCTACCGCTACAGCAACGTTCCAGTACTGAGGTAAACGATTTAACACCACAGTCAGTCTAGCGGCACAGCAACGTTCCACTACTGAGGTAAACGATTTAACACCACAGTCAGTCTAGCGGCACAGCAATGTTCCACTACTGAGGTAAACGCTCTTGTTGATGAAATTCACATGGAAAATTCATAGATAGTCAGCACTACAGGGAACTAAAGTAGAGGTTTTTTTACTAGTAGTCTAAAGTATTTTTCGAACTAGCACAGTTAAAAAAATATTACGGTTTGTAGTACATGCGTGATTTAAGGTTTGTCCCAACATGTACTCAACGTATACTCTTGATTTTGCTGTATCAGCAAGTAGTTCATCCAGAACTCGTGGAGTCCATGACACACCACATCTAATGCAATCATCAACTTTGTCTCTTCACTAACAGAAGTGCCAGTGATTGTCATCGTTGCTGTGCGGTAGCCCTTAGGCACCAATAAGTGTACGTACAGCGCTGCATCAATCAATCGATCGATCATTTACTATCGACACTACCGAAGAATACTGAGTTGCCACCACACTGGCTTTTTCTCTGTTTTTCCCGGACATTCTTCTATACATGCTCTATCCATTAAAAAGAAAAAGAAAAAGAAAAGACAGAAATATAAAACCGACTCCATGTCTTGACTCTGTTCACTGAGATCTATATACCCAAGTTACGAGCTGAAGTATATGCAGAATATTTACGAGACTAAAATCTTCTATTGAGTAAAAATAGTATACATCTGTGAGCTGCATGATTTATGCAGAAGGATCCAACACTCCCTCTCGAGTTTCAATGATTTCCAACTTGCGCGTAAGAAATTGAAGGTGGTAGAAATATGCCGAGATTCGATTATATTCGTTCACAGACAAAAGGGCAATCGGTTTCTATGTGAAAAGCATCTCATTTTGGATCATGTAGCAAGCCAAGCATCAAGTACCCCTCTCTCATAGCAGCTCCCTCGTTTCAGGGAGCTGTAGAAAGACAGACTTAAATCAACCCCAACTAAAAACAAACTTGAACACAGCCCTTCTTACACCTAATTGCTAGAGGGAGCTAGAAAAGGAAAGGTTTGGAAGGACCTTAAACAATAAAATGATCGCAGATCATCCACAACAGATTTAAACATCCATAACTAGAGGACACCATAAAAGAAATCAAGCAATCATAAAGGATCTTTGTTAGAACAATCATAGCATTGAAACTACACTAGTACATGTGACCATGCCAAATCATAGCAAATTAGAGTTCTTTATAAACTGTGTGCCGAATTTGATAGTCTATGGTTAAATGGCCTTCAAGCTCTCAATTTCTGTAACTCTTCTTGCAATTCTTGTTCTAGCATGGTAAATTCTGAAGCAACATTTTATCCAACAATAGCGTGCAAAGTCTCAAATTCTCATATTCTATCATGGCTCAAATTAAATTCAATAATTCAAGAACAACAGCATGTATGACTCAAGGAACAAAGTTGTGGTGGAGGGAGATTTGTTTGACAGAGTCTAAGGATTTAGGGGTTGCTATAGTCTCTGCTATTGTTGCTGCAAGGCCACTGCTCTCTCCGTTAAGTGTTACCTCAAGGATAGGTTGGCTAGAACTAACCAGTAAATCCATATAAAAACGAAGCTAAAAAGAAAAAGAAAAGAAGAGTAGAATTTTGGGACTGGCCCTTTTGTGAAACAGCAGAAATTCCACGCTATAGTTAATACTGATCAGAAAACAAAACACCAGACATGATACCAAAAGCAAAAACCAAATTCAGGCTGCCATTTCAGCAATATCTGTGATTAACTACAGACTGCAAACAATCTGGAATCTCCTCAATCACACCATCTCCTTCAAAACATAACTAAGTGTCTAGCTAGAAGATGTGCAGCTCGATTCCTCTGATGTTTTGAAAATAAATTAGTAGGAAAAGGCAACCAAGCCCTGCCCTTGGAGGCTTAGAAGTAAATATAATTAAATAAAGGGTATTGTGGTAATTGAATAATAATTGATAAATATAAATAGAAAGGAAAAAAAAAACAAAAAGAGAAAGCTATGTTCTTGAGAGCAAACCGTGAGAGAGAAGGGAGGAAGAAGAAGAAGAAGAGAAAAGAGAGAAAAATAAGGGAAAAAGAAGAGATTTGAAGAAAACAAGTTTAAAGGTAAGATTTAGGTTTATAAATGTATAATATGTTTTATTTAGCTTTAAATTTCTGTTTTGATGAATGATTAGGGTTTTGAAGATTTTATTTTGGGTTGATTGATGAATTAATTTGAATGTTATAGGTTGATTGTTGTAGGTAATAAGTTGTTTAGTTGATTTTGGAAGATTTTAGGTAAAGATGATGATTTTGAGTTATGATTTGTGTAAATGGTGAATTTTGTGTTAGAAATCTTGAGATAACAGTAGGTTTTCTGTGGAAATTCTGGGTTTGAGGTTGAAGATGATAAAATTTCAGTTTGGTCCCTTAATTTGTGAAAATTACAGTTTAGTCCCCAAACTTTGGAAAAATTACAGATTGGCCCCTGGAGCATATTCCGAGATTCTGAACAGAATAAAAGATGAATTATGGGCAGAATTCCAGTATAGTTATGAATTTTTAACACTTTCAATTTGGTCCTCCCATTTGACAAAAATAACAATTTGACCCTAAAAATTTGGAAAAATTCCAGAATGGTCCCTGGAGAATAATTAGAGATTCTGGACAGAAATGAGGATGAATTATGGATATAATTCCACTATAGTCATCAATTTATGATATTTTTAGTTTGGTCCTCCAATTTGACAAAGTTACAATTTGACCCTTAAAAATATGATAAATTCCAGATTGATCCCTAGCTGTAATATTAGCTTTTGCAGATTGGTTTGATGAATAATTGAGAGTTATTTAGTGAATTATTATCAAGTCTTATTATTTGTTTTATTATGGATTAGATTTTAGAAAAACCGTTTAACTTTTGGGTTTTTAGGAAAAATGATTAGTTTAGTTTAAAAACATATAGGGTTATGGAATAGACCATTAGTTAAGTGTATTAAATAGGTTATATGTTCTTTCAAGTCGTTCTTGAGTATGTCTCATTTGTATTTAGATAATCCTGATATTCTACCGGCGGAACGTCAGTAGGATTTCCATCGGTATCTGCTTTTGAGTTCTATTTGCTTTTGAGTCAGGTGAGTGGATAATTTTTCATATGCATGAGAAATATTATAAATATTTGATTTTTTAATATGAATTGGATCATGCTTCTTGATAATATATATGTTGATTATTATTCTTGTTACGATAAAGCATGATCAATTGTTGAATCTGAATTCTTGATATGAACCAATATATATTTTGAATTGACTTCTGAATTGATAGCTCCTCATTTGATTGATGTCATG
>Ga0307517_10009310_pt1 | contig 13943 bp, 14 predicted proteins | sample 23_EM_MG_FD_194515 | JGI IMG/M metagenome (GOLD analysis project Ga0307517, IMG submission 194515) | Populus trichocarpa ectomycorrhiza microbial communities from riparian zone in the Pacific Northwest, United States - 23_EM | ecosystem: Host-associated > Plants > Roots > Unclassified | place...
GGGGGGCCCCCCCCATATTTTCCCCAGAAGTCTGAACATAATAACAGCAAGTTAGCAAACTGGACGTCTTAAAGCTTCTCAATAACTTGAAAAAACTCGTACCTGGAGTCATCGTTTTGCAGCTTGGTTAGGGGTTGTGATGGGTGTTTTGATTGATGAATGGGTGCTTTGTTTCTTTTTTGTTTGTTTTTCCTAGAGGAGAGTTGTAGAAGAGTAAGTACACAAACTGACTCTAGGTGATTCATACACCCTCTCCATGTTTCCTTTACCTTGACGTCTCCGCTTGTTGGAAGGGCAACTCAGAGAAGACGGGTGGTGATTGCTTGGCCAGCGTGCAAGTCCGGCGTCACGAACTATCACTTGTCCGCGCTAAGGTTCTGGAATGTTGAAAATGATCGATGTGGAGGTAGTAATCAGCGATGAGGGTCTTGCGCAGCCGAGTGGAGCGGCTTAGGTGGAGATAGAGTTTGTATTAAGCGGTGAAGAGGTTTATGATCGGGTTGGGCATATATGAAGAAATTTGAAAACAGGAAGGGGGAACTTAGGCGAGGAAAGGACAAGGAGGAAGGAAAAACAGATGGAAGAAAAATTTCATAGCTTGCGTACCCCTCCGCCAACCACCCTCAATATAAATAAAAATATGTTGGGGTTGAACTAGAGCTGGGTGCCTGCGGGAGTACAAATTACCTTCTGACAGTTTTTTCACACCAAAGAAACTTTGTTGAGAATGGTTGGATGATATTTAACAGTCCGGTAAGTGGTGCTTCCAGTTTGGTATGAGAGCTCCGTGCAAAAGGTACATTTAGACAATATCAGTTGTGCAATAGCTTCTAACTTATGCAACTAAGGAGCCAAAAAGGCCGCGCAACCAAACCTCACCGAAAGCCCCTGCTACGTAAAACACTTCCATCGAATTCATAAAGTGGAATACATTTGATGTAAACCCAGGGGGTGCCAAAATCCTCGCTAGTTGAAGATAGTGGAGTTTAAGGAGATGATGCTGTTGGGGACGAAAAAAAAGAAACGATTTATATAGAAAGGGAAAGGAAACCCCCATAGCAGGCTCAACTCGATACCGCAGAGTGATGATTTGACTTCCACCTTTGCTTCCACCTTGTGCTTCTCCTGATTCCGACCCTTTTTTACAAACTCTTACCCAACTTCTTCTCCGCATCCAGGCTTTTCATTGGGAGGCTGCTAGGTTCACCATCTGCGCCCGTCTTCCGGTAGATATGTCCGTTGGCAGTAGCAAACATCATAACCCACGCTCCTATCACTGCGAAGAAACCGTGAGCGAGCATGCCAATGGCATAAGCGGTTGAATTTCCGACTACCCATTGCTGGTAGCAGTAGACACCAACGGCAATGTGATAAGTGAGTGTCACGTATAGTGATGGGACAGCGTATGGTGCTGTTGGGTCTTCCATGTCTGTCGATGTGCCCTTCGCCGTTGCCGTCGCTGTAAATGAGGACTAGGAAATAGGCATATATCCTTAGCATTTCGTTTCATATAGCCCTCGAGTGTGAGGTGGCCTTACCACAAGTGGGATACTTCCTGTCAGTAACAAATTAAGGATTTCGAAGGCGATGAGTGTAAGCCCCAAGGACCGGGATAGGTAGGATTCCAATGCTGCATTTAAAATTAGCTATGATTAGGGTTAAGTAATAAGGCCGTCTCCTGGCTTACGCGTTGGTTCTCGGACCTCGGGCGAGAGCATGGCAACCATAATTGTGGGGTTTGCGACTAGCGGAAGTGCCTCGAGCATCATCCATCCCGCAGAAACTGCCGTATCAATTGAGTCAGTTGGCGGCGAAGTTTAAAACACCCACGACGAAGCAGGCGACTAACGATAATTAAAATAGTAGTAAACATCCATTGTGTACCAAGAGTATCTCGGGCCCCGAAAATTGGTATGAGGAGGAGGATGGATCGTGAGAATTAAAATAGCTACAGGTATGCTCGAAGTCGGCGATTGTGAAGATGCTGTGGGAGAAGAGCTGGATATAAAACCTGCGTTAATTCAAAGTCGCTTATTAAGAAAAAATCGCTTCCTAGTCTAGAAGCGATATGGGTCTTGGCTTCCTAATCGGGTGAATTAATCCAAATATGTTGCCCGTTACAGTTAGCTTCAGGTCTGTTTGTTCAGTCAGCTCCATGCAATCTTCAAATTAGCCTAACTTAGCTGCTATTCAAGTTAATACTTTTAGAATCCTTTCTGTAAATAGCTAGAGAGTGAGTTGGGCATATTCGCAGAAGCTCTCAAGTGTGAACGTTGTGGTTGTCGAGCTACACGAGTTCGAGGTTGTGATGTTCTGGGTCGGCTGAGGCTGGTTTCCAATGTGCTGAACCATACCAAAGCAAGTTCGATAGCTTGGCTTCTCCACATGACGTCACGAATCTTGTGACGTTCGGCAATATGGGACACCTCCCACTCGGGAAAGTTTCCTGTGATAAACTGGTGCAACTGAAGAGATGAGCCGCCGTTTCCTCACTGAAAATACACCAATTAGCATCTGCCTCAGTGTAGGGGGGTGCCCGAGTGGCTTGTGAAGTCGTCGATGCCATAAGGGACTCGGAGAGAGGAACAAATAGGAACAGGAGAAAATACTACTCGTAATGAAGTTAACCTCAAATTCCCACAGATAAGGCCATCCTACTCGAGTATTGACAGAGTGGTGAATAGTAACGACATCGTACTAGTATTTCCCAGGAACAAAACATTGAGTAAGGTCCCACTTGCACAAAGGCTTTGCTCTGAGGGGAAATTGTTGGCTTTTTCGTCCCATTCCCAGCCACGCTTCAACGTCACTGCTCAGCTCTCGCCCTCATGCCCCCCAGCGGGCAAAAATTGAGCGCTCACCAAACGAAATCAGAGTGCAGCAAGAGTTTGTCCAAGGAGGAAAAATGTAAGTGATAAAAAGAAAAGAAAAAAGTCCAACACGCTCAGACAGAGATTACCGTGAATCACAATATGATGTGATTTGTGACCCTAAGTTCCTTCAGCAGTCGCGAGCTGTATGATATGATGCGGAAACCCTCAGAAACGCCCAACGACGTCCTCTTTTTGCTTTTTGCGATGCTAAAGCTATCGCGGTATCTGCGATTACCCTTCATTCCAACTAGAACACCTTGGCGGAAGGTGGAATCCCAGGAACTTCCTTTTCACATCAAAGGACATAATATTATCATCGCACACTCACTCATCGCATTGCTTGGCCGTAGTGCACATTCCATTAGCTCAGTCGCCTTTGCTGACCAGGAAAAAAGGTTCGTGGCTCTTCCTTTACCTTACCTCAGACTCAGCTATCACTATATACCGTATAATCTGGTAAAGTCGTATTGGAGCTAAAGTAAACTAAGGCATGACTGGTAAGGGAACCGAGCCAACAGGAGGGCACAAAGGACGCCAATTCGCCAGTTTAAAGGACTCGCAATAGTTTAAACGTACGGAAGAGAGGCGATTGGGCGTGTTTAAGGAAATCCTCACTGAGTCGTTAGGGATTTAGTGAACGATTATCATCCCTTTCATTTATCTGCTTATCAACTATACCTTTGCCCATATCATACTAGCCATCCTCCAGCTACCTAGACCTAAACCTAGTATATACCAAGATTAGTGATAGTGTTGAAAGAAACTAGCTTGATCTAATGCCATTAGCCGTGTCTAAACAATATTATTACAAAATCACTCCACAGATTATGCAGTCACTCAAAAATATACATTCATCAAAAATTGATATGTTGGCAAAAAAACCCTCCCAACTAGAGGCTAAAATTGCTCTTCTAGGAACGGTAAATTACCACTTATCCCTTGAAGCAGCAGGGTTTTGGAGTCTAAGGCAGAGTGGCAATAAAGGTCAAAATATATCAAGGGTAGTCCTTATACCAAAAAGATTCAGAAGGTATAATAATGTTCCTATCGTGCAAAAAATAATAATCATACTCCAATTATCATACAGGCCCCTGGCATGAATGGACCGGAAACAGGGGGGTCCCGGAGGGCTGAATGTTCATTGCCAAGGACACTAGATTATCCCTGTAAAACCACTAAAGTAGTTAGTACCCAAATAAAGCAAAGGGGGAAGGAATCAAAAGGTGAATGGTTTCTGACCGCATATTCTTAAAAAGTATCACCAATTACCAACTTGAATATTGTGAACCTGTACAAACAAAAAAACACCTCAACATTTGCTGGTAAGTAAACTTTTCAACTCATATACAAGAATCAGGAGTAGTCACTTACCTAGAAAAAGCTGAACAATTATGGAAACCCCAAAGCGTGAATGGGTACCCTATAAACAACAATGCGCAGTCCAGACCTTTCTGTTGGATGCAGGCTGGAAATATCAAAAAATTGCTGATAACCAGAGACTGAGTGTTAGCACAGTCTTTGATATCTGCCAAGGACCCTTCACCCCGAAGAAACCAAAGGGACGACAGTTCTCCCTCAATACTCCGACCAGGCATTGTCTTGTTGCTACCAGAACGATGAGTGCTGCTTATAGACGAATGCCGCTTGTTGAGGTTGCAGCTGCCTGTGGTATGCAGGCATCTCAGAGAACCCTTCAGAAGGCCTTTAAGATAGAAGGGTATTCCCGAAGGGTTGCTCTGAAGAAGCCATTTCTAGACGAGCGGAAGAAAGGACTGCGTCTGTCGTTTGCAATGGCCCACCGCAATTGAACAAAGCAGGATTGGCGCTGGGTCATTTAGACAGACAAGTGCTATGTCTGGCTCTCCAGACATGCAAATCGTGTCTGGGTGACCTAGCACCCCGGGAAAGAGTACGAGGATGATTGCCTCGTCCCCAAGTTTGCCCAAAAAGACTCTATTATGGTCTGAGGTGGGATTCTTGAGGAAAGAAGTGTGATCTGGTGCTCTGGAATAGGGACAACTGGGGAACTATAAAAGCCAGACGCTATTCTAACAATGTCCTTATCCCAGTGTCCCAGCCCTTTTGGGATCGGGAGAGTCAAGCAGCAGGACATCCGATATGGCTGATGGAGGGTAGGGCATCAGCTTATAGAGCAAAGTGCACCCAGCAGATCCGTGAGCAATATGGGATTCCCAAATTTGCTTGGCCCCCCTCGTTCCCCTGATCTCAATCCCATTGAGAATATTTGGTCTATCCTAAAGGATAGACTAAACAAGTGGCATCCACAGCCAGAGCTTAGGGAAGGAATGGCAGAGGCGATACAGAAGGAATGCCGGCAAATCTCAGAGGTCCACCCGTTAACCTTTGTAGATTCAATGCCGGAGTGAATCAGGGCTATCATTGCTGCATCTGGGGGCCATACCTGCTGGTGAATTTGATTATTTTCAACTGTTTGTATTTATTTTTATATCTACTATTTAATTCTTAATATATATTTCGTTTAATTCTTTTACATATTGAAGTCATGTACAGAGTATTTACTTTTTGGTTATATCTCGCCCATTTCACTCATTGCGTTGCTAGGGGTAATATAGTGTCCTTGGCGATGGACTTTCAGCCCCCCGGGCCCCCCCGATTTCCGGTCCATTCATGCCAGAGACTTGTACACCAGAGCCCCGTTATATCTTTTTTTAACCTTGACCTTTTTCAATTTTAATTTCCTTTCAAAAACAATAATTTCTAGAATCAGGATTTCATCTATTGGGAATGAGAATAAGTATCTGGAACTAAACGGAGGTTTTGTTAAATTATGCACTGCAGCCACCCTCTGCGGCCAAGATTTTCAACCCCCCCCCCCCCTGAAATATAATACGCACCCAGGTACTTTCTCTCTCCCCTAGAGCATTCTAAGAGTACTGTGCAATGCTCTAGACTAGTTATCAACCCTGCCTAGCACCACAGCAACGGCCCTGCATATTTTTCTCCCCAGCACATTACACAACGCAAGTAGAATCAAGTCTATTTTCGATGCGCGCGAGGTCCTGCGAGTTCTATCGACAAAGGAAATGGACCCCTGGTAGATAATATTAGGTTTATGCATGACCCAGTACCAGACCCCCTCCATATTATATCCTTTTTCTTCTTCCCCATTTCCAATTGGGCTCGCAACCACCAGTAAGCACACACCGGAGGCCTATTTTCTCTTCTCCTTACTCCCTTTGCCATATCCTGGCTTCTCCTCCTGCTCTCTTATTACGCACATATGCACAGCGAACATAAACGAAGCCTTATCACCCAAAGCAAGCCTGACTAAACCAAGGAACTATTGGCATACCGCAAAAATCGCACTTTTCCTAACGCCCTATGGTGTTTCTGTTGCGAATGAGAAAGCCTAACATTACACTTTTTTTATATAGATATTGCTCAAATCAGAGGCCTCCTCCGGAATTTCAATCCCCGTCACAACCACCACCAATGCAACTGCTATGCAGGCATGCCTTTTTTTATATGTACCCTTTGGTCAATGGGATTCAGGCTTTAGCAAAAATAAAGCCGCAGGGGAAGCTAACTTACCCCCTTACATATATAAATATACATACTGTATATTACGACCTGTCAAACAGAGCCTGAACTACCTATAAGCGACGACGAACTAAACCCACCACCCTTTCACTCGTCTGTTTGGTCGGAGGAACCTTTTCCCAGTGTCTCCGTGGGAAGAATTTGTCATGTCATCACACGGGGCTTAGACGTGGATGGACAAACCTTTTTTAGCACGGCTAGCTCTTGAGAAATAACGAGATCCTTCCCATCCCTCGATCCTCCCTCGCTCTAGCGGATGCGGTATGTGATTGGGATGCCTGGTAGTTAATGTATTGTAATTAGGACTTCCTCCACGTATCATGCTGCATGGCGTGCCCCCTTACTTATTACATCCCCTCCCTCCGGTGAATCTCATCAACCCTCCGCATACACGAGAAGGGCAACTAAGGGGGAGAGAAGGAAAGGTAAGCGTAGAAAGCAGAAGCGGGCGATCTGGGGAGTGCGCAAATTGAAATTGACATTTTGTGCACTCGCCCACAGCGCACACCCACAGGCCCCGGACAGAGACTGATAATTACACTGCTGATTGAGATTAGGAGCCTCCCTACTTTGCTTTAACTCTCCTATTGTATTTCCAACTTCCGCTAAAGCTCTAACTAACCGGCGATGTCGGCGCGCACAGTGGGTTGCTATTGCGGTCAAAGCGAAAACACAATATTACACGATCTCCGAGTGATAGCTGGTGCAAATCAGATTAGGCTTTTACTCGAAGGGTTTCCCAGGAAAATAGCCATAGCCACAGAAGTGAGACGAAGGAGGCGAGGAGCGGTAATAATCGAGATGTGCTCGCGAACATGGCTGCCTATGCATAGCCCCAAAATTCGGCTCCTTTTTTTTGCCCGGATCCTTGGGCTATATATTTGTGGTCGTGTTCACAAAAGTTGTTCGATTGGGTATGGTCAGCATACCAATGTGCCCTTTTTCCTTTTTCTTTTCTTCCCCTCCTTCGTGACGATAACTCCGTGACTGGGGGAACAATAACCGGTTAGTGGCATCCAGGGAAGATGCATCATACCTTGTACTCGAGGAATGAGCGAGTGCCGTAGGGGACAGTAACCCAAACCGACCACTCTAGTTCGACACAAAACCGTCGGGTCATTTTCAGTAGTGCTTGGACAAAAACGATAGCTGAGGTTGGATCCCCGCCTCGGCGCCCGACTCCCCAATCTAGCCTGAGGGCTTGAGATATACTTCTCAGCGCAATACAAGTGAAGCATGGAATATTGTGATTCCAAATATAGCTGCCGTTCCGGAATCGCAAATTTTCGAGATTGATCCCCCCGTTCCCCCCCAGTGCCCACTATCTCGAAACCCCCAACTCCTAAGGGCCCAACCTCGAGCTCGATATTATATGGAAGGGACAAGTTGATGAAAATATCTAGGGATGTCAACATTGAGGGGCAACGAATCCCCCCGCACTCCTACCGCAGTTTTTCAGGATAGTAAACACTAAAAAGAAAAAAAGCTAAAGTTGCAGTCGCAGCAACCGCACTAAGAATCACAGTAAGAAGCGAAGTGCCGTAAAGGCGACTAACTAATTAACGAACGGAAGGAAATAGCACCTGTGTCAGGCTACTCGGAAAAACTCAAATAGTAGAACGGTGTCTCCGCCGTTGGGCTTATCTCCTCGGGTAAGGTCTGGTGTTTTTTTTGTTTTTTGTCTCTGGGGAGGGCTGCTGCGCTTTCCGCCCTTTTCTAAAGCGAGTAATTCTCGACCACACAGCACACGCTTCTATTATTTGAGCTCCTACGATGCAAGGGTAATCTTTGGCCCGAGGCGACCATGCTCTATGAAAGCGCACAGAGCCATTTAGTCGCCAGAGAACGCGCCGGTCTGGCCATGGCCGCAAGACCCCCAGCAACAGAGAAGGAAGGAAGTAGAAGCATCGCTGGGGGATGAGGGGTGACACTTAATCTACGCTACCAAGATGGAGCAGTATGATTTAAACTTAAATGTGGCGTGCGGCCACACAGATCTCGATAGGAGGACACTAAGTTATGCTCCGAAATAGTAACAATTCCTAAAAGTAGTAGCCTGTCTTGTGGCAAGTTAAAGTGTCCGAAGCACAGCACAGCCGAAAAGAAAGAAGGGATGCAGTTCGGAATTCGGAAAGCTTTGTGGAAATCGGATGTGGTCGAAGCTCCGCCACTGCTGTACTGACTTACTCCGAGGGGTCAACAAATGTCAGCACACGGGAGTCAGTTAAGCTATCATAATGCTAAGGAAGAAAAGGGAGGTAAAGAGGAGGAAAACATAGGCGGTTCGATCTCCACCGCACAGTAGGGAGAAAGAGAAGACACAATAACAGTAATTCTCACCTAGAACTACCGCATACCGGTATCTTACTAATGGATTGGCGTCTGCCAAATTTCGCCCCTTCTTCGAGTTGCATATTTGGGCAATTCCTCGAGCATCACCCCCACCTTAAGGAGGATGGAAGGGGTGAAAGACCCAGCAGACAGCAATAGGCACCAGCCACAACCCCCCCCGTTGCTACTAAGCTTAGGAGAGCCGGCAGCGGTTGGCGAATTCGCTTGAGAATAGACTGCATCCGATGATTGATTTTGTGCGAGGTAGGTAGGACGAGGCCGATATACCCACCCACCCATCCAGTCACCCAGCGCGCATCAGTAAACGAGATGAACCGTGCTGCACTGTGTGCTCGTAATGGTTCGGTAAGGATTGGTGGGTATGGCAGCCAACACAGGTTTGCCCACCTTCGTCACGACCAGGTCACAAAACCTGCAAAGCTGCGCTTGATAAGATGATGCGGGTGCTGTACCAGGTAAAAGGCAAGCCGGATTAACGAGGTCTTCTTGTATGACACCAGCCGCCAAACTGATTGAGCCCGCTTTTTTGGCCCCGACCAGCCAGCCAGCCCAGCAGCAGCAGCAACAAAAAAAGAAAACACCAACACTCTTGCGCCGGCTCTTGTGCCCATAGTAAGTAGGTTTGGGCAGCTGAGGTCGAAACCCCACGCCCTGTAGCTGGGACTGGAGAGGATTGTGTACGAGTACTTGTATCTTGCATAAAGTATCGGGAGATGAGACAAAGTTTTTTTTTCTTCGCTAGTTGGGTGGCTGTGTAACGATCGGCGTATTCCTGGATACTGATTACCAAATGCAAGTATCTGCAAGTCCTCAGTTGTCCGCATTACAGTTAATGATCCTAAGGCAGGTTTAAGGAATAAAGGGAAAGGTCTAGTTTCACTGTGGAATGGTGAGCGAGCAATGAAAGAGCAAAGCATAACTTTACCAGCCTCATCCTGTGGGATACCATATGAGCAACAAGTAGTCCCGGTGCGCCTACTGCATGGGGCTGGAACTCATGATCGCCGAAGCGCACATTTGTATTGATGCTAATCCATAAGCAGGCAAGAATGGATGACCCGAAAAATTAAAAGAGAACTGCAGGTCCAGGCAGGGAGTTGCCCAAAGTCTGGGGAATGATGAATTCCACATCATTAAGTTGTCGTAATGTGACCTCCTGCAAAGGATTAGAAAAAGCATGCTAAATTTCAGCCGGCTATCTCTGTACTAGCAGAATACTCTCGAAAAGGATTATGTTCCCTCTGCCCAAGGCTGGCAGACTCGGAGTACTGTACAAGCATAGTTTTAGGCATTTTTAAAAAAAATATCCTACTCCGTTGATATAAAATCTCCGCTGCGTTTCGCAGGCATTAAAACAGACTCAAGAAATATCAGTCTTAGTAGATGGTCCTCTATAAATTTAGTTTTTTAAGACTCAAGGGCCTAAGGAAGTGCATACCGTACCGGTAATTAAGGTGGACAAGAGCTTTACAACTCATCCGCAGCCTTTCCCCATCTCTATCCCGGGTAACTTCCCTTCCACTTTCTTCTCCCCCTAATCCCTTAGCGACCTAGCGCTAAGATTCCATACTCGAGTACGGTACACGTGTTACAAGTAACAGGCCGTTTCACAGAGATACTTGCACCACCGGGAAAAAAAAACGGATCCAAAAAAAAAGTAAAATAAGGCTCGCTTCCTCAGGATGCTCTGGTTGGGAATTACTTTCTTTTTTCGGTTCCAACATGTGGAAGAGAAATAACAGATCCCCTCGCTACCAACCTTCTCGCTTGATCCGCGAATAGAGCCGTGCTACAAGGCGTGCATCGTACAGAAACAACAAAAAAAAGTGAACCATTAAATCATTTTTGCCCCGCCGTTAAATTACACTCATTGAAAAAATTTTCAATTCACCAAGTGGAAGTCGCCTCCAGAACCCGTCCTTGGTAACAGATAACATTACCGTATTTGCCCAATAGCCAATGATAATTCCCATTATCTATTCAAACACCTGCTCTTGCATAAGGAGCTCTAAGGCTGATAGCTTCTGTCTCAGAAGCTTTCGATGAGGAGGGAATGTGGATCGAATGGCCGGGGCCGGACAAACCCTCCGATTTCTTGGCGCGGTGTGAAGATTTTGAGATGTAAAGTTGCTCCGCGTAGCTTACGATAGTAAGGATACTGATGCGCTATCCGGGCATACTCTCCAGTCACAAATCATAAAAAAGACTCTCCTACAAGCCTCTATTGGAGTCGGGCACTCAGTGACTCAGTCACAATCGGCAGTGGAGCACATCTCCACAATTTCAATGCCAACCGACTGGGCCAGCAATCCACCTCCTATCACTCGGACTTTCAAAAAGCACATACCTTCGCCACCACCACCCACGACCGTAAAAACTAGAACAGTGTACTCTCTTGTCGATAATCCTCCACTTACTAAAAGGGATGAAAACACAATAGGGAAATAGTAGTCCACCCCCCCCCCTCTTAGACGTAAAAAACAAGTACTGTACCCACTTCGCCCAGCAGTACGAGTTCCTACTACACTGTATACGGGCCCACGCCCCTTAGCCCAGTGACAACCTGCTAGCAACCCATCCTGATGACCAGAAAATCTCAAAAACTAATGCCACTGGGGCGTGATGGCTAGAGAGCTAGCAAACGTTATGCAAACATCTTAGCACCAAAGCCTGGCTCATATATATATGATTTTGTCATTCCCCGATAGCCCACAAAGACTCTAGTTACGAGTACTTAGCTATTACAACTAGCTTCTAGGTTAAAGATACTGTAACAGCAACATTTATCATGCTATGCAGCACCAGATCCCATCGTCTTGATATTGGAATTTTATAGGTAAATTACTAACCTCGTTGCCCCTAACATTTGTTCTTTTTTCTCTCCCCCCTAATTCCCGTATATCTACTGATCGTTTTAGCAAGCATTTTATCTACCACTTTCCCCCCTCTCTATTCCCCCCTGCCGGCATGCAATGCGCGAGAACCGGCTCGAGCTGCGTCAAACAATAACCATAACAATTATATCACGCCAATGTCCCCAACATCAGACTAAAAAAATTCCTCCACGAGCGAGCGAGATCGTTTCAGTCAAGCCCTTGTATGAAACCCGAGTGTTGGAAATGGCACTATGATGTTTCCATCTTATGGGCTTTCTCACAGCGCGATAGGACGAATTGAGATGCACAGAAGAGAGAAGGGGTAAGGGGAGGCGGGGGAGATGGTGGAAGAAGTAAACTTGCTTATTCTAGCAAGGCGTTGGAAAACTAGACGGGCTCGCTTGAATAATTATGTCGGAGTACTATCACCAGACAAGCATACAGCGCTAGATGCAGCGAGCTCTGTAACAGTCGTACTAGGCCGTGGGCTGATAGCATCCACTATGTTCCCCAAACCTCATCTGCGATGGCTAGCTAGGCCGACCCACTCAGTAGCACGTCCGCCTGCTAGCAGAATTAAAGTAGTGCTATGCTTTAAAGCACTATATTCTCGATACATCGACTCCCTGAGTAACACACGGAATCCGAAAAATGTCAATAAGGGTATCATACCCTCAATGAAGCCAGCAGCATGACCAAACCCCCTAACGCCCGCCCCCGGAATGCACTGCGAAGACGTCAAATAAACAAACAAATAGGCACCCTATCAAACCCAACTCCAATCAACCCAATTCCCCCATGACAAAAAGTGACAGACCCCCAGCAGCACCACATATCTCCCACCCAGTTTCCAAAACCGAAGCCCAGCACACCACCCACCACCACCACCACGAAACCAAAAACCCAAATTTAACCCCTAGCCCTCCTTTTTTTCTTTCTATAAAAATTAAAATTAAAAAAAGGGAACCTCCACGTCACGTGGCCAAGCTACCGCATTAGCCAATTCTTACTCCACCACAGCCCCCCATCATCGCCAGCGTTCATCATTCTCGCTAAGAGCACACACATAAATTACACGCACTGCACACTAACATAACCCTTTGTGCAACCCGAACCTGGAAATGATTACCTTCCCTTCCCTTTCCGCCTAAATACCCTAACTTACCTGCGCTCCCACCCTCACCGACAAACCATCGGACAAATATATACATCATACAGCACAGCACAGCACAGCATTCCAGCCCTGTAGCTGACGGACAGATAGATAGTCTTTCGCCTAATAGCCAGCGAGTTTGGTTCCTTACTTACTTCTTTCCTTACTTACTTCCTTACTTCCTCTCTTCCATCTGATGCACATTTCTTACTTACTTGGCGTAGCAGGTAGTACTGTAGTAAGCCTGCAGCTACAATAAGAATTCTCCGCACATGCTTGGGGGCCGGCGGGAAGGGTGAAGTTTATCCTTCCCCGGAAGCTTTTTTTCTTCTCTTTCTTTCTTTTTCTTCCCTGTCTTCTCGCTTGGCTTGTCCTCTGGGAGATCTCGCTGCGGTCACTTGTTTGGCTGGGTGGGTGAGTATAGTAAGTAGGGAGGGGGGTGGGTGGTCTTAGCTCCCGCGGGTAAGAAGCTGATTACTATAGACGCCCTGGGGGAAGGGAAGGGGTTCTGGCATTGCTGTTGCTGAGTGAGGTATGCCATGGTGGCCTACCTACCTACCTGCCTGCCTGCCCACTCATCACCTTGGGGGAAGGCCATGTGTCTTTGTAGGCGTAGGGTTGGCCGAGGCGGGTGTGTGAGATTGTTCTTTTTTCTTCTCTTTCTCTTCTGCATCCGTTTAGCTTACGGTCACAATATAACGGTGGGTGTGAGGAGGGGGGGGAGAGATGCGTTCTATTGGGGTCACCTCAAGTCTCCATCTATAAGATATTTATCGCCACCCGCTTTGTTTCGTTTCGTTTAGGTCCCGCTGCGCCTGCAGGATAACGATCACAATGCGGAAAGGACCCGCCTGCGCCATGAAGGCGCTCGTGATGATAGTCTCGATAGGTCCTCGGATTTTGCATTATATGGGGAGGGCAGGAGACTTAAAGTGTGGCGGCAAGGTAAGTTGGACCAAGGAAAGGTCAAGAAGAGGAAGGCATATAGGGCACGGGCCTTATAGTTTAAAGCACTCTATTGATAGAGTGCTTGTATGTGCGATAGCCTATCGATTACTTCGCACTTAGTACTGATACGGATTATCTGCACATGTCTCATAATCACCC
>Ga0307517_10009311_pt1 | contig 13942 bp, 21 predicted proteins | sample 23_EM_MG_FD_194515 | JGI IMG/M metagenome (GOLD analysis project Ga0307517, IMG submission 194515) | Populus trichocarpa ectomycorrhiza microbial communities from riparian zone in the Pacific Northwest, United States - 23_EM | ecosystem: Host-associated > Plants > Roots > Unclassified | place...
GCCCGGTGGCTCCGCTCGCCCACCTACCTCTCTCCCTCCTGCGATTTACTCTACGGTCGCAAACCTCGCTTAGGTTACGGTTGATCATGGTATTGCACTGCCTCCTTGGTCTCTCCTAAACGCCGACACGTCGCCACCCTCCGGTCAGTCCCGACCGTGAACCGGCCTGCCCCTTACGGCGACTAGCCGCGGGGCCTTTTGGTTAGGCATATTGGCAATAGTAGTTATATCTAGGCGTTGCTTTGATTCTTTTCTTAGTGTTACCTGGGGGCCTGCTGAAGGGTTTGGGTCTCTCTCCTGTACGTTTCTATGAGTGGTTTCCCTACGTGTCTGAGGTGCGAGTCTTAGGTGCTAGGCGGGGGAGGTTTCTTCTATGGTCTCGGGGGGTTTGATTTTTCCTATGACAAGGTGAAGCGGGCGGGATGACGTTTGCTTATAGGTTTTTTATCTCCATAGCTAGCGCTGCATGAGTCTTTTGTACCTTTAAACATAATAACGATTTGATAAATAAAAAAAAAAGAAAAAAAAAAAAGAAAGAAAAAAAAAACGACCAAGAGATGGGCACGAACCATCTCTCCTCCACCGCCGGCGATTGAAATGTCAACACCACGAGAAATCATCGTCACTTTCCTTTCCTCCACCCACCTCTCTTCTCCCACGATTGCTACTGCCTAGGAGTTGACATTAAGCCAACCTTCCTCCTCTTCTGATGCGTGTGGGCCTCCCCTCCTTGGGGTTCTCGTTCTCGTTCGTCGTTGATCCGCTCATGATGTTCAGTTCTCCCCCTTACCCCGCACTTGCTTTGCACCTCGCTTAGTATTTTGCACGGTCGGAAAGCTTCTCGCTTCGTTCATGGTCGGCGTTACGGTGTCGGACTCTCGGTCGAAGTAGGCCTCGGCTTGCTGGGCTTGTACCTCTGGTGGGGAAAGCCTCGGTTAGTAACATCACGGTCCTGCTTGGTCTCGTCGTCGTCCCAAAAGCCCTTGCTATGGCCCGTTTGCCGGTTGTGGCTAGCCTGTTCGCGATCCTTCCTTCTCCTGCCTCGCGGTTCTGTCCGCTTGCACCGTTACTGCTACAGCAGCTGGCATCTTACTGCCCCCTCATCCTCCCTGATTGTTCGTCCACTCCTCGGTTACGCCCAGTCGTGGTATTGCACTATCTCCTTGACTGGTGTCCAATGCCTTGGATCGATGTAATTACCGGCGCGACCGTACATTTATGGTTACTATGTTGGCCCACAAGTCCAGTGGTTTTCTCTCGTAACGGCGATCACACATCCTCCTCCCCGGGCCCTATCGGGTCTTCGCGAGCCAATCCTTTCTTTTGTTTTAAGGGGAGCCTGCGGAAGGGTTTGGGTCTCTCTCCTGTACCTCTCTATGAATTGTTTCCTTACGTGTCTGGGGTATATTGTCCTAGGTGCTAGGCGAGGGGGATTTTTCCTATGGATTCGGGGTGTTTGATTTTTCTCATGAAGAGGTGAAGCAGGCGGTTGTTGGAATTAAGGTTTTCTTTACGCCATATCTCACGATGCATGTGAGTTCTTGTACCTTAACTAATAATACATGATATAAAAAAAAAAAGAATGAAAAAAAACCGACCAAGAGATGGGACACGAACCATCTCACCTCCACCTCCGGTGATTGAAATCTCAACACCACGGGAAACCATCATCACTTTCCCCCACCTACCTCTCTTCCCCCATCATGGCTACTGCCTAGGGGTTGACGTTAAGCCATCTTCCCCCCTCCTCTGTGGCCTCGGCCTCCCCTCCTTGAGGCTCTCGTTCCTGTTCGTCGTTGACTCCCGCTCATGATGTTCGGTTCTCCCCCTTACCCCGCTCTTGCTTTGCACCTCGCTTAGCATTTTGCACGGTGGGAAAGGTCCTCGCTTCGCTCACGGTGGGTGTTACGGTGTCGGACTCTTGGTCGAAGTAGGCCTCGGCTTGCTGGGCTTGTACCTCTGATGGGGAAAGCCTTGGTTAGTAACATCACGGTCTCGCTCAGTTTCGTCGTCGTCCCAAAAGCCCTTGCTATGGCCAGTTTGTCGGTTGTGGCTAGCCCGCTCGCGATCCTTCCGCCATCCACCTCCCGGTTCCGTCCGCTGGCACCGTACTGTCCCATAAGCTGGTACCTTACTGCTAAAACTCGCCCCTAGGCTGGCACCCTACTGCTCTCCGCCGGCTGGCACTCTAGTGCTACTCACCGGCTTGTACCCTACTGCTACTCACTGGCTGGCACCCTACTGCTCATCCTCCGATCGGATGACCTTTCCTCAGGTACGCCTAGTCGTGGTATAGCACTGCCTCCGTGGCTATTGTCCAACGCCTTGGATCGATGTAATGACCTGCACGGCCGCGCGAGTGGTTTTAGTGGGCCCACGGTTTCCGTGTTTTCTTCTGTCGACGATCATCTATCCAGCCCCCTCAGGCCAGTGTTTCTGGTCTTCGAACAGGCTGTTTCTTTTGTTTTGGGGAGCCTGCTGAAGGGTTTGGGTCTCTCTACCTGTACGTTTCTGTGTATTATTTCCTTACGTCTCTGGGGTATATTATCTTAGGTGCTAGGCGGGGGAGACTTTTCCTATGGACTCGGGGTGTTTGATTTTTCCCATGAAGAGGTGAAGCGGGTGGTGGGTTTGAATTTATAGGTTTTTTTCTCTTCATAGCTCGCGTTGCATAATGCTTTTTGTACCTAGAAACAAATAACGCATGATTACAAAAAGAAACAAAAAAAGAAGAAAATTGACCAAGAAATGAGACACGCTTCTCGCAAACTTCTTCCCCCCCCCTACCTTCCACATACAATCTCAACTGTACCCCGCTTTGTGACGGATCAAACCCCTCGTCCACTTTTCCTTCACCTTGCCTGTGCCTGATGGCAAACCCTCACCAACTCCCCACCGCCAACACTGCCTTCGGCAGGCTGTCAGGGGCCTCCTCCCCTCTGCCGACGCGCTCGTCCACCCCAGCCATTGACTACCCCCAAGCCTTTACGGCAGAACAGCTAGAGGCTGCCAGAACCTCCCTACGCCTGAACCCCAGGGACTTCCCCGACTTCTCCCAGGACACACTATCTGGGCAAGTCCCCTCGGAGACAGCGACTCTCACCCTCCTTTCCCAGCTCATAAGAGGGCTGGTTACCATTTCACGGGAGCTCTCCGGATTCACACAAAAACTCGCGGCCCTCACCGAGGAGAACGGTGCTCTGAAGGAGGAGCTCCACGACATCTCCTCTCAAATCGCAAACCTCCCACTCCCCCAGTCCCCACCCCCCAACCAAGACCTCTCCACCCTCCAATCCGCAATAAGGGACCTGTCACCTCGTGTGACAGCCCCTGCACCCCCCCTCCCCCAGGTGCCCGCCCCCACGCCTCAGCCCCAGCTTCAGCACTCGGCACGCCCCCCCCCCCCACCAGGAAGGGGAAAGAAAAGGCCCGTGCACCCCCCAGCCCCCCCACCAACTCCAACGAGGATCCTAAATACCTCATCGCCTACTACGACCCAAAGCTTGGCAAGGCTTTTCGTGATCCGGAGCGCTACGCATGTCTGTTCCCCCACTCCTATGAAGCCGGAGAATTCCAGAGAGGGGCTTACGACCTTGCCTCTTTCACCACCGGCCACGTCTACCCCGACTACACCTCCTCACCCTCGTATGCTTAGGCTGCCTCCGGCTTCGGCTCGAGCGGCAGGACCAAGAAAAGATCCAACCCCCCTTCACCCCAACAAGTTGCGAGCACGGCTGCCCCCCCTATTAAGAAGGGGCCGCTCTCCCTCCCTGGTGCACAACGACGTTTCTTTGCTTTTCGCCTTTCCCCAACCCCACACCCTGCAGCTCCCACGATTGCAGCAACTTTCCCTGACATCGCCGCTCGCGTCCTGTGCGAATCCAACTGCCTCCTCCCTCATGGTTTCTCCGCCTTGGTTAACATCCGCGGGGCCATTTCGCTCACGGTCACTGACAAGGCCACCCCAGCTGCGTCCTACGCCCCGTACTTTAAGTCCCTCACCAAGACACTAAATCAGTCCTTCCACGTGGGTGAAAACCCTTGGGCCCAGTTCATCCTCGCCCCCACCGCCGTACAATTGGCGATACACGCCCTCCCCCTCCGTTTCCTCCCCCAAGATGAAGAGGAACTCTTCTCATATCTCAGGCAGGCAATCCTCAACCACAAAGCGACCCCAATTCTCTCAGCCAGGTACCTTAACCCGAGCAGAGATTCTAGGGGCACCAAGCAGTCCACTTTGGTCGTTGTCACTGTCGACCCCCAGCACGTTGCGGCCCTAACTTCAGGCGTCGTCATTCTCTCGCAGAAGCGCAAGGTCGAACTTGCCTTCTCGGCAAACAGATCCTCCCAGTGTAGAAACTGTTGGAGATACGGACACACCCATCAGCGATGCCCCGCCACCCACCCGATGTGTGCCATTTCTGCGCTTCACCATACTCGCGCGGCTCACAAATGTCAGAATCCAACCTGCCCCTAGAGCGGGAACAATACGCCAGTCCCATCCTGTTGTCCGACCTCGCCCCCCCATTGCTGCAACTGCGGTAATGACCACACTGCCACCTTCAAGGAGTGTCCAGCTCGACCTAGACCTACTGTCCCCTCCTGATCTTCCACCTCAGAACCCCCGGGTCATGGCCGTGGCAGTCTATGGGGACCAAGCACTCTCTACTCCCCCGAGCTGGGCGGGTCCCAGTCAGATAGACCTCGTAACCCCCAGGACAACCCCCTCCAGCAGGCCCGGCACGCCCCGGTTCCACTCAAGGCTTTGGTGGGCCTCTCCCCCTGGAGGAACCAAGCCCGTCCCCAGCCCCCTCAGCTCATAGGGTACGTCCCGGTAATGAGTAACTCGCCCACAGAATCCAGAAGGAGGCTGGCCTCCTCCCTTCGCCTCCTTTCCGTCATACAACATAACTGCCTTGGGAGCTTGGATGTTTTTCTCACCTTATTTGAGTCCTTCAAAGAGACTCGCACATACCCCTCGGTGGTCCTCCTTCAGGACCCTCCTGTTAGCCAGGCCCGCCTTCCCTCCTTTAATGGCTTCGTGCTCTTTTTTCCTCCTGTAAGGAAGCCCAGGGTGGCATTCTATGTATACTGTTCTTTTCTTGCTTGTTTTTCGGTACTGCCAAGATTCACAGATAGGGTCGACGTCATGTCTCTTGACATCTCCTCCCAGCAACCCGTGTGTGGCTCCTGCTTTCACTCCTTTAGGCTGATTAACGCCTACTCAATTAATTAGGCCGACTGCAGGGTCCACTCTGTCCCTCCAGAATCTCTTTTTCCCGACACGGGCCTCCTACTCCTCGTGGTGGGTGACCTGAACATCCACAACCCCCTGGCTGATCCGCTCCGCGCGTTCTCTTCTCAGGATATATCCTGATCCGCTCCCTACTTCGAGTTGGCGGCACTGGGCCGTTTTGCCCTTCTCAATTCCCCAGGCGTGTACACTAGGTTCCCCCTCTCGGGAAATACCCACCCTTCTGTTATCGATCTTGCCTTTGCCAACCCCCTGCTCCTTCCCTTCGTCAAGAGCGGGGGGACATCCCTCCCCTCGACGGGTTCTGACCACGCCCCCATCACCATTTTGCTCGCTGCTCCGTCCTCGGATCCGCTCCCCAACCATTGAAAACTTCATCGTCCCCCCTCCTCCTCTGTGCCCCTCTCCGATGATCCTAGACCACTGGCTCACCTGGTCGCTGGACTGCCTCACAGGCCTTCTTAAAGACCACACCCCAACCTCACACTATTCCCACCACTCCAAACCTTGGTGGACCCCCCACCTCACCATCCTCCGCCGCGAATACCACCAGGCGGCAAGGCTGGCCCCCAAGCAAGGTACCTCAGCCCTGAGAGAAACGGCGAACATGTCGAGATCGGGCTATTTCAAGGCCATCAAGGTCGCGAAAAATAAACACTGGTCCTCCTTCCTACTGTCAGCCACCCTCCAGAACCTGTGGACGGCAAAGAGGTTCGCCTCAGGCCGTGCCCCCCCGCGCTTCCCTTCCCTCCCCGGGGCAGAAACCCAGTAGCAGATAAACGAGGCCCTTCTGAGCCATTTCTTCCCTCCCCAAGTGGCCTTCTCACCCCCCGCTAGGCTAATGCCCCAAAGCTCGGCCCCCCCCCTTACAAAAGAAGAGATCGCACATGCGCTCTCCAGGTCCTCCTCCTCGTCAGCCCCCGCCCCTGATTGGATCCCCTACTCGACCTGGAAACGGGTAAATTCGATCAACCCCTCAATCCTTCTCCAGATCCTCTCCCCACTAGTTTCCCTAGGGTACCACCCGGCCTCGCTAAAAGGTGCGAACGGGGTAGTCCTCGACAAACCGGGCAAAGCCTCTTATGAGTCACCCACCTCCTTCAGGATTATAGTCCTCCTCCGCACAGTCTCAATAATCCGAGAGAGGATCATTGCGGCACGCCTCCTCCTCGTGGCCCGCGCAAGGGGCCTGATTCACCCCAACCAATGCGGCTCCCTCCCTGGGCTGAGCACATACCATGCCTGCCTCACCCTCATGAACGACGTGAGAACCCTGCAGAGGCCGTGCCTGAAGGTGTCCTCCCTCTTTCTGGACATTAAGGCAGGGTTGGACAACGTCGACAACCCAACCCTGACCCGCATCCTTAGGGAGGGCGGAATCCCCAGTTACCTCGTCTCCTGGGTCGCTTCCTTTTTAGGAGAGCTCAGCTGCACACTGGTTTTCCAAGGCACACCAGGCACCCCAGCCCCTGTCAACATCGGGGCCCCGCAAGGCTTCCCTATTTCTCCCCTTCTCTTCCTTATTTATGTTTCTCCCCTTCACTTCAGGATCCCACGAGGACTGATGCTTTCTTACATGGACGACTTCGCCCTGACCACCGCTTTCATTTCCTACCGAGGAAACATCTGCCGTCTACAAGGGCTTTTCAGGACAATCCAGGCCAAAGTAGCACGACTTGGCATATCCCTCTCCATCCTCAAAACCGAATTGATTCACTGGCGGACCCCCAGCCAAAGGCACTCGCCAATGTGTCTTTCACCCATCCAATTAGACGGGGAGATCTTCTGCCCCTGCGATTCCCTCCGATGGCTAGGATACTGGTTCACTCCCACCTTGTCCACATCAACACACTTCTCGCGCCGACTGGCGCTGGTTAAAGGGGCTTTCGCCCTTATCAGACGCCTTAGCCCCCCCGGGGCGGGGCTCGCCCCTTACCTATGCCACAGACTGGCAACCTCACGCGTCGCGCCCATCCTCCTCTATGGGGCTGACCTCTTCACGCCCAATGTGGGCTCTCTCATGAGGCTCGACACCTTCTGGCACAAGGTGCAGAGGTGGGCCACCAACTGTTTCTCGTCAACCCCCATTGGCATCCTGGCCATCGAGTCCTGTCTGCCCCATATCCAACTATTGGTGTCACAAAGGCAGAGACTGGCCGCCCTCAGGACGGCCTGCTCCCCGCCTAGCATCAACCCGGCAACAGCGCGCCTCCACCCCTCCTTCCCCTCCCTCCCCTCATACCGAGCCCCTGACAGCTCGAGGGCCCGAACTAAGGGCCGCTCGTCGGTCTACCTCCCCCTGAGCTGGAAGACCCCCCGCCCCTCTCGCCCTCTGCGGAACCACCTTCCCATAGACGCAGTGGCCCATAGGACTATCGCCTTCACTGGCGGCCTCTCCAGGGTGCCTATGATCAATGCACACCTGGTCCCTGAAGTCTTGCCCAACCTCCCCCCGCGATCCCTAATGGAGAGCACATACTCTCCCCTGAAGAAGAGGGTTAGGGAGGCACTCATTGAGCACTGGTCTCGACTGTTCCCCCCACCTGCCTACTAAGACAAACCCCCGGCCCTGCGCCCTCGCCCCTTTATGCGCCTTGGCAAGTTCATAGCAGGACGGATACATCAAATGAGAGCCGGGAAAAGCTACCTAGCGGCATACCCCTGGTTGAGGGCCCCAGAGGCCGACACCGCCGGCCCCCGCTGCGGTTTGGAACCAGAATCTTTCAAACACGCAATCCTCACATGCCCCTCTAGACAGGGCGCCCGCGCACATCTCCTCCACGGCGTCACGGATGTCGGTCACAAGGCCCCCCTCTGGTCCACTCTCCTCCTGCCAAAAAGACTCGCCACCTAGATCAGCGTCACCTCCACGGGCTTCCCCCCAACTATGTTTCCACCCGCCATGCCCCCCTCTTCCCCACCCTTTCCCCTCTCTCCCCCCAATCCGCCGCTCCCCGTGTTCTGAGTATTTTCCTTGGCCGAGGCTTGAAGTTCGTAGCGAGTTGAGGTTATCTTTCCTGTAGCTTAGTTAGGCTTTCCTTTCGTATAAGTTGTATGGCTTTTCTTGCCTTGCTGTTAGAGTGGCCTTAGGCCCCGCGGAGGAGAACCCCCCATGAGTATCGATATTTACTGGTGCCGTGACTTTCCTTTGTTATTTGTTTGGATTTATAGGTTTTGTTCTCTCCATAGCTCGCGCTGCATGAGGCTTTTTGTACCTAAAACAATGAACACATGATTACAAAAAAAGAAAAAAAGAAAAAAAAAGAAACGACGAAGAGATGAGACCACAAACCATCTCTCCTCCACCTCCGGCGATTGAAATCTGAACACCACCGGAAATCATGGTCACTTCCCCCCACGCACCACTCTTCTCCCACGATGGCTACTGCCTAGGGGTTGACATTAAGCCATCTTCCCTGCTCCTCTTTGGCCTCGGCCTCCCCTCCTTGGGGTTCTCGTTCCTGTTTGTCGTTGACTCCTCCTCATGATGTTTGGTTCTCCCCCTTACCCCGCACTTGCTTTGCACCTCGCTTAGCATTTTGCGCGGTCCGTAAGCTTCGCGCTTCACTCACGGTCGGCATTACGGTTTCGAACTCTCGGTCGAAGTAGGCCTCGGCTTGCTGGGCGTGTACCTCTGATGGGGAAAGCCTCGGTTATTAACATCACGGTCTTGCTCGCTTTCGTCGTCCTCCCAAAAGCCTTGGCTATGGCCCGTTTGTCGGTTGTGGCTAGCCTGCTCACGATCCTTCCTCCATCCACTTCCCAGTTCCGTCCGCTGGCACTGTACTGCCCCATCAGCTGGCACCTTACTGCTAAACCGTCCCCAGGCTGGCACCCTACTGCTCTCCACTGGCTGGCATCCTACTGCTCTCCACTGGCTGGCATCCTACTGCTACTCACCGGGTGGCACCCTACTGCTACTCTCCGGCTGGCACCCTATTGCTCCTCTTCTGATCGGTTGACCTGTCCTCGGTTACACCTAGTTGTGGTATAGCACTGCCTCCGTGGCTATTGTCCAACGCCTGGGATCGATATAATGACCTGCACGACCGCGCGAGTGGTTACAGTGGGCCCACGCTTTCCGTGTTTTCTTCTGTCGACAATCTTCCATCCACCCTCCTCACGCTAGCGTTCCTCGTCTTCGAACGGCGGTTTCTTTTGTTTTGGGGAGCCTGCTGAAGGGTTTGGGTCTCTCTACCTGTACGTTTGTATATATTATTTCCTTACGTGTCTGGGGTATATGATCTTAGATGCTAGGTGGGGGGGACTTTTCCTATGGACTCGGGGTGTTTGATTGTTCCCATGAAGAGATGAAGTGGATGGTGGGTTTGCATTTATAGGTTTTGTTTTCTCCATAGCTAGTGCTGCATGAGGCTTTTTGTACCTAGAAACAATGAGTAAACCATGATTACAAAAAAAAGAAAAAAAAGCGACCAAGAGATTGGACCACGAACCATCTCTCCTCCACCTCCGGTGAATGAAATCTCAATACCACGGGAAATCATTGTCACTTTCCCACACCCACCTCTCTTCTCCCACTATGGCTACAGCCTAGGAGTTGACGTTAAGCCATCTACCCTGCGCTTCTGAGGCACGCCTGCCTCCCCTCCTTGGGGTTCTTGTTGCCATTCATCGTTGACTCCTGCTCATGAAGTTCGGTTCTTCCCTTACCCAGCACTTGCTTGGCACCTCGCCCAGCATTTTGGACTGTCGGAAAGCTTCTCGCTTCGTTCACAGTCGGCAACATGCCGTCCGGACTCTCGGTCAAAGTAGGCTTCAGTTCTGCTGGGCTTGTTCCTCTGACGGGGAAAGCTTCGGTTAGTAACATCACCGTCCAGCTCGCTCTCACTGTCGTCCTAAAGGCCCCGGCTATGGCCCGTTAGTCAGTTGTCGCTCGCCCACTCGCGATCCTTCCTCCTGCCCCCTCCTGGTTCGGTCCACTGGCACCGTACTGCCCCTTTAGCTAGCACCTTACTGCCTCAACCTCTCCCCTGGCTGGCACCCTATTGCTCCAGTAATGCTGGCACCCTACTGCTACTCTACGGCTGGCACCCTACTGCTATTCATGGGTTGGTACCCGACTGCTCCTCCACCGATCGATTGACCCGTCCTCGGTTACGCCTAGTCATGGTATAGCACTGCCTCCGTGGCTATTGTCCAACGCCTTAGATCGATGTAATGACCTGCACCACTGCGCGAGTGGTTACAGTGGGCCCACGATTTCCGTGTTTTCTCCCATCGACAATCATCTATCCACCCCCTCAGGCTGGCGTTTCAGGTCTTTGAATAGCCGGTTTCTTTTGTTTTGGGGAGCCTGCGGAAGGGTTTGGGTCTTTCTACCTGTATGTTTCTATGTATAGTTTGCTTACGTGTCTGGGGTATATTATCTCAAGGGCTAGGTGGGGGAGACTTTTCCTATGGACTTGGGGTGTTCGATTTTTCCCATGAAGAGGTAAAGCGGGCGGTTGTTGTGACTGAGAGGGTTTTTTCTCTTCATAGCTGGCGCTGCACAAGGCTTTTTGTACCTAAAACAAATAACGCATGATTACAAAAAAAAAAAGGAAAAAAGGAAAAAACTCCCCAGAGATGAGACGATGAATCATCTCTTCTCCACCTCTAGCGATTGAAATCTCAACACCACAGAATATCATAGTCACTTTCCCCCACCCAACTCTCTTCTCCCACGATGGCTGCTGCCTAGAAGTTGACCTTAAGCCATCTTCCCTCCTCTCCTGAGGCACGTCTGCCTCCCCTCCTTGGGGTTCTTGTCTCCGTTCGTCGTTGACATGCTCATGAAGTTTACTTTGTCCCCTTACCCCACTCTTGCTTTGCCCCTCGCCCAGCATTTTGCATGGTCAGAAAGCTTCTCACTTCGTTCACTGTCGGTGTTATAGTGTCGCACTCTAGGCCGAAGTTGGCCTTGGCTTGGTGGGCTTGTACCTCTGGTGGGAAAAGCCTCGGTTAGTAACATCAGGGTCCTGTCCCGGTCTCATCGTCAACCCAAAAGCCCTTGCTATGGCCAGTTTGTCGATTGTAGCCATCCCATCTGCCATCCTTACTCCTCCCTCCTCGCGATTCTGTCCGCTGGCACCGTACTGCCCCTTTAGCTTGCACCTTACTGCTGAACTCCTCCCCAGCTGGCACCCTCCTGCGCCCCATTGGCTGGCACCCTACTGTTACTCGCCGGCTGGCACCCTACTGCTCCTCTTTGTTGGCTGGCATCCCCTCTGCCCGGTGGGCCCTCTCGCCTACCTCTGTCCTCCGATAGGGCAGTACTTCCTCTGTTACACCTACTTGTGGTATAGCATGGCCTCCTTGGCTATCGTCTAATGCCTTGGAACGATGTAATAACCTGCGCGACATCGCGAGCGGTTATAGTGGGCCCATGGTTTCAGTGTTTTCTCCTGTCGCTGGTCGCCCATCCACCTCCATCAGGCCTGCGTTTTGGGTCTTGGCTAAGCCTTGGTTAATTTTGTTTTAGGGGAGCCTGCGGAACAGTTTGGGATTCTCGACCTCTACCTTTCTATGTATTGTTTCCTTACGTGTCTGGGGTATATTATGTTAGGTGCTAGGCTGGGGAGGCTATCTCCATGGCCTCGGGGTGTTTGATTTTCACCATGAAGAGGTGCAGTAGGCCGTGGATTTGTCTTATAGGTTTTGTTTTCTCCATAGCTAGCGCTACATGAGGCTTTTTGTACCTAGAAACAATGAATGCAGGATAATCAAAAAAAAGAAAGAAAAAAGAAAAAAACAACAACCCAGAGATGGGACAGACCACTTCTTCCCCCGAAGAGAGGCGTTCTCCCTGCCGCCCAGACTCAGGCCCTACCACAAGGCACCCCCGCTGACTCAGGAAGAGGTAGCCTCGGCTCTCTCAAAATGTTCCTCTTCCTTGGCTCCAGGACCAGACGGGATCCCCTACTCCACCTGCACGTGGGTCAATAGGATCAACCCCTCCATCCCCCTTCAAATACTCTCCCGACTGGTTTGCCTTTTGGACCACCCAGCCTCGTTAAAAAGGTCAACTGGTGTAGTACTCGACAAACCAGGGAAACCTTCCTACGAGTACCCCTTCTCCTGCCAGATAATCGTCCTCATCTGCACGTTGTAGAAGATCCTCGAAAGGGTCATAGCGTCTCGCCACCTTCTGGCACCCCGGTCCACCGGGCTGCTGCATCCCAACCAATACGGCTCCCTACTTGGGCTCAGCACCTATGATGCATGCCTCACCCTCTTCAACAACGTGAAAACCCTGCAAAGACCGCGACTAAAGGTCTTCTCTCTGTTTTTGGATATCAAGACAGGGTTCGACAACGTCGACAACACCATTCTGGCCCTCATCCTAAGGGAAGGCGGGATGCCCCCCTCCCTGGTCTCCATAGTCTTATCTTTTCTGTGTGAGAGGAGCTGCACCCTAATCATTCAAGGGGCCCCAGGGTCCCCTGCCCCGTCAATGTCGGTGCCCCCCAAGGCTCCCCAATCTCTCACCTCCCCTTCCTACTCTACGAAGCTCCCCTGCATTTCAGGATTCCTCGAGGTCTGATGACCTCATATGTGGATGATTTTGCCCTCATGGTCGCTTCCCTCTCATACCGTGGTAACATCAGCCGACTCCAGAAGCTCTTTGAGACTCTAGAAACCAAGGCCTACCGCCTGGGCATTTCCTTTTCTGTTCCCAAAACAGAGCTCATACACTGGAGAACCTCGAGCCAAAGGCACTCGCCGAAGTGCCTCGCCCCCATTCAGATCCAAGGAGAGCTATTCTGTTCTCGCGACTCGGTACGATGGCTCAGGTATTGGTTTACGCCAGCCCTTGACTCTGCCGCACACTTCTCATGCCGCCTAGTCCTCGCCCAAGGAGGGTTTGCCCCAATCAGACGCTTCAGCCCCACCGGCGAGGGCCTCGCCTCATAACTATGCCACAGGCTGGCCACTTCCCTAGTAGCCCCTATTCGGCTCTATGGGGCCGACCTGTTCACATCTAGTGCAGGAACAATGGCCCGCCTCAACACCTTTTGGCACCAAGTCCAGAGATTGACTACGACCGGCTTTTCTGCAACACCCACCGGTATCCTCTTAGTGGAATCATGCCTCCCCCTGGTCACTCTCTTGGTCTCCAAGAGGCAAAGACTAGCGGGGCTCAGGACCATATGCTCCCTGCCCAACGTGAATCCAGGGACAGCGCGCCTCCACTTTTCCTTCCCCTCCCTCTCCGCCTATGAGGCCCCGACTCCGTGAAGGCATTGACCAAAGGCCTCTAGTCCGTATACCTCCCCCTGGACTGGAAAACGCCACACCCCACCCCACCCATTAGGAACCACCTACTGGTGGACGTGGTGGCCCACATGACCATACCATTCACTCACAGGCTGTCCAGGATGCCTATGATAAACTCCCACGTTGTTTCCCCGGCCTTAGCCGTCCCTCCTCAGTCCCTAATGGACAACACATACTCCACTCTGAAGAAAAGGGTGAGGGAGGCCCTCCTCCACGAGTGGGCTCGCATCTTCCCGACGGCAGGTTACTGCCACCATCCTCCCGCCTTAAACTCACGACCCTTTATACTGTTGGATTGCCTATAGGGCATGCGGTTAGAAGGGCTATGCGGTTATGCGGCTAGAGGAGATGCGGTTTAGGGCAGACGGTATTTTGGATTTCCGGCGGTTAGGTATTTTCCCGTGGGTTGTT
>Ga0307517_10009312_pt1 | contig 13942 bp, 10 predicted proteins | sample 23_EM_MG_FD_194515 | JGI IMG/M metagenome (GOLD analysis project Ga0307517, IMG submission 194515) | Populus trichocarpa ectomycorrhiza microbial communities from riparian zone in the Pacific Northwest, United States - 23_EM | ecosystem: Host-associated > Plants > Roots > Unclassified | place...
AGTAATGATTTTTTGTTTTTTTCTTTTTAGGAAGTCAAACCCGATTCTCCCTGCTTGCTAAACAGGCCATCTACCATTCTGCTAACGGGGATTGGTACATTGCATAACGATGTCCAAAATTTTTTCTCTTGTAATTGCAGATTGTTATACTAACCATGTACTTGCTATACATGTCATAAACGTTTAAATGTTGTTAAAAGGAACATTCAGAGTTCAGTGGCTGCTTTGTTCAACATAATTCTACATGTGCAAAGTCCATTAATTTTCTATGGGATAGCAATGGGCAGTGATAGGGATAAAGGACCAGATCCAGGAGCAGTCATTCTTGTTTGTGTTGAGGTACTAACTAGAGTTTCTGGAAAACGTGCTTTATTTCAATTGGATTCCAGGCATGTGGCACAGTCTTTACGTATACCAGCGGCACTTTTTCAAGATTTTGATCAACTGAGAATTTCTGAAGATCCAGCTTTATCTAATTCCTTGTTCTCGGACAACCAAGATTATAATCCTGTGGCAGGCATGAATTCCTTTGTCGCAGATCAACAATTCTCTGTGGAGTTATACACTGTATGCTGCCGATTATTATACACGATGATGTTTAGCTCAATCTCTGAAGAACCTGATTACTATGTTTGTAAATGTTGCAGATAGATTTGTTATCATCAGGCCAGACTCGACATGCATATATACTCATAAAAAAGAAGTAAAAATGACAGTATTCGCATATCCTACTTTGATAGTTAGTGTTTTGTTTTTTTTCTTCTTCCTGACACCTAAACACATGCTAAAACAACCAATTGTAGACAGTGCTTTGGTTCAGAATGTGTCTCTATGCTACGTTATAGTTGTCTCTGCTCGATCATACAATCCGCATATATTATCCTTTTTGGTATTGTTTTATCTCAAGTTAATTGTTACATGTAATCATGTTGATAATTTTTTTAATCCAGTGACTCGGAACGGTGCATTGCTCTACTTCAAGAATCTGAGCGTGTTCTTCTTGGCTGTTTGGAGATGGTGGGTGTTGATTTTTCAGTCAGAAAAGGTTATTCTTCGAGGGGAGTTCAAGAGGGGGTAAAATGTGCTTGTTCCTTGCAATTTTTAAGCACAGCTATCATTGTTCTGATATATGCAGTTTCATTTCAAATTTAAAATGTAGATTCATGCAGCCCTAACAAGAGCAATTTGCTTTTCAATTGATGTTCAGGGAGATAGATGAAGCTCTGAGACCTGGTGTGTATGCTTGCTCCTTTTATTTATTTTAATATTCTTTTAAGGTTAAAAAATATATATTTAGCCTGCAACTTAGCTTGAGGTAAGAGATTATTTGTTTTTAAAAAAAAAATTATGTTTTTTTAGTTTTATCTTTTATTATTTAATTTATTTGAATATTGAATTTTTTTTTTAGTTTTTATATATTTTTTTATTAATTTTAAAAATAATATAATTTATCTTAGTTTTTTTTATTTATCATTTATTATTATTATTATTATTTTATTATTTAATTAACCCGACGTAATGGATTTAGTTAAGTTAATTATCTAAAATTTAAATATTTCTTTCTTCTTTAGAAATATTGATCTGTCATTGTACTATGTTCGCTTGCACTATTTTTTTAAAAATTAATTTTTTTTATTTTAATTTTTTAATATTTAGTTGATTTGAGTTTTTAATTTGTTTCCATTTGAATTCTATACCCAGATCAAGAATTTCACGAGTTAAATATAATTAATTTTAATCAATTAATGTATTAATATTTTAATATTTATTTTTTAAAAAATATTATTTAATATATTATCGTTTTAATATTTAAAAAAAAAATCATTCATTATAGTTTGATCACCATGCCTATTGGATGAGTAGCGTGTCATTTGTTAAGAGGGCTTTAATGTAATTTCTCAAAGAGGGTGCATTATGCTTCATGCTTTGATGATATTTCTACTGCCGACATGAATTGAATACGTGGTAATTTTAAAAAATATCTTTTTGAAAATATATTAAAGTAATTCAAAAAATCTTAAAATATATATATTTAAAAAAAAACACAAAAATAAAAACAAAAGTTAACACACACTGGACTTTTTAAAATATAAAATCAGCACCACTTGATCATTTAACCAATTGTCAAATCCATCAAATCAGCGCACATCAGCGGCTCGGAAAGTCCCAATACAACTATCAGACAGTTTCTTTGCTATAAATATAACTTTTGTAAACATATCCATACCAAGGACAAGAAAGCAGCGATGTACGACAACAGGAGAAGAAGTGACATCATCCATGATGCTTTCACTCTAAATCCTCTACCATATCCAGTTCTCTTCATCTTTGCAGTGATATCATTCTTTTTCTGGATATCTTGGTACTTGCACCATGAAGACATTGTGGAGACTGCTGAGAAAGAAGGGAGTTGGCTCATCGTGGTTGTACCATTAGTGCTAATAGCCATAGTCCGTTGGTTCATGACACCGTGGGACAGGAGCCGGAGAGCAAACCAGCAGCCATCAGAAGGGAGCTCTCCATGGGGTGTGGCTGCTTTCATTGTATTGCTTCTTGTTTTGGTGCGGTTTCAATCTACCTTTCTTGACAGCTGGCTTTTTTGATGCTGTACTAGTTAGTATAGATTTAAGAATAGTTTTGTTCCATCGCTTTGGTAACTTGGTTTATGTTTGAAAGACAGTTTAGAGTTTGAAATAGAGTAATATATGTAACCGTTATGTGTGTATGTGTTTGTGTTTATATGTATATATGTGTGTGTGCATTAAGATATGTGATTGGTGGTTTGAGTATTCATGTCTTGTTGGATTTTTCTTTGGTGGATCAGATGCTAATGAAGTTGTCTTTTCTTCAGTAGCTTATTTGTGCTATGTCAAATTTGTATACGCTCTTTATTTAGCTCGAGTTAGAATCTTGATTAAAATGATCTAAAGCCACTCTGCCTACAGTATATTTCTGTTTGGATGCTGAGAAAATGGAGTTTCAGTTTGCTGGGGAAGTAAGTTATAGAACTGTACTTGTCCTGGCTCAAAAGGTAAACTTCACTTGAAAATTGAAATGAGTTTCCTTTTCTCGCATAAACTCTCCTAGGACCTCAGCAGAAACCTTGAAGATAAGTTTTGTTTTCTCGGTTTATTTTAATGCGGATATTAACTTTGCTTGATTGATTAAGACTAGTAGTAACTTACAAAAGACAAGTTATCTCTCAAGACACTCACCTGAATCTAAAGTCAAGTGGGCATCAGTCAAATTTGTCTTGTTCTCAGAAATCATCACCTCATAGAACAAATAATAAAGTAATCTGCCAAGCAAGGAGTCAAGATCAATGTAATTCTATGTCCACTGAATATTCATGAGTTCCAGAAGTTACGCACTCTATGAGGATCCAATCCATTTGCAGATGTCACTGTCTATACCCAAATGGCTAGCTAAAAGCAGCACTTGTTTAATATCTCTCACTATTTAACTAAATGCAGTAATAGTGTGATTACAGCAGGCCGACTTCATGTATCAACTCAGTAGTCTTGTCTTAAGAGAATCAATCCCCCCATTTTATTCAAAAGATCAACTAGCAGAAGGTGATAGACAATTCACAAAGGAGTTCTGGGACATGTTAAGATATCAAACCAGGGGTAGGATTGGTTTAAAACACATTTATACCCCAGTTATCTCTCAATAAATTATTAAAGTATAAACAAAAAAAGCAAGTTTGATCGATGAAGAAGCACACCATATTTATATTCTTGTAAATTTTGTTAGTTGTGATTGGGTGGTGGAATAACAGTTCTTCATTTGTGACAAACATCAATTGTTTATTTAATCATCCAATCCTACAACTGCCTTCTTGGTCCGATGTTAATCAAGCCTTTTGCAAGAAAAAATCATCAAACATGCTTGTGGGGTCTAGCTCTGCAGTGACAGTTTCTTGGCCTTATCAGTTTTGATTGAATGGCCATAAGGCGTCTTCTCTTATCCTAAGCCTGAAGGCTAGGGCTTTGAAAGGACTTTGATTCATTCAACCCCCTTTCATATGGGAACACACGTAAAGCATAATTGAATATAATGATTGGTGTTTGTCTGCGATTCTTCATATTCAAATCTTACAGATTTACCCTTTCCCATGCTACAGAAGTCATCTTGGCCTCGCCGACATAGACTTGTTTTCGTGTGTTTGTCCATACCAAATGTTGCAATGAACGGTCGCGGGCATGGCAGAGAAGTGAAGTGTTGAGCATGCCGGTGATTCAGTTGCTGCCGCCCTTTTTAAACCAGAGGAACAAACAGTAATCCTGACCAGACTGTTGATTTTGATTGAGTTGGACTTCAGAGATGCATTGAACATTTTGCTCACAACAGTAAGCAAAAACCGTATAATACAAAGCTTGTTGCCAAAAAAAAAAGACAGGATTGCTTGACAAAGAAACTCAAAAGATTCGATGATTATAAGCTAAGATATGCACACCCGTATATCTTTAACGTTGTAATTAACAAACATTAAGCAGAGTTTGTCTTTATCTTTTCGCTGATTTATACTAATAAAACAAATTAATCTGACCCCTGAAGAGGTCCAAACCACTTGGAATGAAATGTAGATCGATAAGAGAGCAACATTAAAAGCACCACCACAAAAATGGCAATACCCCAAGGAAAGGAGCCTGAGGAACGTGGATCTGAATCATGCTGTGAACTTCTGAGCCGATAGTAGAGCAACCAATTAGTAGAATATGAAGCCATGAATAAAATCAGGAGGATAGGCAGCAAGACAAGGAATATTTGGAGGTTGATTGCAGAGTGGTGCAACTGAGCCTTATAGCCCGTGTAATGGGAGAGCCATAACAGGGAAATGACAATGCCAAAAATAGCTAGCAATGGGAGTGGTGGAGAAGACACTGAGCCCATGGTCTGGCCTGTCCACCCTTGTTTCCACTCAGGACCCCTTCTCTTAGGATAGAACCACTCCATCTCTTCTTTTTTTTTTTTTTTTTTTTCCTCTCTCTTATCTCTAAATTCAAGCAATTCAGTAAAGAATCTTGTTGATGCAAGGGGGTGACGGGCTTTGTTTGCTTTAATATCAAAGTTGGCTATGGAATTTTGTGCTTTGAGTGTAGAATCCTCAAAGAACTTCTTCTTTGGTCCTGCGCACTCAAGTGTTTGATAAAAAAGGTTTTGAACCACCTTAAAGAAGAAAATGTGATTGCAATTTCTACACGGAAGAAAGGGCCCATGGACCTGTCTAGAAACTTCAGACCACCATTCTGGGCTAGGTCGAAATTCGAAAATGTTGTAGGCGACAGTCATGCACAACATGAAGAACATCAAATATATAATAACCACATTAAAATCCCTTTTTCATTGAGGAGATTGTGTAGTTATAAAAAAATGAAAGCGAAAAGGATACTCCAAGGTTAACAGCCATGGATAACAGAGCCCAGTGGCAACAACAGAAAAGGAGGATCCCAAGCATAGGAGAAGTTGACAGAAGCTGATGCCTCCAGGGAACTGCCATTGATGAGCAGGCAGGTATCACCTTGCTTCGAAAGGATTGATGGGTCAATATTTTCCACTGTTTGAAACCCCATGCAAGACAACTGTATTTGGCTTTGAGCACATTGGCAGTTGTTTACCACTGTCACGTTCCAATCTGCCTGACCACTTATTTCTCTCCCACTTCGGACTGTCCCAATGGTGATGTTGTTCAATGAGCAATCACATGATCCTGTATTTTCATTACAGCAACATTGGAAACCAAAAATAAGATGTTTTCTTCAAACCACCTCACAAGTGAAGAGCAATGCCAATTTGCAAGACAGTTTCAAGAAAAACAAGCCCCCCAACTAAACTCATGTAATCATAATCTATATGGACCCAACTGATTTGATCAATCAACAAGTGAGATGGGTTTTGAGATTCTTCTGTGGGATTAGATTTTTTGGACGAGATGATGATATAGCACCATAATAAGATTGCTTTAGATACAGAAGGAATAGAAACTCTGGAACCAAGATTGATTTTTTGGATTAGTGTTTTTATTTTTGTTTAGAAATGTATTAAAATAATATATATTTTATATTTTTTAAAATTTACTTTTCGTGTCAGCAAATCAAAACAATTTAAAAATATTAAAAAATAATAATTTTAAGTAAAAAAAATCAAATTTTAGGCGAATTGTATTTTGACTACAATGTGAAACACACCATAAATAACCAGAAACAAGATTCTTCAATCTGAAATCAGGATTATATTTTTTGATAGACTACATGATGATACTGTAGTACTATAATATAATTGTATTTTATTAGTGATCCAGGAGAGAGAGGCAAATATATTAATGAAAGACGGAGATAAAGATATAAAATAAATATTTATTTTAGAGTGAATTTTTGTTGTTTTAAAATTCAAAGACAAGTGACTTGGTCCTTTTATTTCTTTTAAGATAATATTAATCAAACTATATCTTATTATCTATATTTACTAAATTATAAAGTGAGATCACATATAAATTATTTACATCCATAATAAATCTAATTGGCCTTGGACATGCTTAGAATCCAATCATTGAAGCATATTCACCTTTGATCTCGAGGAAAAATGTTCATGATTGATTTCATAGTTTCAAATTGTTATATAGCAATTACCGATACCAAAAAGGGCAAAAAAAATAAACTTATATTTAAATTCTATCACTTGACCAAAAATAAAAAAAACTATAGCAAGAGAGAGAGCATCGCCCTTTTCCAAGAAATCATGAAATCAGCTCGTAGATTTACCAAAGAACAGCATGTGTTCATAACACAGCCGAGTTGTATTCCTTTTTTAAAAAGAAATTGATAATAAAAAAGAGAGAGAAGCATGTATTTGAGCAGGAAAAGATGGATTATGGAGACAAAAAAGATAGCTTTCTTACCTCTGGTAAGTAGGCATAAAACAAGAGTCGCAGCAAAAGCTTTGATGAGACCTGCCATGGGCTTTGTAATCTCCTCTTCTCGATTCCTGGTTTGTGTTCTGGAGGGGAAGGAACCTCTTCTCCCTGACGACTTTGCTAGCAAGACAGTGCATGCTCAGCTACTTTTTTATTCTAAAAGTAACCAGCCAGGATAATTATGCTATGACCATAAGAGCTGATGTTGAATATATTTATTCCTCCATTGGTCCCGCCTTCCAAGATAGTCACAGCACCAATAAAGCCTGATGTTGATTTTTCTTTTTCGACTACATTTTTCTTATAAAATTATCAGTGCTCGCCCTTTTTTATATATTTTTCCCTCGTTAGTCTATAATTCATAGATGGTTTTAAACAAAGAAGACGTTTTTATATATATTTTTTCCACATCAGTGAACAATGATAATACCACATTAATGGTTAATTAATTCTCTACCCCGTCGTGATTTTAAAGATTTCTCCAGCGAACACGAGTAAGAGAATTAAGTGAAAAACTCTATTAAGTACACCTAATATTATTCTGCCAGGCTAATGCCTCCACGAAGGAAAAAATTGCACTTTCATTACTTGGGTTTGAACCCAGAAAACGATAATTTAAACAAGGAAACAAGTTTTCACGTTCTTTACTTGGGCTAGAACCGTAGAATAAGCATCCAAGAATATATAAATTAGTGAAGCTTATTATATAAATTAATCACATGTACTGGATTCTGGATTAATGCCAGCCCAACAGTTTGCTTTTCAATTTCTTCTTCTTCCAAGGTCTAACTACATTAGTACAAGGAACACGAGCGTTGTGTAGTGCTGTAGCCATTTCAGCAGTTTTTTTATTATTATTATTAAGATGTCAGGCTAGCTTGAACTCAACTCCCATGATTCTAAAGTTATAATCATGTCTCTGGTGATTTTTAAAAAATAAATTTAAAAACTGAACAGCTTTCCCAATAAAATTCATTTAAGCAGTTTTTGATATACAGGTGATGTACAGTCAGGGCATATGTTCTAGGTAATGAACACGTGTTCCGATCATGCTGACTGGTTAAATACCTGCTGTCTTCAAGCATATCTGTCTTTTTTATACCCGCTGAGTCGAAGACAGACACATATGGCAAATGCTGGTCGGCATTTGGCATCTGAGTTCCAAGGCCAACTTCGCACATCAAAAAGAAATCACGAAAAGACGAAACTATACCGAAAAATAAAGAAGGGGGCTTCATCGAGATCACAAGCATCAACCTGATTTATGTTTTATGCCTTTTCAAATGAAAGCTAACGCGAAGGGGCTTGTTTCTTTTTAGGATTGGGAAAAAAAATGGATAAATCATCAAAACTCCATTCAATAAGACTAACTCATGGGTTGATTACAGTAAGCTTCAAACTGAAGCAGCTCCTTTTTTGCTCTTTATTTGCTAATGTTTCCAATACCAACTCAACTTCATAGAATTAAGCAGCAACTTTCTTGAATGTTACAGAATTGACAATGGTAGCAAACTCGGGGCCCTGCATCACGGAAAATCGCAGTGTCATTGTAAATACCTACCAAATTCGATGTGATGGAGAGTGTACTAGGTACTTTAATGACTGCAAGACAGGTTTTTCATTGTGATAATTAAATTTTGAAGCAAATGGTTAATGGCAGAAGTATACCTTCAAGGATGCACCACCAACAAGGAAACCATCAATATCTTCTTGCTTCGCAAGTTCAGCACAATTGCCTCCATTTACAGATCCTGAAAAGGAAATTCAGTTGTAATTAGATTATGAGCAACACAAGTGAACAAGATCTACAGAAGCAGGCTATTGTGAGAAGATCAGAAGAACTGATACATTCAAACCTAAGTAACAGTTTATAAGTGGTGACAAACAGTGAGCCAAACCATTAACATGACTTTATGACAATGGTTCACAACTGAATATTGGTATGGATTAGCCTCCAATTAGAACCAACATAGCCAATCCAACCCTGCAGGTTATGATACTGCCCCCTTTTGCCATAGTCTAGTAGGAAAAGGTGAAGAAGAAAAGCTCCTTATTCCTATTCATTTGCAAGTTCATACATATTTTCCATAATCTAAGCAAGAGAACTGACAGGTAAAATTTCAACATAGACAAAGTGAAGTACCTCCATAGATAATACGTGTTTTTGATGCAACTTCTGCCGAGACATTGTTTTTAAGCCAATCACGGATAGCTACATGCACTTCCTGAGCCTGCACAGGTGTGGCCACTACACCAGTACCAATAGCCCACACAGGTTCGTATGCAATAACAATATTATCCCAGCTGGGCACAGCATCTACAGGTAGGTAATGACACTACTGATGTTAGGACATAGTTGTAACATTTTAATCTAACATCTCTTATTTCAAGAGAAAGAAACATCAGCAATAACCTGCAAATGCCTTCAGTTGCTGATAACAAACATCAAAAGTTTTCCCTGCTTCTCTTTCTTCTAGCAGTTCACCAATACAAGCAATTACCTCAAGACCCTGGCTTAAGGCATAAGCTGCCTTCTTTCCTATAAACTGAAGTTAGCAAAATTTCTGTGAGGTTCTACATATATCACATAGTAGCAAAAGGAATTATTATCCCCTTACGACCTCTGGAAAACCAAGTACTTTAAATTTTCACCTGATTGTCTTCGCCAATTACATGCCTACGCTCAGAATGCCCAAGAATAACCCACTTGCAGCCAATATCTTTCAATTGTTCCACACTGCAAATAAATTAAAGAATCATTTTGAAGTCACCGGGAGAAGAGCAATAGCATAGAAGCCTCATATAGGTTTAAGCTATAGAACAGAATAACCATTGCTTATAATTCCTGCTCCATTCAGTATTAGCACTGTGGTAAGAAAACCTCAGGGATGTGAGTGAGCTAAACTTAACTTGCACTTGATGAATGTAGCCTAAAACAATGAATGTATGAATGATGGACTCAAAAAGAATTTCTCTTGGATGAGATGTCCGACCATGCCCAAAAATCATGGAGCAGAGTGCCATTAATCACCCATGCATTTAATTTGTAAAACACAAAGCGCTAAAAAGGTTTTTTTTACGATAAAGTTGGTTTCTGGTATTTTAAACAAATTGAGTACCAGTTGCCACCCCATTCAAACAAAGTGATAATTGGGAGAGGAGGGGGCTAGCAGACCTGATTTCTCCTGTGAAAGCCCCACCTTTACTGACCCAAGAGTTTTGAGCTGCTATCTCAATTCTGTCAGTTAAGGAAGACTTCACCTGATCGATGTAAACAAAGGGAGGTGCTACAACAACATCTGCACAACTCACAGTAAAAATGAAAACCTAAGAACCTTTTAACAGCTAGATTAAATTTTTGCCTTGAAAAAAAATATAAAAGAACATTATATAGATTCCATGATATAGAGATCCCCTCCCTACCAAGAACAAAGGGGCACACTCACCACCACCAAAAACCCATGTCTAAATAAGTTTGAAAACTACGGTACAACTTGAAATGTGAGTCCATTGACGGTACAAGTTAGTCTAAACAACAATAAGAAATGAATGCCCGACTTGATAGCAAACAGCAGATAAATTCCTAAAACACAAGAAAAGATTAACTCACCAACATCAGACTCCAGCTTCGTGCTGTTCAAGTCTGAAACAAGCTTGGTAATGGATTCTTTTGTTCCATTCTGAATACAGAAACAAAGACGAAAACTGGATCAGAATAAAAATTAAAAATCTAAGAAGTCATCCAGTACCTATTTATCTTATGGCATAAAAGACACTGGCAGAACAATGTCCAAACTACAAACAAAGGCATGAGAATTTAAACAGTGCCCTTTTTTTCTTATTTAATAAGCAAGGGCATTTCCAATTTAATTAGTGACCATAAGAAGAATTAATGGTGAAAGTTGAGAAAAAAGAGATAAAAACAAGAAATCAGCGAGAAAGTAGAAAAGGGAAGTACTTACACATTTCCAATTTCCTCCAACAAAGAACTGCAAGCATGAGAAATAGGAAAATCAATTAACCAATAATCAAGTGGAAGAATCTATCATGCTAAAAAAAAAATGGAAGATTATAAAAAAGAAAGTATATAAAAAAGTCAAGAGTTTCATATAGAGAACCAACACTCCTTTTATGCTAAACAGTCAAATTTCCATGATTAATAATAAAAAAAAAACTTCGATTTTATTATTCTCAAACAACAATATAGCAAAGACTATACAGTAACCTCACCTACTACCAACCGAAAAATGAAAAAAGAATAAATAAATAAATAAAGTAAAGGTTATAAATACTATTGATAGTTAATGAAGCGAAATCCAGAGGAGACAAAGGCATTGAGTAAAGAAGCAAGATGTGGAAAAAGAAAAGTTAAAAACGCACCGTTCCAGTGCCAGCCATGGCAACAACGCTTTTAAGAGGTTTTCGGGGAGAACAGAAGCGAAGAAAAGACTGGGAATGAGAGTTGCTGTTGTTGTTGTTGCTGTTTGGACATAAACGGCGAAGACCGGAGAACTCAGGCGCGCAATACGAAGTGGCAGATTTTGGACCGGAAAGTGAGGTGGAGAGCATTGCCATGGCTGCTAAAGTCAAGCTTTTTGGATTGTTTTTTTTTTAAAGAAAATCCGTTCTGTAACTGTTTGCTGGGAGTGATAGAGCGGATGGGAGGAGAAAGAGGCAAGCAGGCGGGTTTGAAGCTGTGGTTGTTGTGTTTATGCTTTTTTGTGTTCGTGGGTTTATCGTTTGTTGTGAGGTGTGAGGTGGATAGTTGTTCGTTGCACGCGACTTTCCAGAGCGTGCGGGTTTTATACCTTTTCTTTTCCTTTCTTATTGTTATCCTTCTCGATTGTTTTAACTGTATTTTACGGTGGTTGAGAGCGCTTGGTTTTTAAAAATTTTGTTTTTTATTATTTTAATATGTTAATATTAAAAATAAATTTTAAAATAATAAAAAAATATATTATTTAATATATTTTAAAACAAAAATATATTTTAAAAAGTAATTTTTACTGTTGTTCCGAACACCTCCTTTATTGGTGAGACATGTTGGATAAGTTGATTTTTACTATTTTTTTTATTGATGATTGTTTCAAAATACATTAAATTTAATTTTGTAAAGAGATATTATAAATTAGTGGATCAGCATCATCCCTCAATATTTTCAAATAAATAATATTTATCTTTTATTATGAGTATATTTAGTTTTATTTTAATAGATATTTTCCTTCTTGAAATCTTAATTTAACCTTGTTAGAGTAATTTGATTTGAATTTTATCACTGCATTAAAGAAAAAAAAGAATTAGAATATGCTATCATCAAGATTTTTTTTTTTTTTGAAAAGTATTATTAATGAAGTTGTTTTTTAAAATGTAATATTTAAAAATATATTTTTTAATTTTTTGAGGGTGTAGTTGACTTCCACACATCCAAAAATTTTAAAAAATTAAAAAATAATTTAAATTAAAAAATAAAACTTTTCAGAAAAACATTTGGATAACAATGTTAAACCCAGCAGAATTTGATAAGTAATTGAAGTAGTAATGATTTAAAAAAAAAAAAATGTTTCACGCGCTTGGAGTGCGCGGGGTTAAGGATTCAAGCTAACCATAACAGAAAAAAAAAATCGAAGCTTTTTACATGTGGAGGTGTCCCTGAGAAGACATTTTTGGCCAGGTAAGAAACTTTTAAGAAACGACTACGAGTCTACTGCGTGTCAGTAGTCAATATCATTAGCAGCCATAGCGACGTCGTTTATTACCTTCACCAGTCGTATATGATATTCGTTTACTCTTCGCCACTGAGCGTCTTTCCTACTGCCACGTGGTTTGACGGAGAAAAGGAAAGGATATGCAATGGATAAAACGCGGTGGGTCTAAATGAGAATCTGTGGTGAAGGCCTTTGGGACCGTACACATGAATATTTCATCCATGATTATACCACACACATACACAAACCAGTCTTAAGGTTTTTTTTTTCCTCTTATTAAGCCAGTCTTGAGATTCAATAGATGCATGCAAGAGTTTGAATATGATGGATACAAATAAAATAAAATAAAATGGATACAAAAATCCTCCAAAATAAATTCAAAAAATTATATTAAAATAGATTTACTAATAATAATTATTGGTTCGGGCTTGATATCTCGAGCCCATAGTATAATATAAAAGCTAAAACGTGGCAACCTAAGCTCAACTCCCTAGATGGTATGGACTCGAGCAAGCAAAAAGCCTGAGAGGTTGAGCCCATGCCAGGAGCGCACCCAACACTGTTATAGGTTCGGGAGCACGCCTCAAGCTCAAAACTCGTCATGAATTTTTTCGGAATCCAACACAGGTCTCTCAGTATTTTATATTGATCTAGTACATATTATTTTGAGTATAATACAACTCAAAATATCATAAAAAAATAAACAATACTCTAGCCCTTCTTCCCCATAAAAAATAAGATTCATGAGCCATAAATATATCATGAACCATAAATATATCATGAACCATTCAAGTCAAATGTCTACAATCTCTTTATTACCCACTGCATATGTATTTTCAGAGCATCTATCTCTATAATATTATTGCACTTTCTCTCTCTATAAAATTATCGACTTTATCATCAAAAAATTCATATATTCATCAAATTATACTTTTTGAAGGTACTAGCTATTTGTCACCTGACTTGTCAGATACCATCTGCTATTACCACAACTCTCAGTCACCTGGTTTTCCAAGCATCACATGCTATTGTTGTAACTTAATCACCTAACTTATCAGACATCACCTGCTATCGATTATCAATTATCTGAATTTTTTATATCAAGTCATCAAAAACTTTAATTATAAAGAATGAATTAAATTACTTTCTAAATTTTAAAATTTATTAAAATCATTTAGTTATGTTTTTTTCAACATCGAGACTGAAAAAAACTTTGTAGTTGTTATCTGGAGACAAAAATATAGATAGTGAGGATAGAGAGTATTTTCTTACTGAGGTACGAGACAAGATTGTGAGATAATCCTAATATCAAAGTATTTTT
>Ga0307517_10009313_pt1 | contig 13942 bp, 9 predicted proteins | sample 23_EM_MG_FD_194515 | JGI IMG/M metagenome (GOLD analysis project Ga0307517, IMG submission 194515) | Populus trichocarpa ectomycorrhiza microbial communities from riparian zone in the Pacific Northwest, United States - 23_EM | ecosystem: Host-associated > Plants > Roots > Unclassified | place...
TGTCGATGTTGTGGAACACAGCGTCGGCGCTGAGGTCCTCGACGTCGATGTACAGGTTGTCGGCCTCGACCGGCGTACCGCTGCCGCCCGCGTGCAGCACGAGGCTGACGGAACCGAGCAGCGGGATGTTCGGGGTGACCACCGACTGGCACATGTTGGTGATCTTGGCGGTCTTGAACGACGACACCGCGACCGGGTGGAGCGCGTTCCCGCCGGTCATGGTGTAACCCGAGTCGAGCGCGCCGTACTGGGCGAAGCCCTTGCCCTCAAGCGAGTCCGCCGTCACCTTGAACGACTGACCCGAAACGCTGAATGACGCGGCGAGAGCACCCTGCGCGAGGGCGACACCTATACACGCCGTAGCGGCGACGCTGGGCACCATGACCACAGCGAAGCGCTTCCATCTCGTCCCGCCACGCACCTGGGACTCCATATTTCCTCCTTCTCGGACGTACATCTCCTGGCCCTGACTGCCCCCTATTGGCGGCTCAGCCGGGCAGGGATGGGAGAAGTGCTACGTCCTCGGGAAGGGGAGCGCCTGTCCTCGGAGGCGCGAACCGCGCACCGATCACCGGCGATCACCCCCGAGCGACAACCACTGGTCGCGCCTGACGCACATCACGCACAACCTTGCTGGACAGGCTCCGCCGTACGGCGAAGACCCCCCTGCCCAAGAGCCGACTCCATTGTTTCCGGCTCTACTCGGTGGGGACCCAGAAAAATCCGTCGGCCCGACCGGCTGTCGGGTACGGCGATGGACCGAGCGTGGCCGATCGTGGTGCATTCTCGCCGCCCGCACAAGGGGCTTCGTTACTGGGTAGTAACGGCCGGATAACCGAACAACGACCCGCCGGTATCGGCCGACGACGCTGGGTGTCATCGTGGGCCAGGACAAATCAGTTGACATCCGGGCGGAATCCGACAGATCAACGCCCTCGACTTACTCCAAGTAACAGCGGCCGCGATTACCAAGTTTTGGTAAAGCGCGGCCGCAGTGACACTCCGTCGGCAAATCTTTCACTCCGGCAACACAGGTCACGAGGTTTACCGACTGGTCAGAACGGGCCCCGCACCCCGCTCAGAACAGCGCCCGCGCCAGTGCGCGCCGGGCCGCCGTCACCCTGGGGTCATCGGCCCCGACGACCTCGAAGAGCTCCAACAGCCGCAGCCGTACGGCATCCCGGTCGTCACCCACCGTGCGCCGCACGGTGTCGATGAGCCGGCTGAACGCGTCCTCGACATGACCGCCCACCAGATCCAGGTCGGCGGCGGCGATCTGCGCCGGCACGTCACCCGGCTTCTCGGCCGCCTCGGTGCGCACCTGCTGCGGGTCGAGCGTCGACACCCGCTGCAGCAACTCGGCCTGGGCGAGCCCCAGTTTGGCCTCGGTGTTGGCCGGGTCGTCGCTCAGCACGTTCTTGTAGGCCTGCACGGCCCCGCCGAAGTCCCCCGCGTCCAGGGCCTGTACGGCGGCTTCGAGCAGCGCGTCGTAGGGTCCCGCCGGCATCTCGGCCACGGCCTCGGGACGGTCACCCGGCGCGGCGTCGGGGTCGACGTCCAACCCGGTGAGACCGAAGCGCTGCTCGGCGACCTGGATCAACTGGTCCAGGGTCTCCCGGATCTGCGACTCGGGAGCGGCCCCTTGGAAGAGCGGCAGCGCCTGCCCCGCGACCACCGCGAAGACGGCCGGGATGCCCTGCACCCCGAACTGCTGCATCAGCATCTGATTGGCGTCGACGTCGATCTTGGCAAGGACGAAGCGTCCGTTGTAATCAAGCGCGAGCCGCTCCAGGAGCGGGCTCAGCTGCTTGCACGGCTCGCACCACTCGGCCCAGAAGTCGATGACGACCGGGACCTCGGTGGACCGCTGCAGGACCTCGCTCTCGAACCCCGCCTCATCTACGTCGATCACCAGGTCGGCCGGCGAGACGGCCCCGCCGCCGCCCTGCCTGGCGGTCTCGGCGCGCGCCTGCTCCGCCTTGACCTTGGCCTCCTGGGCCGCCTTCACCGCGGCGAGGTCGACGACTCCGCTCATGGACATGTTCCGTGGCTGCATACGTCTATCCTCCCCCGTCCGCGCGTGTGAATGAAAAGCGTTGTGAAAGCCGGTCTGTTGCAAGTCGGTTGTGAGCTGTTCGGCGCCGGGTCCCCACCCCGCGCCCGTGGTTTCGCTACGGGTCGTAGCGTAATAGCACAGGCCCCCTCCCGGATACAGGTACCCAGTGATCTCCCTCACTGCACCACAGGAACCGGCGGTTATGGTCGGGGGATGCAGAGCAGCACTCCCGTCCCGCGCGCCGCAGGACGCCCGCGCAGCGCCACCGCGGACACCGCGATCCTCGCGGCGACCCGGGAGGCCCTGGTCGAACTCGGCTGGTCCAAGCTCACGTTGGGAGACGTCGCCACACGCGCGGGGGTTGCGAAAACCACCCTCTACCGCCGCTGGGCCGGCAAGAACGAACTCGTCGTCGACGCGGTCGCCGAGCTCTTCGACGAACTCCACCTCCCCGACCGGGGCACGCTGGCCGCCGACATCGAGGGCGTCGTCCTCCAGTTCGCGACGATCCTGGCCCGCCCGGAGGCCAAGAGCGGGCTGATGGCGGTGGTCGCCGAGTCGGTCCGGGACGACGCCCTGCGGGACCGCATCCGCGAGTCGATCGTCGACCGCCAGAAGTGCCTGGTCGTGGAGGGCAGGGCACGGGCCCAGGCCCGCGGCGAACTCCCCCCGGAGACCGACCCCGAGGAAGCCGCCCGCACGGCCGACCTCATCTTCGACGTGGTCGCGGGCGCGGTCGTCCACCGCACCCTGGTGAGCGCGGAACCGGCCGACGAGGAGTGGGTCCACAGCTTCACCCAGGTCCTGCTGCTCGGCCTGACGTCGCTCAGCAACCCCTAGGGCCTGTCCGGCGGGTCAGACCCCACCGACTCTCCTGCGACCCGATCAGCCGGTCCGACCCCAGGCCGTGTCCGCGAAGTCCCGCCCGCCCCTCGACGCCCGGCACGCTCCCCCACTGCCTTAAGGGCGTGGGAGGTACCCCCACTCGCCGCACCGGACGCCGCGGGGCTGACCCTCGGGCCGACGCCGGGACTTCGCGGACACGGCCTAGAACCCGGCGGGCTCCGTGTACACCCCCCACTCGTCCCGCAGCACCCCGCAGATCTCCCCCAGCGTCGCCTCCGCCCGCGCAGCGTCCAGCATCGGGCCGATCATGTTCGACCCGTCCCGCGCCGCCGCGAGCATCGCGCCGAGGGCCGCCCCTACGGCCGCCTCGTCCCGTACGACCTTGCGCTCGCCCAACTCCCGGATCTGGTCCCGCTCCACCTCGTGGCTGACCCGAAGGATCTCCAAGTCACCGGTGACCGAGCCGTGGTGGACGTTGACGCCCACGACGCGCTTGTCGCCCTTCTCCACGGACCGCTGGTACTGGAACGCGGCCTCCGCGATCTCGCCGGTGAACCAGCCGTCCTCGATGCCGCGCAGGATGCCGGAGGTGATCGGCCCGATCGGGTGCTGACCGTCCGGGTGGGCCCGCAGTCCCCGCTCCCTGATCTGCTCGAAGATCTTCTCGGCGTCCGCCTCGATCCGGTCGGTGAGCTGCTCGACGTACCACGAACCCCCCAGCGGATCCGCCACGTTGGCGACCCCGGTCTCCTCCATCAGCACCTGCTGCGTGCGCAGCGCGATCTCCGCCGCCTGCTCACTGGGCAGCGCGAGGGTCTCGTCCAGGGCGTTGGTGTGCAGCGAGTTGGTCCCGCCGAGGACAGCGGCGAGGGCCTCGACTGCCGTACGGACCACGTTGTTGTACGGCTGCTGCGCGGTCAGCGAGACGCCCGCGGTCTGGGTGTGGAAGCGCAGCCACTGCGCCTTCTCGGACCGCGCGCCGTAGACGTCCCGCAGCCAGCGGGCCCAAATCCTGCGCGCCGCGCGGAACTTGGCGATCTCCTCGAAGAAGTCGACGTGCGCGTCGAAGAAGAAGGACAGGCCGGGCGCGAAGACGTCCACGTCCAGGCCCCGGGACAGGCCGAGTTCGACGTACCCGAAGCCGTCGGCGAGGGTGTACGCGAGCTCCTGCGCGGCCGTGGAGCCGGCCTCGCGGATGTGGTAGCCGGAGACGGACAGCGGCTTGTAGGCGGGGATGCCGGTCGCGCAGTACTCCATGAGGTCGCCGATGAGACGCAGGTGCGGCTCGGGCTGGAAGAGCCACTCCTTCTGGGCGATGTACTCCTTGAAGATGTCCGTCTGGAGTGTGCCGTTGAGGACGGCGGGGTCCACGCCCTGCCGTTCGGCGGCTACGAGGTACATGCAGAAGACGGGGACGGCCGGGCCGCTGATGGTCATGGACGTCGTGACGTCACCGAGCGGGATGCCCTTGAAGAGGACCTCCATGTCGGCGGCGGAGTCGATGGCGACCCCGCAGTGCCCGACCTCGCCGAGCGAGCGCGGGTCGTCGGAGTCCCGTCCCATGAGGGTCGGCATGTCGAAGGCCACCGACAGCCCCCCGCCGCCGTTGGCCAGGATCTTCTTGTACCGCTCGTTGGTCTGCTCGGCGTTCCCGAACCCGGCGAACTGCCGGATGGTCCACGTCCGCCCGCGGTAGCCCGTCGCGTACAGCCCGCGCGTGTAGGGGTACTCCCCCGGCCACCCGATCCGCTCGAAGCCGTCGTACGTGTCCCCGGGGCGTGGCCCGTACACCGGCTCGACCGGGTCCCCGGAGAGCGTGGTGAAGTCGGCCTCACGCGTACGTGCGGCGTCGAACCGGGCCTGCCAGCGTCGGCGGCCCTCTGCGATGGCGTCAGCGTCCATACCCTCGAATTTACTAGGACGTCCTAGTAAATGTCGAGGATCGCCATCCCGACCGTCACGGCCGCCACCGTCACCCGATCAAAAGCGGTCGCCTCCTTCACAAAAAACTCCTACCTTGCGCTTAGTTGACGCACAGATCTATCGTGACTGCGCTGTGCCCACCGGAGCTGACCACTCCCTTGTGGGCACATCGATCAGTGACCGGGGGACACAGCCGCCAGCGAGGCCATCACCGCTTCGGACGGGCACCCTCACCTGCCCTTTTTCCGAAGAACGGATCTTGCCTTGCGTTCCAGACGCGCCAGGGCGCGGAGCTTCACGCGCCTCGTCCCACCCATGCTCGCGCTCGCCGTACTGGCCACAGTCGCCGGACACCCGGAGCTGCCCGAGCGGCGGACCGTCGACGGCGGCCTCGTCGCCGACAGCTACGACGGCTTCGACGGGGCCGCCGCCGAACAACTGCGCCAGGACCAGTGCCTGTTGACCGGTGCCCTGCGCCTCGGCGGTCCGGCCATGTTCGGCACCGCGCAGGACGGGCTCAACCAGACGCCGGACAAGCTGCACACCGCGGCCGACCGGGCCTACTGGAACACGACCCCGCTCTCGACGGCGTTCGACAAGGACAAGGACGCCGCGGACAAGGAGGGCGACGCGCTGGGCGCGTACGTCGACGAGTGGAAGAAGCCACTGGCCGGGCTGAGTACCCCCGGTGGCTTCACCGAGACCGGGTTCCACTGGCCGCCGGGAACCACCGGTACCGGCCCGGGCTTCTTCGCCCAGACCGGCCTGGACAAGTGGGTCGCGGACCAGTTCTGGAAGCAGGAGGACGACTTCTACGCGGACCCGACCCCGAAGGCCGACGACAGCACCGTCCAGGCCGTGAAGAACCTCGGCACCCCGCTGTACGGCGCCGATCCCGACCCCACGCTCCCCGGTCAGCAGTGGCAGCAGGCGTACGCCGAACACCGCGCCTGGGAGGATCTGGTCGACTGGGACCCGGAGCCGACCGGCGCGGACAACGCCCGTCTCTTCCTCTCCTCCGGCGGCTTCGCGCGTACCGCTCCCGAACCGGGCAGCGTCGAGTACCGCATCGCCGTGGAGGACCTCAAGAGCCGGTTCGCCGCCTGTGCCTGGCGCACCCCCGTCGACCCGAACAAGGTGCTCGGCAAGGAGGTCGCCGCCGCGTCCGGCGAGTGGCAGCAGGAGATCGCCGGCCAGGCCGCGCAGCGCAACAAGATCCTGGACGCCAACCGCGACGCGACCAAGGCCCTCGCGTCCGGTTCCAAGGCACTGGGCGTGATGCTCGGTCAGTCGTGGATCGCCGACCGGCTGGCCCGCTGGCAGGACTACTGGTCGGCCGGCGGCCCCGGCTGGATCGGCGACAGCCCGATGATCGTGCACGCGCACGGCTCCTCCGACAAGTGCCTGGAGGCTGCGGGCGGCAAGAAGGACAACGGCACGCCGGTGCAGATCTACACCTGCAACGGCAGCGTGGGCCAGAAGTGGCAGATCAGCGGCACCACGTTCGTCAACGTCAACTCCGGCAAGTGCCTGGAGGTGAAGGGCACGGGCATCGTGAACGGCACGGCGCTGCAACTCGCCACGTGCACCACCGGCGCCGCCCAGAAGTGGGAGTACAACACCCACGCGACCACCCGTCTGTACAACCCGGGCACCGGCAACTGCCTGGACCTCGCGACGTACGACAACGGCCGTGACGCACGGATGTGGGACTGCAAGGGCACCGACCCGCAGAAGTTCGACATGACGCCGTCGGGCCACAACGGCACCGGCGATCTGGACTACCCGACCACGGCCCAGTTCGACAAGGCGAAGAAGGGCGTGACGGACGCCCAGACGGCGGCGAAGAAGCAGCTCGACCTGCTGAAGGCCCAGGCCACCGCGGCGAAGAAGTCCGCCACCGACACGGACACCGCCGAGCAGGCCGCCTACGGCATCGCCGACCAGGCGGGTGCGCCACGAGGCCGCGGTCTGCTGGTCGGACAGCAGAAGGCACAGGTCACGATGGCCGCGTCGGCCGCGCTGGACGCGCTGTCCAAGGCCGGCGACACCGCGTACGCCGCGACGAAGGCGGCCGCCGGTGACAGCGCGACCATCGCCGCCCGTGCCGTGACACAGGCCGCCGCGTCGAAGGCCGCCTTCCGTACGGCCGCCGCCCAGGCCGCCAACGAACAGGCGAAGGCCGCCGCGGACGCCGCCGCCGTACGGGCGCAGAAGGCCAAGGACGCGCGGGACACCGCGCGGGCGAAGCTCGCCGAGACGCTGCGGGCCGAGGGCGACGCGAAGGCCGCGGCCGCCACCGCGCACGCCAAGCGGCTCGCTGCCGAGGCCGAAGAACTGACGGCCAAGGCGGAGAAGGACACCGCCGCCGCCAAGCAGGCCGAAGCCGCTCAGCACCGAACGCAGGCCGAGGGGTACGCGACCAAGGCCAAGGACGCCCAGAGCGCGGCCGAGACGGCGGAGGGCACCGCCCGGGACCGGCGGCAGGACGCCGAGACCGCCCGGGACAAGGCCAAGGGCAAACGGGACGACGCCTGGGATGCCGCGAACCAGGCGAACGCCGCGCGCGCCAAGGCGGACGCCAAGGACGCCTACGCCGACGCCCACGACTCCGCCGACGACGCCCAGGCCTCACGCGCCGCCGCGAACGACGCGGACAAGGCCGCCGACGACGCCGAGTCCGCGTCAGCCTCGGCCCGCTCCGAGGCGGACGCGGCGACCAAGGCGGCCGCCGACGCCGATGCCGCGGCGACCCGCGCCGAGGCCGCCGCCAAGCGGGCCAGGTCCGACGCCGACGACGCCCAGGCCGCCAAGCTGAAGGCGGACGCGGCGGTACGGACGGCGACCAGCGCAGCCGCGGACGCCATCAAGGCCTCGCAGGACGCCGCCGCCGCGGCGCGCACCGCCGTGAAGCTGGCCGACGACGCCGAGAAGGACGCCGTAGACGCGAAGAAGCAGGCGGACGCGTCCGAGGCGGAGGCGGTCAAGGCGGTCGCGGGATCGGCGGACGCCGCCGGACACGCGTACACCACCGCCCAGGCGGCGGAGGACGCCCGCAACTCGGCCCTGCAGGTCGCCGCGCCGGCGAACGACGCGATCCAGCTCGGCTCGCCGTACCTCACCACCGACTCGGCGGCCGGACTCGTGGTGCTGTCCGGACAGTCGTCGAAGACGATCGCCGAACAGCAGCAGGCCGTGGCCGAGGCGCACGCCGCCAACGCCCAGAAGGCCGCCGCGCAGGCGCAGAGCACCGCCACCGCGGCGACCGGTGACGCGAAGGCCGCGTACACCATCGCGGCGGAGGCCGCCGGCCACGCGGCGGACGCCCGCGCGTCGGCCAAGGAGGCCCTGGGTTACGCGGCCGACGCGGCGAAGGCAGCGGCGGACGCCCAGTCGTCCCTGGCCCGCACGATCGACTACGACCAGCAGGCCACCGAGGACGCGACCGCCGCCGACAAGGCCGCCGGACGCGCCGAGGGCTACGCCGCGGACGCCCGCGACTCCGCCGACCAGGCCGCCCTCGACGCGGCTGCCGCCCGCACGGCGGCGGCCGAGGCCGAACAGGCGGCGAAGGACGCCCGCGCCGCGGCCGACCGTGCCGACACCGAGGCGACCGCGGCCGAGGCGGCGGCGAAGGACGCGCAGAAGTACGCGGACTCGGCGCAGCAGGCGGCCGACGAAGCCGGGCGCAAGGACGCCAACAAGCAGGTGCAGACCGGTGCTTCGACCGGCGTCGGGGGCGTGTTCTCCGTCATCGACGACATCAAGGAGACCGGGCAGCGCGAACAACTCCCCAACGAGTGCCACGGCCTGGACTGCAACACGCTGGTGTTCGTCGTGCACTTCGACGCGATCGTCAGCTACTACTTCTGCGTCGACCCGGACGTGCCCGCCACGGAAGCCGGCTGCCCGGCCGAGGACACCGTCTTCATCAAGACACTGCCGTTCAAGAACCTGACCAAGACGGTCAAGATCTCCGCCTGGGACGTGACCAAGGACGTCTGGAAGGGCATCTACGACTCGATCATCGGCGACTTCACCGGCTGCTACCACAAGGTCAACGGAGACGGCAGCGGCAGCTACGGCGATTGCGCCTGGGCCGCCACCTGGATCCCGCTCGGCGGCCCGATCGCGAAGATCACCGAGGCGATCCGTGCCGTGGACGCCGCGATGCGCACCGGGGTAGGGGTCAGCGACGCGTTGAAGGCGCTCAAGGCGCTGGACGTCGACGCCCAGACGCTGGCCGACATCGAGCACTCCGTGGAGGTGTACGAGGAGGCGCGCACCGCGTGCAGGGCCAACAGCTTCCCCGGCACCACGGAGGTCGTCCTGGCCGACGGCAACCGCAAGGCACTGCGTGACGTGCGGACCGGCGACCTCCTGCTGGCCGCGGACCCGGCGACCGGGCACACCCGGGGCGAGCCGGTCACCCGCACCTTCCGCCACGCCACCGCCGACCTGGTCGACGTCACCCTGACCGAGGGCGGGCGCCTCACCAGCACGCCCGGGCACCGGTTCTTCGTCACCGGCCGCGGCTGGACCCTCGCGTCCGACCTACGGCCCGGAGACGCCCTGCGCGGCCCGGACGGCGCTCTCCGCATCGTGGCCGCGCTGCTCGACCGGCACGAGGCGGCGCCGCGGACCGTGTACGACCTGACCGTGTCCGGCCTGCACACCTTCTACGCGGTGGCGGGCGACAGCCCGGTCCTGGTCCACAACTGCAACGACCTCGTCTTCGACCAGGGGGAATTCACCGGACTCGCCCACACGCTCGACGAGCACACGGCCGGTCGCGTGACCATCGAGAGAGCCAAGGAACTGGCCGCGGACAAGACGAGGAAGATCGGGCGTCTCACTCCGAACTCGCTGTTCACCGACCAGGAGACAGCCCAGAAGGTCGTCGACTACGCACTGGCCGACCAGGCGAGCAGGATTCGCACGTGGCTCCGGGGATCGAAGCAGGAGCTGGACTGGCAGGGTTTCTTCGGGGCGAAGGACTCCTCCCTCGGCAAGGCCGTCTACCCGAACGGGGACATGGAGGTCGTGGGCAACGGCTTCTACATCAAGCTCGTGCGGGCCAAGGGGCACAAGGCCGGCTACTACGTCCAGACGTGCTATCCGAAGTAGAAGCATCCGAAGCAGAAGCAAGGGAGGTCAGACGCGGTGCCACGCTTTACGGAGTTCGACTTCGGTGTGTCCTGGGTGATGGGTTTCTTCCATCAGGACGGGACCCACGACGGGGACACGGCCGCCGAGATCGTCGCGAACCACCTGACGGGGTGGAGCGACGAGGCGGCCCTGGCGGTACGCCGTGACGCGCGAACCCTCGGCAACCTCCCGTCGGAGACGCTGGAGGTGCTCTGGAACGCCGGGGCGGAGTACCTGCCGAGTTTCGAGACACGGCTCGGCAGCGGGGCGGAGTGGACGCGGACGGTCGTCGACCTCTGCGACGCCCGGCTGTCCACGGAACCCGACGTACGCCCCCTCACGGGAGCGGACACGGAGGACGGCACGGCCTGCCTCGACGCGGTCGTCGCCGAGATCGAGGAGACCCGGTTCCTGACGGCGGAGGTACGGGCGGCGCTGATCGACTGCGCCCACCGCTGCACTCCGGACCTGGCGTTCCGGGTGCTGTTGAGAGCGATGCGCCACGTGCGGAAGGCCTCGCTGTCCCCGGACCAGTACGGGCGACTGGAGGCCGTCGGATCGGCCCTCCAGTACGGCGAGTTCGTGGTCGACAACGTCAGGTTCCTGGTCGAGGAACCCTGACGGCGACCGAGGAGCCCGCACTCGGCCGAGTGCGGGCTCGTCGCTACGCCTTCGCGGCGACCGGGGTCGGCTCGGCGAAGTGACCCTCCAGCTCGCGGCTGATCTTCCGCTCGACGAAGAACGCGGCCGTCGGAATCGTGCCCGCGAGGAGCACCCACAGCTGCTTGCCGACCGGCCACTTCGCCTTGGAGCCCAGGTCGAAGGCGAAGAGGAGATACACGACGTACAGCCAGCCGTGCGCGATGGCGACGACCTCGGTGAAGCTCCCGGCGCCGTCGATCTTCAGGAGGTACTTGGCGATCATGCTCAGACACAGCAGGACCAGCAGCACACCCGTGGTGTACGCCAAAACGCGGTAGCGGGTGAACACGCTCTTTTTCATGAGGACGAGCGTAACGACCGGTTCCGGGCGATCTTTCCCCGGGTCGGCGGCCCGGGTCAGTCCTCGTCGAAGTCCGCCGCCGCGACCCTGAGCGGCCGCAGCATCGCGAAGATCTCCCCGCACTCCTCGGCGTCGTAGGCTCCGAGTCCGAAGTCCATCTCCATCAGGTCGCGCGTGGCCGCGTCGCAGACCTCGCGGCCCTTGTCGGTGATGGAGGCGAGGGTGCCGCGGCCGTCGTTGGGGTTGGGGCGCTTGTCGACGAGACCGGATCTGACCAGGCGGTCCACGGTGTTGGTCACGGACGTGGGGTGCACCATGAGCCGCTCGCCGATCTTGGACATCGGCAGCTCGCCCGCCTTGGAGAAGGTGAGCAGCACCAGCGCCTCGTAGCGCGCGAAGGTCAGTCCGTACGGTTTGACGACCGCGTCGACCTCGGCGAGCAGGATCTGCTGGGCCCGCATGATCGAGGTGATGGCGGCCATGGACGGCACGTTTCCCCAGCGCTGTTTCCAGTGTTCGTCGGCGCGGGCGATGGGGTCGAAAGGGAGACTGAGCGGCTTCGGCACGGCACCAGACCTTACCGGCCGGTCACATCGTGGTCAGCCCCGTCTCGCCCATCGGTCCTGCGGGCTTCCACGGCGAGCAGGGCGCAGCAGACCGTGCCGAGCGCCCCGGCTCCCACGACCGCCCCGCGCACCCCGGCGAACTCGGCGGCCACACCGGCCAGGGCCATGCCGACGCCCTGGATGGTCATCAGCCCGGCGGTGAGCAGGGTCATGGCCCGGCCGCGCAGTTCCTCGGGCACGTCCCGGACGAACCACTGGTCGAGGCCCAGCGTGTACGCGGACCCGGCGCCCGCGACCACCAGCAGTACCAGCGAGAGGGCCAGGCCGGGCCGGCCGGCGTAGCCGAGGTAGGGCAGCAGAGTGCAGCAGACCAGCGGGAGCGCGATCCGCGCCCGGGTGGCGGGGCGCAGTCGGGAGCCGGCGTACAGCTCGCCGGCGATCGTGCCGACGGGCAGGGCGCACATCAGCAGCCCGAGCCCGGTCGAACCGACGCCGAGTTCGGCCGCGTAGGGGGCGGCGAGCGCCTCCGGGGCGACGGAGAACATCGCCGGGAGCCAGAAGAGCAGGAGCAGCGCCCGGACCCGGCGGTCGGCGAGGACCTGCCGGGCGCCCTTGAGGGAATCGGCGAGCAGGGCACCTTTGCCGGTGCCGCGGGCGGGGCGGCGGCGGGTGCCGAGGCGCAGCAGGGCGGCGGAGGTGAGGAAGGTGCCCACGGTGATCAGCAGGGCGTGGCGCGGGGAGACCACGGTGAGCAGCAGGCCGCCGAGTCCGAACCCGACGAGCACCGCGCTCTGCGACACGATCCGCAGCAGTGAGCGGCCGAGCACGAAGAGGTCGCCGTCGCCGAGGATGTCGACGAGCGTGGCCATCCGGGTGCCCGCGAACACGGGTGAGACGACGGCGAGGGCGCAGCGGAGCAGCAGCAGGACGGCGATGCCGGTGCCGGGCGTCACCATCGCCGCGACGCAGGCCGCGCACACCAGGTCGCAGACCACGAGTACGCGCCGGGCCGGATACCGGTCGGCGACCCCGGCGAACAGCGTCCCGCCGATCAGATAGGGCAGGAAGCCCACCGCGAACGCGAGCGCGCTCAGCAGGGGCGAGCCGGTGAGGTCGTAGACGAGGACGGAGAGGGCGATCTCGGTGACGACCACGCCGAGGAGGGAGAGCCCGTGCGCGGCGAAGACGATGCGGAACTCGGGGACGGCGAGGACGCAGCGGTAGCCGGTGGGCGGAGCGGGAGGGGCTTGGAGCATGGACAGCAGCGTGCTCGGCGGCGCTGCGGCGTCCTAGAGTTTCGGACAGAGCCGAATCTTCAGGCTCTCAGGTTCTTCAAGTTCTCAGGTTCTGCAAGGCCGGATCTTCTGGGGGGGGTGGGGCATGCCGTCGCGGCTGTATTTCGGGGAGGACGACTTCCTCAGGTGCCGGTTCGCGGTGTCGCCGCTGTGGGAGACGCAGGAGGTGGTGCGCACGCTGAAGCGGCCGGAGCGGCACGGGTATCACGCGCCCTGGCTACGGCGGATCGGTGCGGCGGCGGCCGGTCTCGATCTCGCGCCGCTGTGGCTGCTGATGCCCCAGACCGGGCACTGCCCCGACTGGCTGTGTCCGCCGCCGATCGGTCCCTCGGCCACCTTCGAGCAGGAGATCGCCGCCGTCCGCGCGGCCGATCCGACGCGGGCCCGACAGGACACGGCCCGGTCGCTGGCGGACACCCCGGGCGCTCTGGAGTCCGCGCGGGGCCGGGCCTGGCTGCGTGAACCCGCCCGCATGATCGAGGAGTTGGCGGACGCGATGGAGGCCGTCTGGCACACCCTGGTCGCGCCGGACTGGCCGCGGCTGCGCGCCCTGCTGGAGGCGGACATCGCCTTCCACTCGCGCCGGCTCGCCGAGGTCGGGCTCGGCGTGCTGCTCCCGGAGATCAGCCGGGACTGCGGCTGGGACGCCGGGACGCTGACCGTGAGCTTCCGGGGCGAGCACGAGCGTCTGCTCGGTGGTCAGGGGCTGGTGCTGCTGCCGAGCGTCTTCATCTGGCCGAACGTGGTGAGCACCTTCGAGCCTCCCTGGCAGCCGACCCTCGCCTACCCGGCGCGTGGCATCGGCGCCCTGTGGACCGAGCCCGCCGACCACACACCGGACGCGCTGCTACGGCTGCTGGGGCGCGGCCGGGCCACCGTGCTGGCCGCGCTCGACGAACCCGCCTCCACTACCGCCCTCGCCCACCGGCTCCGCCTCGCACCCTCGTCGGTGTCCGCGCACCTGACGGTGCTGCGCGACGCGGGCCTGCTCACGGCGCGACGCTACGGCCATCAGGTGCTCTACGAACGGACACCGCTGGGGATCGCGCTGGCCTCGGGCGGCGACTGACCGGCGCGCCAGGGCCGGGCAGGGTGACGGATCGTC
>Ga0307517_10009314_pt1 | contig 13938 bp, 9 predicted proteins | sample 23_EM_MG_FD_194515 | JGI IMG/M metagenome (GOLD analysis project Ga0307517, IMG submission 194515) | Populus trichocarpa ectomycorrhiza microbial communities from riparian zone in the Pacific Northwest, United States - 23_EM | ecosystem: Host-associated > Plants > Roots > Unclassified | place...
CGTGTCGTTTGTCGGTTCGTTCGTCGTTGCAACTTCCGCCTTGCCTTCGAGTTGACCCCATCTCAAGTTTCCCGGATATCCGCCCAATAAATCATCCCAGGTATGGATGCTCGTCTCGTTCATGTGACCGCATATTTACTATGGTAACAGATTTCTACGCTGTACTGGGGCAAGAGACGTGATCCAATAAAACGCAGCAAGCTCGCACAACAGGTTGCCAGGAAAGTCGAGCGGTACTTGAACTCGATGACCGTGAGTTTCTATTACCGTGAACGTTACATGTCTGGCGCCACTGAAAACCGAACCGCAGAAGTCACACACCATAGACGGATCCACAAACAAGCGATGGAAAATCGGTGAAGGGTTTATGAAGCTCGAAAATATGTTTTTGGTTCGGCTGGAATCTGTCTCCAGAGGGTCCTTCCAGCCCGAGATTTGGGTTGTGGATCCCACGATGTAGAGGTTCTGCAGACCAGATACAAGTGTAACAATACTTCTTGCGCCCTATATTTTTCAAACAGGCACGAATATGGTTTCCACGGAATCCTACAAACGGTCACGTGTTCCAAACAAGCTGCAGGTTTCTTTGGGTTCCCATAAAACCCCGGGGCCTCATTGATCCTCGTTGATGACATTCATTGCGCGTGTTTTGGGCGTGGCGTTAGTCACAACAGCTCGGTGTTACGTTTCACCGTGACATTTAGGCTGGCTCTCGCCCTCGAAGAGCCAATCACAGTTCCTCCTGCAGTCAGTGCTCACGCTATAAGCTTCGTCGCGTCCGGTTTCTTGGACGGTATTTGGATTCCAAAAAAACAGTTACCCCATTCACTGGCGCGATGTACTAACCGCACCCGCTTCCCCCCATTGAAATTCATGGGACCGAGCACTGGGACCGGCAACCACTGGTTCCCGCATCACTAGTAACGTTCAGCCATATATGGACGCGGAGTCTTGATGCTCGTGAACGGGGGTCATACCCGGCGATTGCTGGGTTTCGACTTGGGTGTGTTGAGGAAGTGGTAGGCCGTCGGGAGTCGGTGATTCGTTGGGGGAGCCTCTGAAAACTACGGTGGCACAGCCCTCATCTTAAAGGGTGCTGGGTTCGAGCATGTGCAATATGTGTGTGTGTACGTGGCTGTACACAATCTCCACCTGTTTGGCCGGTCTTCATTAGAGCGTTCCCGGCCCGTCCGTGGATAAGGAGAATAAATGTGCGATCTGGAGATATTGATCATGACTACTAAGGCTTGAGTTCACCTTATTCCTCGATAGATTCCTCTAAATCGTAGTGGGATTGTAGGGGTGGTCGTGCAAAATGGGTTCCGAGGCCTAGAATAAATTATGCGAGCTCGTGCGGCCAGATGGGATCCTAGTACCCTCGTTTCCTCAACTCAGCGTCATGAGCAGGGTTTCTGGACCCACACTTCTCCACGGGTGTAGTATACGCTCGTGGGAGATCTTTCTAAATCGACCACCTCCTTCGGTTGGTCGTGCGTAGGTGCCGGACGGTGGGCTTTCACCTCGTCACCCGCGGTCTCACAATCGAGGTACTTCCCTGAGCTCCCCTGGGCCTATAACCTTTATATTGACTCTCGAAAAGCTGGAAACGAAATCCTGAGGTTGTAACTCTGCGATGAATAAGGCAGAAACTCGTCAGGGTACCAAAACTCGGGTCAAACGACCCCCCTCAAATAAACACAAAACGCGGTTTTATTTGGGCGGAAGGCTCTGTTCTTCGGCTTGGACAGACCCACAAACACTCCCCCCATCCTACAATCTATGATTTTGTTGACTGAGCCACTATCCTATTCTCACCCATACAAAAGATCCTATCCAGTCAGTACGACTGCGCCACGAAAGTTTTTGTGGGTCGCATTCAATGGCTGACCAATATCGTGCGTACCCCTCGCGCGATTGCAATACGCTACGTGGCGTTTCGTCCCCCTGTTTTCCCTGGAGACCCACAGCGACTCCGATGGTGATTCATTCTGATGACGCGATTGCCCTCGTCTGGTTTCACGCAAGAGCGCCGGCCGCGGGCTAATGACCCGTCTATGTTGCTTGCCGTTCTCTTCACCAAGGGCTCTCGAGGGTATATAGCCTTTCGTTACTCAACCGTAGATGTCAACACCAATCCTCGGCAATAGATTCAACAAGAACCATCCAGCATGAAGGTTATCATTCTCGGGTAGAGCAACTCGGTTCTGTTGACTCAGCAATTACCTGACCGCGACCTTTTAGTGCAACTGGGGATATTGGCTTCTCTGTCGCGCGGGCCTTCCTGCGTGCCGGACATATCGTCTACGGACAGACCCGCTCTGAATCAAAGACTAAACAGCTCGCAACCGAAGAGAGTACGTGTCTCGTCTTCCCCCTTTGTTTGGTCTGCTCACGATGAACCGCTAGTCACCCCCATCGTTTGCCAGCCAACAGAAATAGAAAAGTGGGAACACCTGTTAGCCACCGCAGAAGCAGTCGTCAATGTCACTCCAGCCTACACCCCTGAGGATGGAGTCAAGGTCTTCAACTTGGTAACCGAGGCCGTGGAAACCGTTCGTCCCCACTATGCCGCGAAGCTAACTTACGTCGAAACTTCTGGGGTTTGGGTTCACGGCGATAACCGTGACGAAATCGTCACCGACACCACTCCCACGGAAACGCCTCACCCATATGCAGCTTGGCGGGCGGTACACGAACGCAACGTAGTCGGCAGCACCGTCCTCAACGGTATCGTCATTCGACCCGGCTGGGTAATCGGTCGTTCCGGTTCTCATCTCGGAAGAATATTATTCTCTGGCGCGCACGCCGGGGAAGTGGTGTTCGTTGGAACCCCTGGAGCGAGATCCTCGATCATTCATCAAGACGATTTGGCTGACGCGTATGTGAGGGCCGTTGAGCGGGGAAGTATCGTCCATGGATCGATCTTTGATATCATCAACGAGTTTACGGAGAGCGTTGACGACGTCCTTGCCACGTTATGCAAGGTTAGTGGGGCTAAGGGGTACAAATATCGAGAGCCTACCAATCGTGAGTCCTTTTCCAGGGATGTGATGTCTCCATGACCTCGTGGATGATTGATTTTTCGTAGCTTTCGAGGAAGGGGCTTGTACTACTACGAGAATCAGACCTTACCTCGCCCGCACGCTCCTTGGTTGGAGCCCCCGTAAGCCTGGATTGGTTGATGGAATGGAAGCTTACTACGCCGCGTGGAAGGCATCTGAGGGATTATAGTTGGATCATGTAGCGTTACTTCGAAATGTGTGTAAACCAAGGCGAACAATTTATTTTTGTTCAGTCAACACCGTCGTATTATCATCTACGATGTGATTATGTTATTGGTAGAAGCAGCCAGGGGAACCTGGACACCTCATGGGTTGACAAGAAAAAATGACACGATTCAAATGGCCAGGCAGATTCCCGCCGCACGGCCACCGGCCATCTGTCCCGGTCGCACTGGAAGTGTGGGGGATAACCTTCGTAGTCCATCAACGTATATAATCCCGAAAAATGGTGTCCGTAGTGGTCCTTCGGTGAATAAAAGGGGGCATACTGAAACGCGGGTTCTGTCACATGACACCGGAGCAAGGCAGATTGACTCAACGGTCACCTGGGGTATTTCAGCGCGCCGTCAACTCCACCCCAACGTTTCCTGGAACTTACCCTCGCCAGCTAGATAAAATACCATGCAGAAGGGAAGGGGACGTGAATGAGGCTCTCGTTGCGATGGCAAAGGGTCAATCAACAACTGCGATTTCTCCCGCGATTACAGTACGTCCTATGACTCACTCCGGGACGCACCAATCCCTCATCGACATCGGCGATCGTTAGTGGTGGCAAGTAGTCTGCTTGAGGAGACTAGGGATGCACCGAGGGACGGCCCGACGAAACAGAGAAACCTTACGAAAGCGTGTCTATAAACACTGGTCTTGGCTTGGATCACCGATTGTTCTACTTCCCCCAGGGACATAAGCGCCCGAAGTTTACGGGGGTTAGCCACAGTGAAGCGCTCACAAGTAGGCGCGGCTTTTCCTGATACTGTAGTTCACTTTTCCTCTTATGATAACTAATCTATATAACAAGACTGTATGAAGTGCCCATCGCACAGCGCTCAGACCAGAATCGCGTCGAACCCGCGTCCGACCTCTCCTTTTAACAGCATGACATGTCACCATCACACACTGAAGCTACCGTGAGGCAGCAGCCCTGATCTGATCACTTTTTTTCGCGTAACCTCGGAGATCCCCTGGTGTGCTATTATCCGTGGCAGATGATTTTTAGGCCCGGGTAGCATCAGTTGATCTCATCATATTGGTATCTGTGGACACAGTACGAGGAAGACAATCCGTACCCGTACAATACTGTGCGTGTGCCTCCGTCCCAGATGTTCGTTATTTTTACGTACAGAGCCATTACATCATCTTGGAGACGACACCCATCCTCCGACACGCGGGCTAGAGACTCAGAACTTAAGATAAAATAAAAAATGTGGCATAGAGAACTCAAGAAAAAAACAGTGGGCTAGAGACGTTTTGGGCTGTGCTACTACCTGAACCATCTCGTCATTGTGGCTTACCACTAGCCTCAGAACGCCCATCGATGTGCCAGGTGCTATCCGCGCGGGTTGGGTCCCTGCCTCACCTTAAGATCTTCTGTGTACCAAATCTGGAAATGTAACGGTTGCGTCGATTCCATTATGTAGGAATGGTTCAACCCAAGTCCTGTCAATTGTAGACATTTGCAAGCACCGTCGACGCATCCCCTATGGACGTATGGTCTTCGACCGCGGCGCCTGTCGGCCTTATTGTGGACCTTATGTCACGGTAACTCGGGCTCTCCTTTCGGCCGGTTTCCTCTGGGCGGAGTCCTCGCACTGATGCACACTGATACAGCGTGTTAATGACCCTCAATAAGCATTCCAAAATACTGATGGGGTACCAACTCGCGAAAGAGGGTCATAGACGGTACCTGAGCCTGTTGCCTAAAGCTGTTCACTGTTAATAAAAAGGGCGGGTTTCTGGAGCTCCCATTCGGTGTTGCTCCTCCGCCTGGCGTTCCGCGGCTTCGGGTTGTATTCTGGTGTTACAAACACATCCTGCAGCAGGGAGTGTCGCGTATCACGAGAAACATCAGGACGGGGGGCTGTCGGCAGCGCACCAGGGGTATTTTACGGGTTTCTCTATAAAAGAATCGGATGGATGCACGGCATCACTCTAGTCAGCCATCATGCACGATTATTGAATATGTAACTTCAGAACGGCGTTTTTGTCTGCTAAATTTCCGGAAATAAGTTCCCACCTTAAATACCTGTCCGGATGTCACGGGTGCCCTCGTTCTTCTCCCATCCCTCCATCCCCTCATCCACATCTCCCAGTCCGTCTTTCCCTCTCCCGAATCTACCCCCTCCTCCACAGCCCAGGGGCGCAGTTGTTATACCAACCGTGAGGGATTCTCCGTGTCCCTTCCCCAAAATTCGTCATGCATGAGCGTATAATACCTCGGGCTGGTTACTATCGCAAACGACTTGAATTAATCTCTAGGGGCGAGTGGTTGGGATGGTGTGCCGGTTCTATGCTGTTTCGTGCACTCCTTGTCTTCGTCGTCTCGCGGAGCGACAGCCCAGGGCAGGACAGGACAGGACAGGACAGGACAAACCCACAGATGCTCTTCCGATCCAGAGGTGCTCTTCGATCCACCGGCGCCACGTTAGACGCGGTCACGAGCGCTTATCCGAATCTGCCCAGCCCATGAACTTCTGACAGTGATATCTGAGAGGTGTTCCACCGTCTCGGGACATCAAGAAATCGTTACCAAACTAGGGTGACTTCTGGAAGGTGTGCGGTACCCCCGGACACTCTGTTCTTGGCAGTTCACGTGATTCGTCAGTTCGCCAGCCCTTACAGATGCGAACCGGTCAACAGTTTGAGCGTTCCCTCCGGTTCTCGAACCGTGAGTCCGCACGTGGGCCTTCCCAATAGATGTGCAGCTTGTTTGCAAGTCTCGGTGGCCATCAGGTGTAGGACGGGAAGGCTTGGGATTGGAAGGTATAAAATCCCCCCTTGGTCGAGTAAACATTGCCACCGCAAAGTCGGGCGCATTGGTATGGCTACCGGACAAGATTTTGCAGGCTTCGGTGACCCTCTTTTCACCGAATGGTACGAGGTGGGTGTCTCGACCGTTCATCTCTCCAACTCTTTTTCTCAGAATTTAGTATCCCGACGTCTCACCCCTCAACCCGGGCTCTGTTGCCTCTGAGGAGTTGCTTCTCCCCCAGGACACCCCCGAACCGCTTTTGTCCTCCACTTCGCTCGACCTCGAATATCTATACTGGTTCTTCCTGGATAATCCAGACGTGCAATCAGCCCACGGGATCACACCAAATTCGTCCCTCTCCCCCCACGACGCCCCCAACCCACCGAACCTTCCACCTCGAACTGTCACCCCAGGTGATGAAGGAGCAAGCCTCTGTACCGTTTTTTCTGCATCGACCTCCACACCCCAATCCCAGGTTGCAACATTCCCCCCACTCAACTGGCGTAAAATACCACAGAAGTTTTTTGATCGTGGGAAGAAGCAGTGGGATTTCAAGGCTTCGCCACCCATCTCCTTCAGCGTGAACGGTTTCCCGGGCGTGAATATGAGAGATGCGCTTGACGACAGGTTCACGGATCTCGACGGACGGGACGATATAATACTCCAGGACACGCCGAGAAAGGCTATTTCGTGTCGTTTGTCGGTTCGTTCGCTATTGTAGCTCTCACATTGTCTCCGAGTTGACCCATCCCAAGTTCCCCGGCTACCCGCCCAACAAATTACTCCAGGTATGGATGCTTGTCCCCGTTGTGTTTCCACGTGTTTACTGTGATAAAAGATTTCTATGCTGAACTGGAAGAAGAAACGTGTCCCAATAAATCGCAGCAAGCTCGCACAACAGGTTGCCAAGAAGGTTGAGCAGTACTTAGACTCGATGACTGTGAGTTTATATCGTCGTGTTGCATGACCGGCGTCGCTAAAAACCGAACCGCAATTGAAAGTCGCACACTATCGATGGATCCACCAACAAGCGATGGAAAATTGGTGAGGGGTTCATGAAGATCGAAAATATGTTCTTGGTCCAGCTGGAATCTGTCTCCAAAGGTTCCATTCAGCCCGAGATCTGGGTCGATACAACGATGTAGAGGTTCTGCAGACCAGATTCGAATGTAACAATACTTCTTCCGCCCTATGTTTTTCAGACAGATGCGAATACAGCGTACACGGAATCCTACAAACGGCCACGGGCTCCAAACAAGTGGCATCTTTGCAACCTCGTGACCTCCCATGCGCATGTTCCAAACGTGGCAAGTCGCAACAGTATGTCACGCATCACACATATACGTTGGCTTTTGCCCCAAAGGCCAATTGTTTCTCTTGCGTCGGCGCTTGGCCGGTTTTCCCCCGCATCGGCGCTCGGTCGGCGCTGCCGCTCACCATGGCGTCCGGCGTCCGGTATCCGCACACCATTGCCCCATCACTGAAAATGGCAGGCCGGTCGCATCGCGATTCTCCCCCTGCTTCCCCCCATTACTGGAACTGACCACCGACCCAGTGGGGTCAATCTCACATTTTATCGTAGCGACAGGAAGGGGGACTGTGTAACGGGATTGTTACTGTGGGGCTCCGGTGGCAACCACAACAAAGAATCGGTCCGCCTATTCGTGACTTCCCTAGGTGGCGAAGCACTCATCTCAGCGGGCACGTGTGTACGGACATAGCGAGACATACCTCTTCACCCGTTCGGCCGGCCATTTGTTAGAGAGTCTCCTGTACATCCGTGGGCAAGGGGAATAAATGAAAAATTTGGAAGCATTAACTAGAAACTCGGGGAGTTCACCTTATTCCCCGAGGCATTCCCCTAACTCGTAGTGGCATTGTGGGGGTGATTGTGTGGGGTGTGTTCTGAAAGCTGGGATGCATCATGTGAGCTCGCGTGGCCAGATGGGATCCGACCTTTGTCCTCTCAACTCACCGACATGAGCGGGCTTCGGGACCCATACTACTCCACAGGTGTACGCGCTCGTGAGAGGGCTTCCCAAATCAATAGATAATTAGTCGTGCGTGAATCGCGCTGCAGGTGCTCTACTCACCCCGCTTTGCAAGGTTGGTGAGGCAGAGTACAAATATCGGGAACCTACCAATCGTAAGCCTGGATCGGTTGATGGAATGGAAACTTACTGCACCGCGTGGAGGGTGTCTCAGGGATTATCGTTGGGCCATGTAATACCACTTCGAAACGTGTGCAAGCCAGAGCGATTCATTCACTTTTGTATAGTCAACACCGCCCTATTATCTGCGGTGCGTGAATCGTGATACCGGTGGAAGAAGTTAGGGGAGCTCAGACATCGAAGCAGAGCGACACCTGCTTACCTCACCTGTGCATCTCACGCATTAACCCAGCAACACGCCAGCGCAGTTAGGGGCACGGGCATGCCTGGTGAGGGTCGAAAACACCGGGAACTGGGAGTGCAAACCGGATGCCGACGAAGTTGTCCGGAGGGGGCCACACATTGCCAGGTAACACCTTTGGGTCTCGGGAAGGAACCCTCCATGGTTGCTGTAGGTTGACGCAAATGAAACTATGTAAAGGATGTGTGTTGAAGTGGATGAAGTCGACTCGCCTCACTTGATCGAGCCGGCACGAGTGATCCGCATGACCATCGGTTCATCCAGTTGATTGCCTCGTCACACGTCAACCGTCAGCCAACCATCCTCCCACCCACACGAAAGGCCCTTATCGGAGCCTTCCAGCCCTCCAGCAAACGCACCTGTGACTTTGTCCCTCCAAGACTCTACACGTGGTGGACACGTGGCACACGCTAGGCCCAGAATGTCACAGTGGGAATACACCGCGCTCAAATTTATTCGGACGGCCAACCAACCGGTTCCCGGGCGTCTTGAGTTATTCGCACGTGTGTCAGCTCTTTGGAGACCTACAATAGCCTTTATGTGCGAATGCCCTCGGCCTTTGCGACTTCCATCACCCGACAACTCAATGCACGAATATCAAGGAGAGGCTGGTTCACCAGTACCTACCTTCAAGATTCTCCCGTTAGTCCTCCTTGTCCGCGGAGGTGGGATGGTAAGCATTACTCGGGGTTCAGGCCATGTGGAATCATGCTGAATCTTCCCACTCACTAGGAGCCTATAGTTCCGCAGTCGATCTTCAGCATTGTGGGGTATATTTCGCAGCGTGGGCCCCGCATCGAGCCGGGAGTACGTGTCCTTTCCAGATACTTATCGCAATGAGCTTATCGGTGCTGTGACATCCACCTCCAGGATCGTTTGGATACTAGGGATCTTACAGCTTCAGACCTCAAGTTCGTTATAATCTGTCGTCTCATTTACAAATACATTCGACTCAGGACCCTAGCCACAGCCCACGCACCTCCTGTCATTTTATGGAGAAGACGTGAAGAATGCAAGCAGCGCGCTCGCCTGTGCGAATATGCGTGGGATCTTGACCATGAAACTGCCGAATTGACTCTCGCCGAGTGGGATCCAGCTCGCCTCTGCGTTGATGATCAGCTGGGATCTGCCGGCTGGGGCGATGTTCCATGTGTTTTAGGTTAGGGATGTTGCCGGGCGGACATCGGCGGGACGGATAGTCCGCGGTGCGCGCTCGAGGTCAGTTTTCGTTTTCCACTTCAACGCTCCAAGAGGGTGAAACGTAAATACGCATACTCATGTCTTTATCTGCGATCGTGTATCTTAGATGACAATTGCGACGGAGGCCGGGTCTTTGATGGCCTCGTCTGTCGTTCAAACCGCTGTGAATTGCGTGTATTCCGGGAGTATCATGTTTTCAAATGTGGCTACTCCATTCCGTACTGGGGTGGACTACGCGATTAAGGTTTACGACCAACGGGCTACCCTGTTCTTGGGGTTCGCCAACCTGACCGTCCCACCCCCAATGTTCGTGCTTTGTGTCCTGAGTGAGCTTCGAGTCTGTCTTCGCGATGAGTTATATTAATTAATTTTGGCGTGGTCCCATAGATGCAGAGGCTAGTCGCGTGACGACTATGAGATACTTTCCGCCACTACGGTTGGATTTGTTTTGGAGTACACCCTACGAGAACATAGGCGGAACACTGGTTCTTGTTGTCGCTACTTTGTGCCGACACCGCAACTCGCCACGTCGCATATTGCAGTGTGGTTCGCCGCTAGTACCGTTCGTTGTTTCTCTAAGAGTGGCAGAAAGATACTGACACAGAGTGCACGACAGGCGTAGAAGGCTTCTATTTGATATGTCGTTGTTTGTGTTCTTACTGCACAGCATTCCGATAATCAAGGGGTCTCGCTGTGAGCGATGGTGAATGGCGAACTTTCATGCGGGTGGAGAGCCGACAGCTGAAACAGTGTTTGTCTCAGGATTAATGTCGAACCTAAGGTTTAATATCCTGGATCGCGGCGGCCGCATCTTGCTTCCCAGATGATTCAGCGTGTGTGGGCAGGCCCAGCCCTCAATATCCAATATGGGCACCAACACCATATGGGCCCGCATCCTCCGCCCCGAGGAACAGTCACATGGTGTCCGTTTTCCATCCATTCTGCACGGTTATGTGCGAGACTGAATGTGGACGTTAGGGCTTTGCGCACCATGATTAGAAAGCCCGTTAGGTTGTTCGCGTGAATCACAGCGATGTGTTTATCTGGTCCGTTGCTTACCTTATATACGTTATCTGCTGATATGGTATAGGTGTGGAGTGCGGGATCCACCGCATGGTCGGTTTGTCAAGTTTAGTTCTGTATCACATCGTTGCCATTCACTTACGCGTCCAGTCTCGTCGTCCTTGATGACCAGCTTTGCCGTATTGTCAGGCGCCTTGTTATTGGTGAGTAAGTAGGAGTGGTGTGGGAGCGTGCATCCACGATCTAGGGAAAGCTCAGAGGAGTCAAGGGGAGTCACTTGGACCCAACCTATGCCCGCCCCTGCGCCTATTCCCACGCCTACAACTACAGACACGCGTGGTCCTTTCTCTGGATCCCTACGGGACCCGATGTAGTTTCCAAAACTTCCGACACGAACGGTAAGCACTCCCGAAGTCCCTCTGATGATGCCCCCAACGCTCCGTCCCCTCGAACCGGGATGATCGAGGGAAGCGTTCCATTGGTCGACTCGGAGCAATTCACCAGCTAAAAATAAACATGGGAGTGTACGAGGGGGACTAGTACAGCCCCAACACCGGTAAGTGAAACTTCGCGAAAGATAACCGGAGGGAAGTGGATCTCCAAGCGCGCACGTTGTGGCACCGGGCCGCCGAGGTTGCTGCGACTCGTGGTGGAGTACAGCTTAATTGAAATGAGGTAGTAGGTTTTGGAGGGTGAAGATCGTTCATGAACTTTATGAGGGCACGAGGCTTTCGGGCGACTTGTAATATCCACATATGCCCGCTTGGTCATCAATATAAATCATTCGGTCTCGTTTGTCACCGACTCGAATATCTGTCCGTGAAGTGGGTCGCCTCCCGGCGCGTAACCGTTATCTCAATTGAAAGGCCGTTCTATTGGCGATTGATCCAACGGTTACACGCCTCGGATTATCTAATCCAAGATGAGAGATTGATGTGCAAACTAGAGATCCCACCGATGACTAGTGACTAACGGGGATAGATGATTGGCTGCAGCTCAACGAGGGCTTGGAGGTCTCTGTGGGGCTGGGAAATCAGGATTTAGAGTTGCGGACTGCGCAACGATCGCCGTGGGGCGTCGAAAGACAGCTGAGGGCTTGATTGAGGGCCTTGGGCGAATCTGTGATAGCCGGTTGGGCACAGCTCGTTTCGAGCTTGCCGTGGCTCTGGGTTACCCCGGTTTGAGGTTGGATGATTAACTGTTGGCAGAGTAGCGGCCTTTTGTTAGGTGTATACCTACCAAACCAGTGGGCGGGCTGGTCGCGTCGCCGCGTGCCGACACGCTGCAGCGATGGTTTGAGAAGCATCACGGGGTAGGGATATAACGTTCTGAGGCGACCGCCGCGAGAGGCCGAGGGTGGACGTCATGAGCTGGCTTGCCCCTCGGTGATGCAGTTCCTGTACCTGACGGGAAGGTCCACCCCTGGATGGAGAGGGAGTCGGTGGGTATAAGGCTTTGTGCGATGACGCAGCGGAGAATGTCCTCCGAGGCCAACGATCATCCCATGTAAGTCAAGGACGACTACGCAGCGGACAACGGCCTTCCCAGTCCGGGAAGCGACGTGTCTCGCGTAGATGCGTGATCGCGTCAATCGTGCGGGGGTCAGCATCAACTGGGTTCGAGGTTCCCAACCTCAGTGTCAGTTCCATCACCTGACGGATGATTTTCTATCGATAGCTATCACTGACACATCCGAAGCACAGCACTGCATCGAAGGGTTTCGGTGTTCGACGGAGTTGCCTATCGCTCGCGTCGAGATGGAATCGAAACCTGACACAAAGGCCCGAGCGTCCGTGAATTGTGGTTTGGGTTCCCTGCTTCCGACGGGGGGGATGTGGGATGTGGGGGTGCCGCCGCCCCAGTGTTGTACCGCGGGCGCACGCCGGCGAGTCGTGGGTAGGCGGGCGTCAGGTGGGGTTCGGCCATCACGTCGCCGAATCGCAGCCAGGATCACCCGGGCAGACTCGCCTCGGCGCCTGGAACGCTCAGGAGATGACAAATCACAACCAACGGCGTGTGGCGCCCGGGAATCGTCGCTTTCGAGGCGCAGCTTGGTGAGCGTACGTGTGCTGCCCCATTTCATCTCCGTGATGCCGTGTCGCCGATCCGGGATGCATATGTCTGGAAGTTTATATACCACCGTACCTTTCTCGAGTCTCGGCACCACTCCTCCGCCCTCCCTCTCCTCCAGTGGACCTCGAACCCTCTCGGCCACTCAAGAACAGCTAATCCACAATGATTCACCCATTCTCTTTCATGGAGCGTGACTCTCACCCAGAGTCCATCTACCAGTTACTCGAGCTCAAGGTCGATCGGGCTCTCATTGGTACGTCGCCCACCTCACACCTTTCAGACTGCGGTTCGCTAACTCGTGTCCTCTGTATAGCCGCGATCGTCGAAGAGTCTGCTGAGACCGTCAACTATGCTCTCGGTCTCCCCACAACTTCGAGGGGACGCTCGTCCTCCCGTACCGCCAAGAACAAGGAATTCACCAAGTTCGTCGAGCGGGTTTTGGATGCCGCCGAAGTGAGCATCACCGATATCCTCGTCGCCCTCGTCTACATGAGGAGGGCAAGGGCCCACCTGTGCGTCGAGACGGAGGATTGGGCTCTTCACCGCGTTTTCCTTGGCTCTCTCTTCTTGGCTCATAAGGCACGTCGAGCGACTCTATTATATCGCCCCTGGATCTTGGCATACTAACCTTGTTTTTTTTGTAGTATTCCAACGATTCGACTCTGAGCAACACTAGTTGGTCCCTCGCCACTGGCATTTTCGGGGTGAAGGACGTTGGAAGGATGGAGAGGGAGTTCCTCGATGTCTTGGACTACGAATTGTCCATCTCCGAGGCCGACCTCCTCGACCTCCACGAAACCCTCGTTCCTCCCCAGTCCTCTCGGTCATCCGCTCAACTCCACCCCTTCTTCCACACCTCCGCTCTCGAGCAAGCTCCTCGACCTCAAGCCGGTGTCCAGCTGTTCCGCACCCGCCGCGTCGTTGATGACGAAGAGGACGAAGAAGAACAAGAAGACGGATCAGAATACATTGAATCGTTCTACGGAGACGAAGAAGTGCCAGTCACAGCGGTTCTTGGCGTAATAAACTCGTCCGATGATGAGACGAAAGTCGAAGCCAAATCCCCGGTCCCCTCTTCCCCAGAAACACCAACTTCATCCGATTCCTCGTCGGAACCTTCTACAACGGGGACTTCAGTGTTCTCCTATCACCCCGAGATGGTGTCGAAACCCGTCCATATCGAGGACGATACACAACGAT
>Ga0307517_10009315_pt1 | contig 13938 bp, 4 predicted proteins | sample 23_EM_MG_FD_194515 | JGI IMG/M metagenome (GOLD analysis project Ga0307517, IMG submission 194515) | Populus trichocarpa ectomycorrhiza microbial communities from riparian zone in the Pacific Northwest, United States - 23_EM | ecosystem: Host-associated > Plants > Roots > Unclassified | place...
GGGGGGGGGGGGGGGCGTCCCCGAGAGAGAGAGGACCAACGGAGTTGTCGATAAATGACGGATTCCAAAACATGAGTGAGCTCGATTTAAGGAACATGTTGAGGTCCGTGTATCTCTTAGCTACAATTTCCAACAAGCCACATCGAATATAGGTTGGTTAAGAAAGAAACAGAGTGAGCGAGTGACGAGGGAGGACTGAGCGAGTGAGGTTTTTTTAGAGAGAGAAAAAAACAAGAAAAACATACAAATGGGAAGATCCACTTCCTGTTTGAAAATAATCACCTGCGGTAGCGATTCTGCTGACAGAGATGATCTTCAACTCCCTGAGGTACCTGATTGGTCAACGATAATCACTTCCTTAGTTTTTTTACTGCTTACTTTCTATTTTCGGTCACTTCTTCTTCTTTTTTTCCTGGAACTTGTTGATTTTTGAGTTTGAGTGGTGATTTATTAGTTAAATAACTAATGTGTTTGGTTCCGAAGAATTGTTGGAAATGGTAAACGAACAATGTGCGGATGTGTGGAACATCCGAGAAACTTTGAATTTTCGTTCAGTGAAGTTTTGTAATTAATGGTGTTAAAATCTGATTTACTATATTGATTGAAGCTGGATAGAAGAAGAAGGTCGGACGTTGCAGGAACTTATTTAGCCATTTTTTTGTTCCTTAGTCAAAGTTATTAAGTCTACGCGAGGGTTAGAAACTTTCGTCTTTGATTTAGTCAAGGTTTATTAACGCCAATCTAATTTGAAAGTTGAAACTAGTAAATGTAGTATGCTTTAATGGATTATCAAACATTATAGGCAGGATTGGCGTTTCGTTTTTGACTGATCAAGTTTGAAGTATGATGGATACATGTAAGATCTATAGATATGGATGACAGAATTCATGGATGGTTTAAGGAAATTATGTGGATCATGGTTGCAATTTGCAATTGGTAGTGTCGATCAGGCATCGCATGTGTATGTGTGAATGTATGTATGTATGTATATTTCTTGCTTGAAATGTCCATTTCATCGAATCGTATTGCTTGTATGTCTATAAGGTTTCGGTAAGCCATTCACCATCAAGAGTTACAGTCGAAAGTTGGAAAAAAAAGGAAGTCTGTTTTAATGTAGCATCAGTTAGATGATGTTATGTAAATTTCATTTCAGAGCAATGGTTCAAGTGACAAGCGCGGATGGAGTTTCCGGAAGAAATCTGCCCGTCATCGAGTTCTCAGCAACACTATCATTTCAGAAACCACCCCTTCTTCTGTGAACAAGGAGAGTCCAGAACCCGCAAATCTAAACTTCCAGCCACCAGACATCCCTACTGCTCCAGAAAAAAATGCTGTGATACAATGCACTGATGAGAAACCACAGTTGTCTGAGAAACCACAGCTGCCAGACAAGCTGCAGCTGTCGGAGAAACCACTGTCTGCTTCAACAGACCAGGAAGTAGCTGAGGCCATTGTTTTCACCAAGGATGAGAATGAAGTTGATGATCGTGTGGAAGAGTCTGTTGTTATTGTCATACAGGCTGCTGTCAGGGGGGTTTTGGTAATTTTATTTTTGCTTTAAGGAAATGTTTAACTATGGAGCTTGCTTGTTGGTAATCATTCTAATCCATTCTTTCTTCGAACTGTCCTCCAGGCTCAAAAAGAACTCCTCAAGCTTAAGAATGTTGTTAAGTTGCAAGCTGCTGTACGTGGCTACCTTGTCCGGCAGCATGCCATTGGAACCCTACGTTGTGTTCAGGCCATTGTTAAAATGCAAGCTCTTGTTCGTGCTCGCCGTGCTCGTTTGTCACCCAAGAGCTCATATGTAGAAAACGAGGTTGGTGGGAAGCATGGCAAACCTATATCCAAGACCTCGGTAATGCCACTCAACTTAAATAAGAATGTTTTAACCAAAGGGCACTGCCTTTACAAGGGTTTCTGCTTAAGAGTTCAAATTGACAAATGGTTTGGTTATGTGGATGATGCTGGTCTGGCACAACCCACTGTCCAAATGAAATAGCTAGTACTTCAAAACTTTTGTCTGATGTCCCAAATTCTTCATGTCAGTTCACTGTTCTCACTCGTTTACTGTTGCTTTGATTTGAAAGACATTTTCAGAATGTAATAGAAAATCGTGAATTCTTGGAAGGCAAGTATGAAATGATATCTTAAACCAGTGTTTCAAAAGTTGGAGATTAATGAACTAACTTGCGATGTTTCGGAACTTTTCCTTTTCATTTTAGTTAATTGCATTATGCTCGCTATAAGTAACAGCTATCATAAAAGCTACATGTAGGATAATTTTCTGCTCTCCTCTTGTTAAAGAAAACTGGCATCTTCTCATGCTTTTGACAAAAAAAACTCTGTTTATATACTTCGTGGACAGCAATTCTCTTCCCAAATCACCAGACAGTCTCATACAAGCTTTCTTTTCGTTTTGCTTTCAGGAGAAGGAAAGCTCAGTAATCAAACCAAATGCTACATGCACTTCCATTGAGAAACTGGTCGGCAATAGCTTCGCTCGTCAGGTACGGAAACATGGGGACTTTTCTGTGTATTTTGCAACTGTGTTTGTGCTATACATGTCACTTATCAAACATGCTGACCTTTTGCTTTGAATTAAAGCTAATGGAATCGACACCAAAGACCAAGCCTATCCACATCAAGTGTGATTCGTCTAAACGTAATTCTGCATGGAACTGGTTGGAGAGGTGGATGTCTGTTTCATCAGTGGAACCAACACCCAAACCAGAGTTTATAACTGAACAACTAGAAATAGAGAAGAAGGAGAATTTTACCTCTTCTGTGCAAACTAGAGTCCCACCTGAAGAATTCTGTGAGTCGGAAGATTCAAAGTCCAATATCAAGGAAATTGCTCTGCCATCTGAAAGTGAAGAGAGTCTGATAAAATCCGATGCGTTTGACTTCAAGTTTCAGGTGTGCCATCCAAACTCTCCTTTACCAGGAGATATTTTGGAGCAGCCTCAACCTGAGACGAGTAATAAATCGGATGCAGAAGAAACCTCAATAACTATAAATTCTCTTCCAAATCAAACTATAGAATCTGAAGTAAATTCTAAAAGGGTGACCGATTCTCTTCCTCATAAGCTAGAATTAGATGGTGAACAACCTGATCAACCCAAACGTTCTATGAAAAGGGGAGCCTCTGAACAATTGGAGACTGAAGGAAAGAAATTCGTATATGGATCAAGGAAGGCAAGCAATCCTGCATTCATTGCTGCCCAGACAAAATTCGAGGGGCTGAGTTCAACAGCCAGTTTGAGTAGATCATTCAGTTCTTCGCATCAAGATAGTGGAGTTGAATCAAACACGGAAATATCTGGGATAGATACAGAATCAAGGACCAAGGAGCTTGACATGGCAGAAAACTCAGCCCCCCATAATTCAAGGGTTCAATACGTTGGCTCTGAATGTGGCACTGAACTTTCTGTTACCTCCACACTTGATTCACCTGATGTATTTGAAGTTGGAGCTGCAGAACTTGAGCATGAAGCCAAGGTTTCAGGGGAAGAAACTCGTAATCCTAACAGAACAAAAGACTTAGATGTAGAAGATAAAGATTCATCCAAGGATCCAGTTTCAACTTTGTCTCGCTTGGATCAGCCTGAGAAACTTGAGGACGCCATAGGTGAATCAGCGAATACAATTGTTGTTGCAGATTCCGCACAGGAGGAGATGAATCCAGAGAAAAGTGTATCTGATGTCAAGAGAGAGCTGAACTCGGAGACTGGTGGTCTAGCATATAGATCATCCCCAGAAGCTTCTCCCAGAAGCCATGCAACTGTTCCAGAGTCCCAAGGAACACCTTCAAGTCAGTTATCTGTGAAAGCTAAAAAGAGCAGGGCTGACAAAAGCAGTTCAAGCCAAAAACGTAAGTCTTTATCAGCAAGTAAGAGATCTCCATCGAACCCAAATCATGATTCTGGTGCAGGAACTAGTGTGGAACAATTGTCCAAAGATCAAAAGAATGGGAAGAGGCGGAATTCATTTGGTTCCACAAAACCTGACAGCACTGATCAAGAGCCAAGAGACAGCAGCAGCAGCAGTTCTCTCCCTCATTTCATGCAAGCCACGGAATCAGCAAGAGCCAAACTCAACGCAAATAACTCACCAAGATCCAGCCCAGATGTGCAGGACAGAGATTTCATCAAGAAGAGGCAGTCCTTACCTGGTGCAAATGGAAGGCAGGGTTCTCCACGCATCCAGCGGTCAATGTCTCAGGCACAGCAGGGTGCAAAGGGAAATGATATTGTTCATGGTATTCTCTGAACTTCCTTGTACTCATTTATATTCTGTCTTGCATTGTGGTTGAAAAGGTTTTCATTGTCATTTAACAAATTTACTCTTATTGGGGATGTTATTTAGTTCCCAACTGCAAATTTTTAAAGATTTGATAGGATATTGTTCAATACTACTATGATTATTATAGCATCTTTGCTGTTATTAGCATAAATTGCTTAGAATCCATTTAATATAGGTAATGGCTGGTGACCATCATGCATCATGAAACATAACAGTTTATTGTAGGATGGTTCATTTTGGTTTGAAATTCTTTCACCCAAAGACAGGCTGAATAGATTCTTGCCAATGATGTTGTAATCCACTATTTATTTACTCGCCTCCTGAGTTAACCTTCACAGCATTTGCTGATGCGATGCTGTTTTGGTGGGGAGTTTGGTAATCTGAGCATGCATTGCTCCTTACCTTAGGACAATTGTCTCGAAACTGATTGCTCCTGTTCTTAACTGCTCAATTTCTGTTTGTTACAGAGAAAAAGTGGCAGAGGTGAACAAAATGAAAGTGTTAATGTGCACAGCACAGTGTTTTACCTGCCATGGGAAACCTAGAGTTGATTGTTGATCCACAAGACGGCTTGTTATCATGTTTTATACAATTTTTCTGCAACTGGATGGCGCTTTAGTTATATGCACACTGGGAGTTTGGTAGGAGGAGATATATATAGAGCCGAGTAAGGACTTCTTGTATATTACTGGAACCCAAAAAAAATTATATTATTTTCTCAAACTCTCCACTGTGGAGGTATGGTCTATGTGTCTGTTCAACGTTATTTTGTGTGATACTGTTGAGGCTTGTTAAACATGTCGTGGGATGTGTATCTGGAGTTTGAGACATTAACAATGGCGTGGGAGCTTTCCAAAGGCCACCACTGGTTTTTTCAATAAAGATTTTATTTCTTCAGCAGAGACACAGGTTAAAATCTCGTTTAGTTCTCTCCACCATTACAAAAGGAGTCCTCCAGGTTTGCAGGCTCCCTCTACGGAAAGGATGCAGAGTCCTGACGGAGAGGCATGGATTCGCTTCTCATCAAGTGCTTCTGTCATCTTAAGTAAGCAATGTTTCTAAAACAGGAGAGAAAATCTTAAGGCAGTAATGTTTCTTGTGCACAAATAGTGCATCAGTGGGGATCTATAGCCTGGCCCGGCAACGTGACTACCTGCCTGGTTTAACAACTCAACTTGGTGAACCGTTCCTGCAAGCCCAGCTGGGCTAGGTTCCTTCCTGAACCATATTTCTGTGTCAACTTGGTAAAATTTAAGTAACTTGATTGACCAGAAAAACTTAGAATAAACTTAATAAGGTCAATTTAATTTTTTTTCTAAATCTATTTAAAATGATATATTGGATATAGTTGGGTTGATCTATTAATTTACAGGTTAATTTAACAAATTTGCAACTCGAAACTTGAGTCGGGTCATTTCTCAAGTTAGGTATAATGATTACAGCAGGCCTCAGTGAATTTACCTTTATTGTAACATAAGTTTTTGACTTCCAACCTTTCCTTTTGGTCTGGTAATAAAAGTTCAAGTTGAAATCCTCGAAAGCTCAGAGTGACATGAAAGATGAGGCGACCCAAAACATTCAAAGTCTGTCCAACACGGTCAATTCCACTGACCAATTAACTATGTATACATTGCTTGAAAAAAATTCTAGGATAACTTCCCGTGAGCAAAGTAAAATGACAGTAGCAAGCATTTTTCATTTTTCAAAGCTTATTTCATTAAAAAAAACCCACATCCTGCCTCCCAATAATCACTCGAGGAGTTCTAAGGGAATCTAGCATTGTCACAAAAGAGAGAAGAATAATGATAGTTTTTCCAGGTGTGTTTCACCTGTCTGAGGGCTCAATCTGGGGCGATCTATTTTCCTACTGAATCTAGAGAAGTTCTTGAAGGCATATGAGGCTCTGCAGGAGCAGCAGGGCCTGGTCCTTCATGAAGCTATAACCCAGCCCATGGAGAATGCCATAAAAACAACAAAACCATACGTGGCAAAGTAGCTGGCAGGCTATCAACCATGCGTGTACCGACCAGACCAACAGCTTAACCTTTCGTCAGCCAACTGTCCTTTCATCGTCCGATTCAAAAAGAAGAAGATAGAAAATAAAAATTAAAAATAGAAACTGTGGTCAGAAAATCTTTAACGCTTTCCAAAACAGGTCATATCAAACTTCAATCGCGTTTCAGTAACGTGTTACTCACCCCACTACCCAGGTTTGTATCAGTAAATTTTTTCTTCGGCGAAACCACACTTTGATCCAGTGTTATTCCAGCCCGGGCCGGCACGACAACACGGTAACTTGTGGATTCAAAATTTTGTTCTGATTTATTTTTATATCAAACTTAATTGGAAGTGATAAAAAATAATCGAATTAATAAATTAAATTATAATTTGATGGTAAAAATTATAATAAAATCTAATTTAATTCTTTTAAAAATATCATTTTCAAAACATCATCTCATATCTTTTTTAAAAAGTAATTTTTAAAACCACATCGTTTTAATTTAACCAAATTTAAGTTGATTTGTCCATCATATATTTAAACCTTGAACTAAATTAAGTTTTATAACTTTTATTTTATATTTATAAAAGCATCTCGTAATAAGATTTAATTTAATTTAAAAAACAGTGATAAATAAATTTTTAAACAATTTTGATTCAAAATTGTTGGTTAAAATTATTTTTTATTTCCTCTTTTTTAAAATGTAATATTTCTATTACAATGAAAGTAAGTCTTTAAGAATTACTCATGTTTTATTAACATATTCAAACTTTATTTTTCTTTTTTTCGTCTACCCTTCCCTTATTTTCTCTACTTGTTAAAAAAATTAAAATAAATAAAATAAAATCATCAAAAACACTAAATTATCAATGAATTTAGGAACATAAATATTTAAAAATAAAGTTTGAAGCCACGAGAATCAATCAATTAATTTTATTAAATTCTAATGATGATTAAGTTATAATTAACTCGAGCAGAAATGAAGTTTACGTACCCATTTCTTATATAATAAAAAAAAAAGAGGAAAAGAAAAATCTCAACTCACGCGCTGAAACCAGAACGTACGTACATACTATAGATATAACAGAAGAGTGAAAAAAAAATAGAAAACGATATAGAAACGGCAACTCAAAAGAAAGAAAAAATCCAGAGGATCTAGGGTTCCCTTGGATCCTTCTGTGCTCTCTTCTTCGATCGCTTAAAATCGTGGAATGGGTAGGTAACTGATAAGGAGAGATATCGATGCAGTTGTAAATCTAGTTTTTTTAGGGTTTCGAACTCGGGAGTGGAGTTTTACACTCTAATCGAAAATTAATTTTATGGTGAGGGAAATTGGAAATTGAAAGAATCGAAGAATTTTTGTTGATTTGTAAATATGCGAGGATTGAAGAAATCAAAACGAGTTTGTTGGGCATCAGATGTTAATCTTTGTCAGGTAAAAATTGCAAATTTTTCAAAGAAATTTATCAATTTTAACAAGAAGAAGATGTACTTTGTCGAATTCATTGACTTGGCATGGAAGTTAGAATCTTGATGAATTCCAATGTCATGCAGTTGAAGAAGAATCTATCCTTGCTATTTTACTGGGAGGAAATGTGTTTGTGATTGCTCACTTGCTTTGCTTCTCTGTTGTTTGTGCTTGTATCACTTACTTTGATAGTGCGTGTGTAATCGGATTCTGTAATGGAACTTTTGATTGTTGCATGGCATTTCTGTGCTTCAGGAGGCCAATACTTCAGCATGGTTTCCATTACATTTAATTTGAAACGAAGCTTGTTGTGTTAGGAAAAGCAGCAGTGATAGAGTAGTTTTTTTTAATGTGATTTTTTTTTCATCTTGTTATTTACTTTTGAGCTGAAATTAGTAATCTATGTGTTTTTTAAGTGCTTGTGGTTAAAAATGGTATCTTTCTTTTGAGGGGTATTGCTAGCTTTAGAAGAATGCAGTAGTTAAGGTGATTTTCTTTGAAGTATCTTGTGTTTGTGTGATAGATATGAGGTATGATTGATTCAAGTACAAACTGCAGCTATCCTGGCTAAAAATGTTGTTTTTTTTCTTCTCCAATTTGGATTGTCAATCTAATTACAGTGGAGTAAGCACATTCATGAACTGCAACTCTTTGAGCAAGCTGCTCAAGTACGAGATTGAGATTTATGAAATTTAAGCCTTGAGGCATTTTTGAAGACTGGTCTTTCCTTTATTGCATGTTCACATCAAAAGAATTCTGATTGCTGATAACAATAATCTATGGAAAAAAAAAAGGCTGTAGTAAATTAGAATTACATGTGTTTGCGGAGGTTGGGCAGCACCAGCTAAGAATGGTTGAGAAGGGAGAATGTATAAGAGGGGCATATGATGTGGAAGCATACACAGTCTTAAATATGCTTTTCTTGGGAGATCAAACTGTCAAAGTTTTAACAAAATCCACAAAGTGCATGCTAACCATGGTATGGTGGAAAATGTTTTATGTTTCGATTTAAGAATTATTGTTCACAAGAGTTTTTTTCTTTTTAGTTATAAAATGTTTTATCTCCAGCTTTGTTTCTTTTTTAGTTCCTTATGCTTTGAATTTGGCTATATAGTTGCCTGCAAACTCTTTGCTTTATATGTGAATGTATAAATTTTTTACCTAGTTGCTTTTTTGGCAAAATCTACTTGTGCATAAAGTGCTCCTGGCTGCATCATTTAAAAGTGATTATAATTGATATTGTTATTATGCATTGGTGGTAACATATTTTGTGATGAGATTACTGATAAAAGAGATTCCATCTCGAGGCAAAACATACGTGCATGCATTTGTTCCTATGCATGTGGGATGATGGAGATAGAGGGTTTTGCATTTCTCTGGAACTTATGCTAAAAGTGTACTCATGTCTATGCTATAGTAGTATAGCGAGGTGCAACTTAGCAGTTTTTTCTTAATTGGTTTCCTTCTAAATTTGTTTTCATTTTTCTCTCATCTGGAAAGGGGGACTAACTCCAAGATTAGAGCTTCCTTTAAGAAGGGAGGCGACTATGGTATATTGACTCATAAGTTCCACAGAACCACTGGTGAGACATTCAAGAGAATCAGCCTGCATCAGGGAATTGTGTCCTTGGCTGACAGCCAATAACCATGAACACTTCATTCCCAGAGATTGTGGCACATTATGCACCTCCAATCTCTGACTTGATTTAAGTTGTCAACGGACTTTAGTACGCAGCATCCATAGATATTAGATCTATTTACATAATTTGAGTGATCCCTGATTGCTGATCCAGGAAGTTGTCTTTTTCTATCTTCGCAGAGACAAAAGTTCAAACACAAATGTTCTACTTGGTGTTTCAATGTCGCTCCTTGGGGCCCCTCTTTTACTTCTCTTCTTTGATGCTGCCTCGTGCAACTATTTCTTTTTTCAAATCATTTACTTCATAAAAGAATCAATCTTCTGAGCATTGTATCTTATGGCTGGACACAAAAAATAAAGACTGATGGCAGAACATTGATTCAGGAGCATTTGGATCCTCTGTGTACCATGTTCTGAAGGAATCAAAATGGGTTCAGGAGCATTGATTGTTCTCCAAAACTGCCAGGGGATTTAGCCAATGTTTAAACAATATTTTTTTGAGTGTTTAAATTTGAATTTATTATTCGAAGCTCTACCTGACAAAGGTAGAGACTCAAGCTGATTTCATAAACCTTCACTTACAGAGCAAGTTTGAAGTATATGTAACCTCTTAAACATAGCCACTGTGGTTTCAGCTCTCATTCAAATCCAACTATCTAATTGTTGCGGTGTCTATCATTCTTGTCTCTTGCTTCTGAGTCATTGGCTGCATATATGATTCACCCATGTTTTATAGTCTCCATACACACTGACCATTTGTTGGTTGTTGACTGTGGTCTAGCATCATGCATTCATCTTTAATGATGGTTTGAAATATCCATCTCATTATCAGTTCACCATTTATTGGATGGCCAGTTCAGGATGTGCATAAAGGAATTGCATGAATGCATGTTGTTCAAGGCAGTAAATGTTTTTCACCTGAGAAGATCTGAATTTTCTGTATAAACTAACACTTGCATTGTTATTGCTGTGTACGAGTTTCCTTTGTTTCGATTGCTCCTTGGAGTTTCAGAAGTAAACAAGGTTTTAGAAATTCTTTTCACTTAAGAAGATACGAGTTCTGTTACAATAAAACTTCCATTGTGATTTTTGTGTTTTAGTTCCCTTTTTATTCAATTGCTCCATGGAGTTTCTGATGTTTAATAAAGGATTTAAACAGTAGCTGTAAGGGCCCAGAAATTGAACTCCTGCTTCTCCCCTTACCAGGTAAGGCTGTTCCTGTCAGAGGAATCTCCTTCACAAATCGGGTCAGGTGCTCAAGATCACCTCCAAGCGAAGTCATCATGGCCAACTCATTCAGCTGGAACTGATGACTTTCTGCCACCTGGCTTTGAAGGAAGCCATCCTTCAAGCCAGTTGCAGATCAAGTTGTCAGAAGTCCCTGTGATAAAATGGAGATGTCCGCCCAGGGTAAGTCAAAGTTTTATAGTTTTTTAATTGCCCATCCCTTTGGTTTTTAATATCAATCATTGCACTTGGACTATCGCAGCTTGTCTTGAACTTGACTTGGCAATTGGTTGCTGGGGAAGAAAGCGAAGAGATGGAGGTTCAAAATCAGAGGGAGATGAGAGTGCTTGAAGCTGTTTATCCCCGACCATCTGCCATTCCTCCAAAGTTTGCTACTTCTCTATTTGCCTCTCTCTCTCTCTTTTTCAAATCTACCTCTTGAACTGAAAAGTTGTCTGTATGCAGCTCCACATTTTCTGTGGACCTGGAAAGCTCTCAGCATGGTGATCATCAAATTCCCCTGATTCCTATTACCCCCATTGAAGATGAAGATGCAACAGAGGCACCATCTGATGTGATGGGACCATCAATGGTTCCAATGAATTCACAAGCCCAACTATTAGCTTCTGGATTTCCATCCTTTCAAAATGGCATTCCTAGCTTTCCAAATGGGAAACCAACCGCAGGAGTTCTCCCTGGTGTCGAACCCGATGCAATGGCTGCTGTCAATAAAAGCAGTGAGCAGGGAAGTTTGATAGACCCTGACCTGCTCCTCAAAATTCTCAGCAACCCAAAATTGATTGAGAAGTTGGTTACTGATCATGGAGCTGTAGCCAATGCACAGAATATTCCCAATACCCCTTTGTCAGATCCTCTAACTTCTCATGTAACTTTGCCCAAACCAGCACATATTCAAATGAATAGAACAGAATCCAGTGCACAAGCATCTTTAACTGCGACTTCAAGTGGATCATTCTACACGCAGCCAAACGGGATGCCAATGGGGGTTCCTTCTAGTGCACGGATTCCTCCACCAGGAGTTCCATCCACACCTACCGGAGCGACACAAGCAAAGGACATTAATTATTATAAGAACTTGATTCAGCAGCATGGAGGCGATAAACAAGAAACACCTCAGCAGTTTGGTAGCCGTTACAATCACCAAGTAGGAACAAGCCAAGATTTAGTTAATTCCAAGTCAAGGGAATCGAAACACAAGATTATGAAGCCTTGTATTTACTTTAATAGTTCAAGAGGATGCCGGAATGGAGTCAATTGTGCATACCAACATGATTCATCATCCCAGCAAAAGGGCAGTGGCATAACGGAGGTGCAAAGCTCAAAGAGAATGAAAATGGATCGGGAGATCAGTAGCTAGTGTAATATTTCAAGTAGCTTTCATCTGACAAAAAAGGCTTATAGCTGCTCAACTTTTTATACTTTCTATTTCATTTTTGGTTTGATCGTTCAGCAAAAAGTTCCTCTCTATCGTGGAACGTTAAAGATTAAATTATGGGCAGAAACCATCATACTTAGAGGTTGATGCGACGTCTCTTCTATCTATCTTGAGCTTACATTGAAGTTGGTATTTTTGAGCAATTTGTGTACGAGCCTTTTGAATGGCGCATCTCAATGTTTGTTTGGAATCTTGCAGCTAGCACCTCATGTCAACGTAACCACAAGAGGTTGCTTAGTGGTAAAACACAAACCATCTCATATTCAATTCCAGATTTTACAGCCAGCATTTCCTATCGTCTTCTTATGACCACCATAAAGTCGAGGGGGTAGCTTTTTACCGTACGCAAAATGTGGATGGTTATGTCTATTAAATGTGATAGAGATCCGAATCAATTCCATGTCTATATGTATCACTTGTAATAATCTTCCTTTAAATATTTTCCAAGCACGGATCACCTATAAAAATGAAAAACATATCTAAATTAAAGGAAAATATCTTAGGATTATCAAGGGATGAAATTATTTTACAAGGATACCTTTGTCATCAAAGTCTGGCTCTCTTTCATCAAACCCACGTCGCATTGTAGACTTGTACTGCTATATCATTATTTTAAGTGTTCATCAACCTGATTTTTTTCCTACAGTAGTCGACAATAAGGGTATTCTAATTACTTTGACATCAATAAAAATGATAATGATCGTGTTTTAAAGGTTTAATACTCGTCTGATAATATCCTAAAATCCAAATGATGTGAATAAAAAATTATTTAATATTTATAATAGTGATTAACCACGTGCTTAGATTTTTTTTTTAATCTAAAAAACTCTAGATTTATGATATAAATTTAAATACCTGCAAAAACAATCTTAGTTAGAGGATATAAAAACTCTCCGATAATAAAATCAGTATATTTACAAGAAATGTATTAAAAAACTTAAGGCAATAAATGATTTAAAAGAGCTTTAAATTCAAGGAACAAAAATATTTGTTCTTTAGTTTTAAATTAGTTAATGCTCTGGAATTTATATATCTTTATTTTAAGAGATGAAAAGTTCTGACATTTTACCTGGATAGTTCAAGAAGTTTGTGTACCCTTGAACCTTGTCATTTTCAAAGAAAGAAAGGACTGAAAAGTCCTTTGTTTTCGGTGATATTAATGAGAGACAAATATTTCTTACATATCATTAATGAGATAGTAAGTATGGTAGGTCTCTTAAAAGATTTTGTATACATCCATGAGTATAGACGTGGTTGTTTATCATGTTTTTAATACTTTTATTGTAAAGGATTGTCCATGATTATGCATATAGCCTTAGAACTTGGTAATGTCTAAGTTCTTTGGGTTCGGCATATTAATCAAACCTATATTACCTTGAACTTAATTGACTGTTAAGTCTAAGTTCTTTGAGTTTGGTATATTCATTAGACCTATTTTATTTAAAATGATTTTTATTTATAAAAATCTTAACCAAAAAATTAACTCGTTAATTATCATCACTAACATGTTATATTAATGACCAAAAACATGTTTATAACTTTGCTTCTTATACAGAATTGTGTTGCTAGATAATAATTAAGTAATATACTAAAACGCGTAGGAAATTCACTGTAGCTAAAGCTTTTTTTTTTTTTGGGACAGTTTTTTTCGTTTTTTTTTCAGTTATTTTTTGTTTTTTGTTTCGTTTTTTTTTCAGTTTTTTTTCGTTTTTTTTCTTGCATTTTTTTTTCGTTTTTGGTTTTGTTTTTCTATAGCAGTTTTTTTTCTTTTTGTTTTTTTTACATGTTTTTTTTTAACGCATAGGTTTTTCACTGTAGCAGTTTTGTTTTTTTTTCCTCGCTTTTGT
>Ga0307517_10009317_pt1 | contig 13937 bp, 18 predicted proteins | sample 23_EM_MG_FD_194515 | JGI IMG/M metagenome (GOLD analysis project Ga0307517, IMG submission 194515) | Populus trichocarpa ectomycorrhiza microbial communities from riparian zone in the Pacific Northwest, United States - 23_EM | ecosystem: Host-associated > Plants > Roots > Unclassified | place...
TTGTCTCTTCGATGACCGGGAGAGTCACTCAACGCTCACTTTCGAGTCCTATCGACGCCAAGTCGGGAGGGCCATAGATTTTTGACACCGGCTGCGACTGCAGCGCGAGACTGTCGTCATCCGGAACGTTCCATCCCAGCCCGCATGGGCACCCGTGCATTTAAAGCCACGATTGTACCGATACCATTACCGAACTCTCCTCACCAGAGTCCGCGGCTGGTGTCTTCGACTTGTATTGACCGTACAAGTTGTGACGATCGTGAGTGTATAGCATGAGGTGCTTGGCACCTTGGGGAACAGGCAACGTGCTGCAGTGCCCAACTCGGGAGCTTGGTGTTACGAGGGGCGAGCCAGTTGACGCTTCAGTGGGTTTTCTATTTTTTTTTGGAAACCCCTCACGTCGTTCCCCGACGTTGTGCAGACCCCCAGAGATGACCTCGACGTTGATGAGACCACTTATCTCATACAACCTCTAGAGGTAACCAGGAGTTACATGGCTTTGGCCCTCACGCCCTATCAGCACCACATAGAGACAGGTGGTAGACTCTGTCGTTCTTTCGCGTGAACCGACAAATACAACGACAAGGGCAGGGTTGTTGTACCCGCTGCGCTGTCGGTCACCTGAGCGCTTACCCCAGCTTCAAATCCCTAGCCGTGTCTCAAGGTTCTAAGGCCGCAGGCGTCCGACGTCTACACCGGGGCTCTCCTTATTGGGACCTAGGGTGACGTCTGTGGCTCGCGCTGATGCGAGCCATAACGCCTGTGTACGTCTGTTCCATACAATTGGGTCATACTCAAGCTAGCGATCGCTGTGGTATGATGGTCGCCTGACCTTCATTGCCGATTGCCCCGGAAGGTATCGGTGGGGACATTTGGACTCCATTGGTGCGCCCCCGTGGCCTCACCGCCAAGCCCTTGTTGCAGTCTGGTATTGCGGTTTAAAGACCTGGAGGATGTCACCTTGATCTCTGGTGTGATGAGGAGCGACGTGGTTGAAGATCATGCATGCTTTATAATTTTTGGAACATTTTCATACCGTTCACCGGTGATTCCCCTGGGATTTGGATGAGACGGGTATCAACAGCTATGAGTTGCTCTCCGTGTAGATATTCCCCTGTATTGTGATATTTACGACATTTCGATCATCCGCCACACTTTCTGTCGGTTGACCTCTACGCTGATGAGGACTTTGGACCTCATCAAGCCCTCAAGTCAACAAGGAGTCCCCCTTCATTGGCACTGGAGTCCCATCGGCACCGCTAATGATGCGGACCGCCTACTCTGTCGTTCGGCCTGGATGGCCTTCAATCCACACTTGTACGGTTGGGGCAGAGCCGTACTACTATGACATCGAGGTCTCCAGCCGAACGCACACCAATGATGAGCCGTAAAGGTGCGGTTCACTGATAGGCGGCGGTTGTTCTGCACTTTCGCTGGGCCCGTTTTGAAGGGTGCCAAGGATTGTGCTTTCGGTCTTCCTTCGTGGTCGACTGTGGCAGCTGTACGCGGGTGTCCCGTTTCCTGACCACGGTGTGGTGTGTTGGTCGCCTATCTGCCCCGGGGCGATGCAATATTGTCAGTACCAGCGTTGCTAGTGCGCCTGGGTACTCGACCGCATCGCTATCAGACCCTGAGGAACTGGATTCGTTTCTGGTGTTATGAGGGGCGGGAGTGTTGATGTTGGGATGACTTCGTATAATTTTTGGAACCCCACACCGTTCGCCGGTGTCATTTCTTTACGTCTCACAGGTTGTTCAGGTGGCTTGTATCAGTCATGGGAGGTTTCACTCCTCGATGCAATTTCGGAACTCCGGTGTGGACATTCAGTAATGTCAGCAAGCGCGTGTGCTCCACACGACATCCAGCGATTGAATGTCTGAATGCCGTAACAGAAAACTCGGGGAAACCAACAGTTGGTTGCGGCCACCCATAATCTGTATCGCCCTTTCTTGAGTTACGACCTCCATGACAGCGGGTCCGCGCAAACTGTTACGTCTCGGTTTCGAGATTTCGGCCTTGGTGGTATACCATATCCCACGATGGCTCGTGTCTGGGACGCAGATCTTGTTGTACGAGAGCAGGAAGGGGAATTGGACGTTGGGTCGACACTTGCGTGTCCAGATGAAGCGACACATGCCTAACGTTTGGCAGAAGTAAGTCTAAGCCACGTCCACCGTTTTCCGACCTGGAATGTCTAATTGGTCACGCTATCGTTTATAGGATCGGTATTTCCCGCCCACCGAACCCAGACCACAGCGCTATCCAAGGCCCAGGCGGAATTTGGATTCCTGCCGTTCCAGAGGACCTCGTAGTCGGGGAGATCGACGCATTCGCCCGCGATCGAAACATCACGTCGATCTCCGTCCCAGGATACTGGATCCACAAGGACGAAAAGTTGCCTTTAGAAAGTCCCCCTGCCCCAGGAGAGAAGATCCTCTGTCTCTACCATGGCGGAGGGTATGTCGTCGAAACCGCGCATCCGGAAGGCGTGACCAGTACGGTTTTGAAGGATTTCCTTCAGAATTCTTCAAGTCCGTCGCTTCGTCGAACGTTTGCTGTCGAGTACCGTCTCAGTTCGCCGGGAGAGCCGGGAAAGGGGTCTGTGTTCCCGTTCCCGACTGCGCTCCTCGATGCGTTGGCGGGTTATCTCTACCTCATCAAACTTGGTTTCTCGGAGGAGAACATCATCTTCGTCGGGGATTCTGCCGGTGGAAACTTGGCTCTCGCCCTCACCAGATACCTCCTGTCAAACAAAGAGCGACAACCAAAACTTCCCAAGATCCCAGACGCGCTCGTCCTCCTCTCACCATTCGTAGACCTAACCGAACAGTTCAACGACAACCCCGGTCCACGATCCTCTCTAACCCTAAACGCCGAGCGTGACTGGTTGGTGCCGATCAACAGCGGTTACATACGTGCAAGCGCGAAGGTGTTCCTAGGGGGACGTCCGGAGCACGTCAAGCTGGCATACCGGAATCCGTACATCTCCCCCGCGAGTCCCATCCTCCTGGGTTTAACCTCCGACTCCCCTGCTCGAACCATATCTTTCAAAGGGTTCCCAAGAACGTTCATCGATAATGGAGGGTTCGAAACCTTCTACGATCAGATTTGCCGACTGCGGGACGCGATGGTAGAGGATCTGGGAGAGGAGGCGGTCGCATACAACGAGGTCGACGGGGCCGCACACGATTACTTGACCATTGATTGGCACGACCCCGATAGGACGGACACGTCGAAGAAGATCCTGAAGTGGTTGGAGCTATAGAGAAGTGGCGTTTCCAATAAGTTACAATGAATTGCTATGCCCGACGTCCGTGAATGTCTGTGCAACTCTGATACTACTCGAATTGAATGGACCCCCTGTCCCCATGAATTCAGAGAGGAACTATGATCCAGCCGGAATGCCGAAAACATCATCCCTGTTGGATAACTCGGGGCTGATGACCACGTCCAGGACGAGGGTAACCGTTCCCCTAGCCCCCTTGGCCAGCCTACACAACTGTAGGTCGACCTCCTTCCACCCGGAAGAATCGCTGAGGAAAGGAACGTCCGAATCCTTCGTATCTTCGGTTACGTTGATGTGAATCGCCGAGAGATTCGGGGTAGAATCAATGAGGGGGGAATAATGACTGACCATCGGTTCTACGTTTTCCCGTTCCCCGATCCAAAATTCAAAGGCGCGAATTTCTGGGAAGGAAATTGGATCAACTTGGATATCGACGACGTCGCGGTCCGCCAAACAAGACAGTTACGGATGGTTTGAGGGACCGGTGGGGAAGAAACGGGGCTACCTTCAAAGTTCAGGAGTTGCAAAGTGGAGGCACAAACGGATACGATCTGGTGTCCCTCCCCATTGAAAATGCAGACCAAACTATGGAACTGGAGGGGAACCAAATGCATGGAAGGGATCCCCGGAGAGTGTTGATACCAGTGACCAGGCTTCCTTGGAAGTGGATAACATCCCCGGGATACCGTTTCAGCGCGCGATCGCCGTCGGTGTCGATTACAGCGTGGCAGTCGTCGTTGATAGAAAAGTTGTCGAGGAGAGGGAAAAGGTGGAGTATGGACTGGAGGGGCCACAGCATCCAGATGTTTGCCACTCATCTCATTTACGATCGACGTCTGTCCGCTTTACTCCGAACTCCCCAGCCATCATGTCGTCTCAAGACATCAACACTGCCACGGTCGTGTATGTTCGTACCGCATAATCGCGTATCCGAAACTTAATGGTCTACAGAAGCCATCAGCCAGACAACAAGACGCGACGATATGACCGTCAGCTGAGGTACCAGGACCCCTGGTTCGCTTGATCAGTAAGGGGGCTGAGCGACGTTTTAGGTTGTGGGCTGCTTCCGGCCAGGCGGCATTGGAATCGTCAAAAGTCTTGGTCATCTCTGCTTCGGCGACATCTACTTCGATCCTGAAGAACCTCGTTTTACCGGGTATTGGTCAGTTCACGATCATCGATGACAAAGCCGTTACTCCTGAGGACGCGGGGAACAACTTCTTCCTCAACGGTCACCAAAGTATCGGAAAGTCACGAGCGGAGGAAGCTGTCGCTTGTTTGCGCGAGTTGAATGACGGAGTGGAGGGGATATCAGATGCATCGAACTTCGAGCGGAGGTTTAACTCGGATCCGTCATTCCTTGCCGCCTACACCGTCGTCATTGCTCATAACCTCCACCCGACCCTACTTGATAAAGTTGCGGAATTCCTGTGGACCGATTCATCACTGCCCACCCTGATTGTCGTTCGGTCTGCTGGGTTCCTGGCAGAGTTCTTCATCCAGTTCCACGAACACCATGGCAAGTCCAACGTTCGATCTTATATGCGCATATTTTCACCTATATTCATGGCCTAGTCATCGAGTCCCACTCCGAAAACCTGCCATCACTTCGGATTGACAAACCGTTCCCCAGCCTTCTGCAGCACGCGCTGTCGTTGGACTTTAACAAAATGGATCCTACGGATCACGGCCACATCCCGTACGTTGTCATCCTTGTGCGTGCGATGGAGGGGTGGAAATCATCGGTATGTGAGGAATGTCATCGCGCGGTTCACCGGCTGACGTGAATCATTCCCCGTAGCATGACGGCAAGGTACCAAAAACATATCAGGAAAAACAAGCTTTCAAACAGGCAATTCGAGACATGAAGGTCAAGGTAGACGAAGAGAACTTCGAAGAGGCGGAGTCACAGGCATACCGCTGTTGGACGGAGACCACCATTCCCTCAGATATTACCGCTCTTCTTTCCGACCCAGTCTTGTCCCAGCTCTCCCTCGATTCGCCTCAATTCTATCACCTCCTTGAAGCTCTGAGGCAATTCACCCTCCAACCCCCCTACACACTCCCACTCACCTCTACCCTACCGGACATGAAGGCTGACACAACTAATTACATCCACCTTCAGAGACTTTATAAAGCGAAAGCTGAAGAGGACAAGAAGATCTTCCGTGGTCTCGTGAGAGTTCCTGTGGATGAGGCGGTTGTAGACCTGTTTGTCAGGAATGCCCACCATCTGAAGCTCATGAGGGGAACAAAGTGGGGACAGCTAGACAAAGAGCCTGCTGCCCTGGGTAGGTCGAACGCGACCTGATATATCCTAATATTCTTATTCCTTTGTTGCAGTTTCTTCCGTCTCCGAGGCTCCCGACTTTGCCCCAATTCACTTGGCTTTCTCAGCCTTATCATCCTGCATCGTGAAAAAGGGCCAGAATTCTGGTCCGCTCGCACCAACAGAGGAGGAGCTGCTCGCCGAAGTGCAGGCCTTGTTAGGGGGCGCTCAGATCCCAGAGGAGATGGAAACCGCCCTCATGAACGCCGTCGGAGAGCTGTAAGTCAGGGGGTTCTTCGAATTCAACCCGACTGACTAGACCCCAGTGTTCGTGCCCCCACTGCCGACGTTCCAAACACTGCTGCCTTCATGGGAGGTGTAATCGCACAAGAGACGATCAAGATGATCACAAAACAGTACGTTCCTCAGAAGGGGTACTGTGTCATCGATCTCGTAGATGGCAAGACCGGAGTGGTACAAGGATGATAAGAAGTAGAATGTACGACGATTAGAATGTGAGCAAGGTGACTAGCGAGGAATATACTGCTGTACTTTTACATTATCGAACGATAGGTACAATACTAGATGGCGGTAAGATAGCGCGAATGCGAAAACGAGCGGCGGCGGACGGCGACAAGGAGGAGACCACAGACAAGGCGCGAGTATACAAGAAGGGCAATTCACTTAGAATCGTTCATCAGATCCCTCAAAAGGTTACGGCCTCTCAGGGGGCCGCTCTGGTCACCGAAATTCGCAACCTTAGACTTCTTATTAGGTCTAAGGGGACTACGTGGAAAGTTCTCCGGGCTGCGGGTCGGCGACCTGTCCCCTACAGTCCGCTTGAACGGCCGGTTGGGTTTCTTCGAGGACAGGGGTCCATGAATACAATGCGCGCCTTTCTCTAAGGTCAGAACCCATTTCTTTTCGTCCATGATACCGAAAAATTTCTTGAGAAGGTCATTGCCCTGGAGAGTCTTGCGCGAGCCGATGATGACCAGCTTCGACCGTGCACGAGTAAACGAGACGTTCAATCGTCTCCAGTCCTTCATGAGGTCTCCAATCTGTGTATCGTGACTCTGGTCAGCCCCACTTCGAATTGAAAGACCGAAGTACCTACCTGGCCCTCGTCATTGGACCGGACCATCGAGATGATGATACAATCCTTATCCCTACCTTGACTCCTGTCTGCAGTGAGGATTTCGATCCCCTTCCGGTTGACCAACAGGTGAGAAAGTAGCTTGATCTGTTGCCTATACAGAGAGATGACACCGATCTGTTCCTCCTTGATTCCGCAGCCGATGAGTGTCTCAGTGAATTGGTACACGAGCTCGGCTTCGACCTCATTCTGCACGAGGTCTCCGACGCGAGTGTCATAGCCCGGAACCTGGTCTGTGTCCACGAATACGGCTTTGATCCTGTCATCGCTTCAGTCCTACGCAGCTCGGGATTCGGTGGCGACAAAAACATACCTAGGGCTGAGCAAATACTCCAGCCAGCATGAAACCCTATCGCACCCATCACCAGTTTTCACGTGAAGATCGTCAATAAACCGATAGCTCGGGATTTCCAAACACCTCTTCGCGACCTCCTCAGATCCGCACATCAACTTCCCTTCGTAAATGAGTGTGTTGGATAGGTGCATGATATCCTCATTCATCCGGTACTGGTGGGTGAGGTCGACAACACAATCTTTGTGAGTCTCCGAGAGAAGGCGGAAGAGGGAGACTTCAAGCCCCGCTTTCCTCGCGACTCTGCTTCGAACCAGTGGCGGGAGCTGGTAGTGATCGCCGACAAGGACAAACTTGTCTGCGAATCTCAGTGGACCGAGGCAGGTGGGGAGCGTAATTTGAGAAGCTTCATCGACGATGCAGTAGTCGAACTTGCGTCTGGAGAACAGAGCGCTGTTATACACAGAGCTTAGTGTCTTCAGGAAAAAAACGAGTTCAGCCTTGCACTTACTGGTCAATCGATAGACACGTCGTCGCAACGACTGGGGGAGTCATAACTTGGTGCTCGAGCTGCTCGACAGACATAGCCGTGGTCCTCGCCGACAGAGTGTACTTGAGTACATCAGGGTGTATCTATCGCGCAAGCATCTAAGTTTGAAATTCTACCACAAACGCTGCGCTAACGCACCTTGTCCAAATTCCCTACCCTCAGAATTCCAAAGTCCGCACCATCCTTCAATTTCAACAGGATAGTGTCCACAGCTGAGTGCGTATGACTGGTCAAGAAGACGGTCTTTCCCAGATCCACCAATGCTTTGATAAGCGCGGCGATGATCGTGGTCTTCCCCGTACCAGGCATCCCCAAAACGAGCGCGTAGTCCTCTGCATTCAAGACCTTCTCCATAGCCAGATTCTGGCTCGAATTGAGAGGTTTCGCAATCTCGACGAGGGCAGGGCCGTGGTGAGGGTCGTCAAGGAGTTCATCGTACCATTTGTTGAAGACGGGTGGTCTGAGATCTACCACGAGCTCCAGACGTCTGGTATCACCGTGGACGTAGAACAAGTTAGCAAGGTTGTGTCTTATCCTTGCCATCCCGGCAAACAACTCGTCCTTGTCGATCCTGAATTCCACGACGTCATCGTACAAAGCTTTGCCTCCTGACTTGGTCCGTGCCCTCTCACCGATGTCCTGGGGATCGAGCTTATGGTCGACCCCAATGGTAACTTCCTCGGGAGTGAGTTCGGTGATGTACCCTTTGGTGATAGCCAATAGGTCCGGTTCGACAGAGACGACAATGGCATCCCCGACGGACATGTGTCCGTTTAACAAAGAGTCCACCGCTTGGAGACCGGACTTTGGAAGCACCGGAAGGTGAAAATCCCTCTTCGTGAACCGGTACGAGAATGAGTGGATCTTTCCAGGGGCGTTCGATTCCAACTTGATGGCCTTGTAAGACTGGTCCATGATCATCGAGCTGAAACATCTCCCATGGGATTCGCGATCCTCAGCGCCCATAGTCCATAGCTCTTTCTTGAACCGGACGAGGTCTTGCTCCTCGAGGGAGATAAGGGCTTCCCACTTGCGGAAAAACTCGCACTGAGACTCGGTAAGGTGGCTGGTTTTCTGCTCGTACAATTTATGAATCGGGGAACAGGTGTCTTCAACGTGCTCCACCGCCTAAATGAGACCGCGATCAGTCTCCGCGATTCCACATACTCTGTCCAAGTTCTCAACTCACCTTGCGGTAAAGCATGCACGTGTCCAGCCCATAGCACCTCCCGCAGGTGTAGTCTTCGTCAATAGTGGGAGGCAGATGCTCGTCGGTGGGTCCAAACTCACCCAGTTCGGCCTTCTTCGTCAGGTCGTCCGCCTTCTTCGCCATATGGTGGACCATATCATTCCTCGCCACAACGAGCGCCTGGATCTCGTTCCTGGAGGCGGGGACTTTAATGGGTTCCTCGCTCTGGGTGTAGTACAACAGCCCTTCGTCGACCTGGTAGCCATATCGCTCGCTCATGAGGAGGGTGTAAAGCATAGTCTGCGCGCGGTATTGGATATTTCTGGTTTTTGGGTCCCCCGTTTTTATTTCGAGGGGCATTGGCCCAGAAGAGGTCGTCTTCTTGACCTGGCCACGGTTATTGAACGGAGCTTGTTGATTCTCGACGACGGCCGTGATGGAAGCATCCAGTTTACCTTTGAGACCATAGGTGGGGGACCAGATATCCTCCTCGACATCGAGAACTTGCGCGATCGCAAGGGTTGATGATTCGCCGTTCTTGGCGCGAGGTACATCTATGATTGCGTCTGGCTGAAATACTCATCACCACCTGCGGAATACCAGTAATTTGAGATTTACCCTACCTTTGGGGTCTTCCCAATGTACCGCTTTGAAAACACCTCGAGCCCGACGGCGCGATCCTTAACCTTCTCGGTCACCTCTTCTACGGTCATTTCGATCCTCATCAAATCCGGTAGTTTCCGCCGAGCAACATCATCAATCTCGTCGTTGATAAACTTCGTATCCCAACGATTTTCGCTCATGCAAGACTCCACGACCTCGTGAAGGATGTTACCCCACACGGAAGCAGGACGAGCATCAGTTACTGTACGGACAAGGCTGCTGATGAGTGGTTTGCGACGGCACACTGAGCCTTCGGAGAGTGACGTTGCCGTGATGAGGTAGTCTGGGTGATGGATGAGGAGGTTTTCCTTGGAGCTGATGGTTATGGCAGGGGTCCCTGTGATGGAACTATCCCATTCCCCGATGATATTAACAATGTCGTCTGAAAGAGGGGCTTAGGGACACGTGGAGGATTATCTTTCGGGTTCCTTACCCTTTTCGAGCAACGTGTCCCTCCATACATCACGGAGGATGACGAGCCTGTGTTCCTCCGTCTCGGCCACTTTCACTACGACCTTCTGGAGATTCGTGTCAGCCACAGCTACAAGTAAAGGGCAAAATCGAATTGGAAATTATCTCTGGAAGCGGCCAGCCCTAGGAACCTAAGGCGGCACCCTCGCAAAGGATGAGAATTTCGAACCAGGTGTCAGGTGATAAGGTAGCTCGCTTAATATCTGGAGACTTCCCCGCGAGACAGAGAAAACGGGTGAGGGGAAGGGGGTAGGTCACTCACCTGTACTGGATGATCCACATACTTGTATTTAGTAACACTCACGACGATACACCTCATGCACGGTTTCGTATAGGGTGGCGGAGTGATCGCCAACCCACCGCCACCTCCCGCGATTCCCATGCCCCTGAGGTTCTTGGGCTTCACAGGGGTAAACTTTTTGGTCTTGGGGGATTTGGGTTTCCTCGGGGTCGTAATCCCGTTATTCTCCTCGTCCGTGCCCCAGTCTTCCCAGTCGATTTTCTCCGCTCCCTCGAGCAACGCCCTGTAGTCCACATCTTCATCGTCAACGACGAGAGTCTTGGCTGAGTCATTGGTCTGCGTGCTGCTTCCCGACTCAATAGAGATAGTCCGGACCGGAGGCGAGACGGATGAGCGAGCGAGTTTGGCGAGAGAGGGTTCTCCGATGAGCGTGGTTTGGGTTTCGACCTGAGTCTCTGACTGAGTCTGCAGCTGAGCGTCGAGTTGGGTGTCGAGCTGAGTTTCAGAGACCTGAGACCAGTCGATATCGTCGAAAGCGAGAAAGAGGTCTTCAGATTCCTCCTTCTTGACGCGCCTGAGTGACTTTGCTGGAGGCATCTTTGAAAGAGCCGTGATAGCCGTCGCGTGACGTAACGCGTTTCATTGCCTGCAAACTCTATCCGACCGGCCATCCGTCCAAGTTATCTGCGCTCACATGCTCGCTCGGAAATGCCGCATCCGGCCAGTGTCAAAGAGGGTGTTGACAACCTCTCGGTTTTACGCTCTGAACCATGAATACAAAAAACCAGAACCAATCTCCGACGCAGAGTGGGAGGTACGGACAGGTGAGTTGCGTTCACGGTTCCCCCGCATTTCACCTGAAGGAAGCTACCCTCCTAGAATCCATCCCATAGGCAGGGCCATAAACGTCCTCACAGAGACTCTGCCTCAGTTCTTCTCGACTGGATTGGTACTCTCGATCGACAAGTCAAAGCTACCTGATATCGTGGACGCCTCACGGCATCACGCTCTTAATGGGACTGGAGTACGGAATGTTGTTGAGGGAGTCGGCAGCCTTGTTGCCGGAATGGCACGAACGGAGTTGGCGGGGGAGTCTGAAGCCGACGAGCTGGAAACGCATGGGGATATCGAACCGATATATAGCTCGAGGATCCAGCTCGTGCACACTCCAAAGGGCTTCGAGAGGGCGTTACATGTCCAGGGTGAGTGAATTATGCAACAGTCCACCGGAGTCCCACCTACAAAATTGTAATCGCCCAGGCGCACCGCTGTACATAACGTCGTCAGGATTCGTCCGACACACGCTCAATGCCCTCTACTCAGACCTCCGAGTCGACTTGCTCAGCGTGCGGTTAACACTTTCACCACCGTCCTCTCCTTCCTCGTCAAAACAACTTAACAAGAGTCGGGATAGGTCGCTATCAATGCGAATAGGTGTTTCCGGGATGGCGAGAGTAAGCGGAGCCAAATCCGAGTGGGAAGTCGACTGCACATACAGCTTCTCGCCCATCACTGGCCTCATCCTCATCCATACCATAAACTCGATTCACCCCGCTCCTCACGAGTCTGTTTACGAAGCATTCAGGTTGGGATTTGGGAGACTTGGTCTCGGGTTTAGTCCAGAACCAAGGACTGGTACACAAGGAACCGTCTGCAGAGGGTTAACACCATGGAAGGCCAACCACTAATGCTTTCGCGACGATTTGTATGCTAGTACCAAGTATTATTCGCACCTCACCACTCCACTAATACAGCTTGCAAGAAGCGTACATGCAATTCAAGACGGGTATACTGAAACATCACAATGTACGATGGTATAAGCGCCTACTCGTCACAATAAGGTAAATCCGAGTCGTCATCGTCGTCATCACCGTTCGACCCTGTGTCCGGGACTTGGGCTTTCACATCGGGCTGAGAAGCAGGAGACTGTGACGGTTTGGCCGGGGAAGTGGTGGGCGTAGTGGGAGGAGGGGTGGGAGTGGCGGGAGGAGTGATAATGGGGATAGGGGTGCTAAGGGGGTTCTTAACGATGACCGTATTAGCAACACAGAGAACTTCGCCGACGTAGATGTTGCTGCAGTTTTTCTTATCGATCTGGGGGTTGTTGCTGTAAAGGGTGGTGATGTTCACTTTGTGATCAGCGGCGATCTCCTCGCAGATATCACCCTTAACCACGGCTACGAGGACAAATAAGCGAGCGAACCGGTGAGGAACTGGCCAAGTAACGCACTGTAAACGTCTTGACAGTCTTCACCCTTATATCCCAAGCAGAGGGACTGGCCGGGGAGAAGGTGGGTGCAACCATCTGTGATCTTGTTAACTGTTTGCAGCTGGTATCTGCAATGGGTGAGGATGGACGTTAGAACGAGCCGACACAAGACGCGAAAAGCGAGTAAATCTTACGTGGAAACTTTCTGAGCGGCTGAGATCTTGTCACAGTAGTCTCCTTTCTGGACGGTGTAATTGCGGGTGCAATCGGCAGCGGCAACTGTGCAACGAGGATTTACAAATTGCCGGAAGCAGGTGCAAGGTGGGGTACTTACGAGAAATGAGGGCGCTGGTAACGAAGAAACGGAGGAGCATGGTCGAGGCGAGGAAAGGAAAGTGTTGGGGCAAGGAGCGAAAGGACTGGGAGTAGTCTGGGACTGAGAGCTGGTCGTGGTCGTGGTTGAAGGAAGGGAAAGAGAAAGTTGACGGTTTGCTGCCTAATATCCTCGAACATGGATTACATAATCATCGCTTGGCGTTGCTATGCTCCCTCCTCTCCTGTTCGGTTTACCCCTTGGTTTATCCCATTTGCATTGGGCCTGATGCGCGCGCCCTCTGTCGCTCAAATTTTCTCTCATCTGTTGCCATTGTCGACATCGAGTCCCGTTTTCACCCCTCAATGTCCAACAGCCGAACTGGATTGATCACGGACAGATTTCCTTCGTGATTTTGGGCCCGCACACGCTCCTGTTTCCGTAGGAAAAAGCGACCGGAGACTCGCGGCGCGGTGTTTACCGTGATCTTCGGTTTCACCTTCGAGACCAAAATCGGGGCGGCAATCCACCCCAGTTGATCCCACCTACTGTTTGCAGGTGAATGATACACGATTTTCCGCCAAGCCTCCTTGCTGGCAACCGTTGCGGGGTTTTTCTTGAAGGGTTCCATCGGAAACCTGACCCTGCACGCCTGCACGACCGTATCTGCCGCATTGACCCGATCGAATCAGACACCCTCGAGGCCCGCCGCAAATCCTGACTCAATGACACCAAAACGCACGTACGCACCAGGTCACTAGGAACATCCGTTGCGCTTCTATTCATAAACCCGCACCTTTTAAAGGACATCCTCCACGGTCATCGACAGGCTTGACCATTCCCCTACCTACGTCGACTTCCTCGACAACCACCTCATCAAGAACAGGCCTGCGTTGATCGAAAAAGATCTGACGGAATCGTGGCCTGCGTTTCATCTCTGGGAAAGTATCGGCGACAAGGACAACATCAACTGGTATCACCTTGTCAACACCTACGGCGCGCAGAGCGTCTCTGTCACCAACTGCCGCACTCCGTCCGCGGACCCGAGCATAGAGGATGCCAACTTCGGCGAAGTTATAAGGGGATGGTTAAGCGCAGGATATGATGCCAAGAAAGATGGACCGTTGCTCTACGTCAAGGACTGGCATCTCGCCCGTTGGGTCTCCCGCGACCCTGCAATCCAACCATTCTACACCACACCACATCTGTTCGCCGACGACTGGCTGAATTACCACTATTGTACGTTCACCGATGACGACTTCCGGTTCGTCTATCTGGGGGCCCAAGGTACCTTCACC
>Ga0307517_10009318_pt1 | contig 13932 bp, 5 predicted proteins | sample 23_EM_MG_FD_194515 | JGI IMG/M metagenome (GOLD analysis project Ga0307517, IMG submission 194515) | Populus trichocarpa ectomycorrhiza microbial communities from riparian zone in the Pacific Northwest, United States - 23_EM | ecosystem: Host-associated > Plants > Roots > Unclassified | place...
TCCATGCACGCCTTAATTTAACCTTTTTCTCCCCTTTTATTATCCATTTGGACAACCTTAAAATTCCACAAAAATGAAATTTTCCTCACATTAATCTATTATTTCAAACATAACACAATTCATTTGGCATTCAACAAACCACAATCCCATAAAAATCCCCATAACATTAGGCCGAATAAACTCAAGTTCAAGATTTCCATTTTTGGTTGAATTCCATATTATGATGAGAATTTGGATCCTTTTAAAATTCTTCCAATTGACACTCTACCTAATTTTATTTATACACATAAATACATCCATACCTAATTTACATAGAAAATGAATCAAAGTCTTATCTCCTTATTTCTTCTTCAATTGGCCAAATGCCTTCATTCATGGTGAGGGATGATTCTCTTTTTAATTATTCTAGATAAACCTTTGCCCATTCATTTCATATCTATTATAACCTCATTCAACTCAAATTCCATAGCAATTAAAACAATTACGATCATCCTCTCATTTATATGTCTAGGCCGAATCTTTGCATTAAATGGAGGATACAATTTTCTTCAAGTTTTCTTTCAATTATCACTAGACCCAATCCTTTAATTTTAATGCCTAAAAACATATATCCATTAAATCAACAAACTTAATGTCCCTTCATCCAATTTCAAAACTTCCCTAACACATTTTACAACACAATTAATCTATAACAACACTAATAACAAGAACATATTTTACCATTACACCATACATAAACCAAACACCCACACAATTCTAATTTCATCAAAACATGTAATTAAATCAAGCTTCCTAAATTTTTACTAAGACTAGCAATAGATTCAAAAAGCAATAAGTCATCCACCTCTAATTATTTGCTTGAACCCAACGGTCAGAATGTAGATAATTGAGGTGTGTGCAATATATCTCAAACTCTGAATGATCCAACGCCAAACTAACCTGAAAATGGACGAGCTACTGTTCAACATGAACTACGCCTTTTCGGAGAGTGCGTTTCTGATCTCCACCGTCCAGAATTTAGGCAACATCTAGGCGCACCACATATCCACAAATAAGCATGATCCAACGGTGAAAGAGAGAGAAATCGGCCGGCGACCAAAACTGCCCTACAGGTGTATTTCCTTTTGTTTTCCAGGAAACGTTCGATGATGATTGCTGTCAAACGGATTATGTGCCTTCAAATCCCTCCGGTCAGTTAGTAGAGGAGTGAGAAGAACAACATATCCAAAACTAAACATGATCCAACAGTGGATTCCAGAGATATGGCTACCGGAGTATTATTGGTTCCTCCCAATTCTGCATCTCTCTCTAGCCGAATTCTCTATTGTCTCTCACACACTTTTTATTTTTTATTTTTTTTGAACTGGTGGCATTTTGCTGTTTTAAAGGCACACTTTCCCCTAATTACATTTATGTCCCTCATTTATATATTTATGTATTTTATTTTATTTTTCATGTAAATTATCCGGTTTGTTTCTACTTAAATCGCTAGTCTTTACCAAACTCCCATTGGGATGATATCTTTCACCAAGGTAGGAAAACATATTAATAGACTTCATGCAAAATTTCATCCCGATCCGACGATTGGCTTGAGAGCTCTGCTTTCTAATGTAAAATTGGTCAGTTCATGACTTTTCATCAAGGATCCAAATTTTCTTGTTCAATCTTCACATAAAATAATATCAATTATCCTTCTAAACCTTTAAGGTCATTTTATTATTTTGGAATATATTCATTTTAAAATTTCTGCCTTTATTTATTTATCGGGTATTATTATCGTTTCAAAGTAACATCACTGATTTTTTTTTTAATTAATGCTTGCACCTTCAGTCCTGCCATTTTCATTGAATTATCCTTTATTATAATGTATTATTTATTACTTCATTTATTTCTTAGAAACATTTTTTTCATTTCTCTCATTATTTTATCCATCAAAACACGTTACCAGTTTCTCTGTCTTTAAGAATTCTGAAACAAAATTCATTATAGAGGTCATCCCCTTCATTATATATCACTTTCAGTCTTACGTTTACATGGCAGGTTATACATCTGCATATTTAAATCATAAAGTTTCTAGGGTTTCACAGTATATTTCAAGCGGGAAACTTTTTTTTTTACGCGCAAATTTCGTCTGTAAAACCAACGGCAAATGGTTTTTTTGTTTTTCCGACCAATATAGCGACGGAATGGGGAATCACCGACAAAGGGAAAGCCGACGGACGTAATCCATCGGTGAAGACGTCGGTAAATAAATCACCAACGAACTGCTAATCACACACCGACGGAATATTTTCGTCGGTAAAACTGTGAAATCTTGTAGTGGGAGCAAACTAGCCTGCCTTAAGGAGTTAAGAGGGGGGAGAAACCGGTCTTGGAATAACCAAAGGGGGGACATGAACAAACTTAAACCAACACCTAAATACCCTAGCTCTTTAAGAGGGGGTATAAATACAAGGAGGTGAAGGTGACCCTTCCTCTTCCTAAAATTTTTTTTGCAGTAGCTGCATGTTTAGCTGCATGCTTCTCTTCTCTTCCTTCTTCCCAATGAAAATTAAACCAAGCCAGTAGTAAATGCCTCTTTAAATGTGTGTGTGAGAGAGAGTTGAGAACTAAAGAGAAGACTGAACAACTACATAGAGGGAAGGAGAAAAGGGCTAGAAATCGAGAGAGGAAGAATAAGGGGGAGAACCAGGAGAAAAAGAGAAGGAATACTGTCAAACTTTCCCCAAACCTACTTAGATCCGAAAGGTATGAGTCTTGTAACCTCCTTCCTCCTATTATTTATGACCTTGGAACCAAAAGGTTGAAGAAAAACCATGAGGGAATGCCCAGAATTTTTACACCAGTTGTGAAGGAAACCTAAACTAAAAAGAGGGATGAAAATGGGGTTGAATAGAGACTTAATTCTAGAACATTTAACAAAGAAAAATGAATAGATTGAATGGACAAAACTTGAAAAAAGGGTCGACCATAGCTGAAGGGTTGACCAGAATGCATTATGTGATAAAATGCATGTAGATGTTCATGCTTGAAATTATATGGTTCTGCTGGATTCTACTAACAAACTGTGTGCTGGAACTAAATTGCATGTAGTTGTTCAGGCTTGAAATTATGTAATTTTGCTGGATTTTAATAACAAATTGTGTGCTGGAACTGAATTGCATGTAGTTGTTCACGCTTGAAATTATGTGATTTTATTGGATTTTAATAACAAACTGTGTGCTGGAACCGATATGCATGTGGATGTTTCCTGCCGATTTGTGTTGTCTACAGGGAATCAGGTGTTCGCTGTCGAATTGTGTTGTTTGCAGCAAATCAGGTGTTTGCTGCTGAATTCTGGTGTATACAGCAAATTAGCATTTGCTATCGAATTGTATTGCCTGTAGTGAATCAGGTGTTCACTGCTAAATTATAGTGTCTGCAGCGAATCAGGTGTTCGTTGCTGAATTGTGTTGTCGACATCGAATCAGGTGTTCGCTGCCGAATTCTGGTGTCCACAGCGAATTAGCATTCGTTGCCGAATTGTGTTGCCTACAGCGAATCAGGTGTTTGCTGCTGAATTGTGTTGTCTGCAATGAATCAGGTGTTCGATACCAAATTCTGATGTTTGCAGTGAATTAACATTCGCTGTCGAATTGTGTTGCTTGCAGTGAATTAGTGTTCACTGTTGAATTATATTGTCTGCAGCGAATTAGTGTTCACTACCGAATTGTGTTGTCGGCTGCGAATTAGGTGTTCGCTGCTGAATTCTGGTGTCCGCTTTGAACTAGCATTTGTTGCCGAATTGTGTTGCCTGCAGCGAATCAAGTGTTCACTGCTGAATTGTGTTGTCTGCAATGAATCAGGTGTTCAATGCTGAATTCTGATGTTTGTAGCGAATTAACATTCACTGCCGAATTGTGTTGCTTGTAGTGAATTAGTGTTCACTGTCGAATTATAGTGTTTGTAATGAATTAGTGTTCACTACCGAATTGTGTTGTCTGCAGCGAATCAGGTGTTCACTGCCAAATTATAGTGTCTGCAGCGAATCAGTTTTCGCTGCCGAATTGTGGTGTCTGCAGCAAATCCGTTTTCGCTGTTGAATTGTGGTGTCTGTAGCGAATTAGTTTTTGTTATCGAATTTCTATGTCACTAGCGAATCAATTCACTGATGATTCTATGTTCTAGTGAATCAGTTCACTGACGATTCTGTGTTTTAGCGATGCAGTCCGCTGACGAATCTGCATCACTAGCGAACAACTTTCACTAACTAATTTTTGCAGCAAATTTATGTATTTGAATGGGTCCAATGATTAAAATGATTGCATTATGTGGTTGTAATATGTGGAACACTTGAATATGAACTTTTGTATGCTTGAGACATGCATGGTGAAGAGTTGTGCAATTACTGAATACGAATGTACTGATTTATGGCTATCAATGTTTTAAGTGGTGCGACTGGGATCAGACCTTCATCAAGACAAGGACACCCCACGGGTGGAAAGGTAGGTGGTTTCCACATTTTTCTTGTATGATGTTAATGTTTTGAAATGATTTACTTATGGATGATATATTATTGAATCCTTGATGAATGATGAGACAACGATGAAATGTTTGATTGAATTTTTGATGAATGTTGCAACGACTATGAAATGTTGATTGAGTTCTTGATGAATGTTGAAATGATGATGAAAATGTTAATGTTCTGAAATGACTTGGTTGAGGAGGATATATTATTGCGTTGCGATCAATGTTAAACCAACTATGAGATGTTAATTAAGCTATTATAAAATTGAGCTGCTGACGAATATCAAACCGATTATGGAATGTTGATTGTGATTGTTGATTAGCTTCGGCTAATGGCATTCAAAATGAATGACCGGGTTATGCTTGATGATTAGCTTCGGGTAATGGCATCCAAGATGGATGACTAGGTTGTGATTGTTGATTAGCTTCGGCTAATGACATTCAAAATGAATGACCAGGTTGTGATTGTTGATTAGCTTCGGCTAATGGCATCCGAGATGGATGACCGGATTGCTTTTGATTATTAGCTTCGACTAATGGCATCCGAAATAGATGATCGAGTTGTGGTTGATGATTAGTTTTGGTAAATGGCATTCTAGATGAATGGCCGAGTTGATTATGACGATTGGCTTCGGTTAATGGTATCCGTAAGAGATGATGGGTTTGACTTTTGTGATTAGTTTTGGTTAATGGCATTCGAGACGGATGACCGAGTTTAGATATTGCGATTAGTTACGGTTAAAAACATCCAAGGTGGATGACCAGGTTAAGGTGAAGTAATTAACCTCGACCGAAGAATTAACTTCGGCCTCACCACTCCTATGGAGAGGTTAGGGCATATGAATGAGGCTAATACATCTAGTGAAATAATAAGAATTGTACAATGTATATGAGAAGTGAATGAAATAATGTACTCATCTTCAGTTGATAACGGAAAGTAAAGATAACGTCTTTCTAGTTGTTATTATTATGTTTAGATTATTTACAATTCTTGTATCATGTTGTTTTTGTAACAGGGACATCACACAATCAAGGTGCGTAGGAAAACTGTTCCACGGGTTCACATATTCTGAAAGGTATGTAATAGTATGTCTTAAGTGTTATGTCAAATATTTATCATTCGACACTTTTGTAAGGACTTGTAATGAAAACTATAATGGAATATTGATGTGGATATGCGGACATATAGATACAATGTCATGAATATATTTATGTGGTACTCTTTTATGAGGATGTTGTATTGTGAATTCATATGAGGATTGTACGAATGAAAGAACTAGTTGTGTAAAATTATCGTTCGACACTTGTGTATAAATTCGTGTTGATAACGAGACTAGAATGGGAATGCAAACTCATAAGTATGCCAATATGATGTAATGTAAATGTATGAATATGAAAATATAATATTATGGGCATGTGTATTGAGTATCTGTCTTATGGGAATGTTGGATTATGAAAACTATATCTATATAATGTCATGATAAGGAAGGGAACCTAATTACTAATTCACGGAATGTCATTGTGAGAAGTATCAAGAACTTAAATAAAAAAACAATTCCACCGATTTTGGCTTTTGAAATAGCTGAGTCGTTACAATAGGTGTCAGTTCTCCATGTTGTAGGTTATGAAAGAATCAAGTATTTATTGTGCCTAGGATCGTACACCAGGAATCAAGACTCACCACTTAACAAGAAAGGTATTAAGATTAATTAAGATAACAATTTTAACACATGTTAATAACAAACTTTCTTGAATTTAAACATTAAAGTTCCTGTTAAGTTTGTACTATACTTATTCTTACACTATTAGTGTAACCTTTTCACCTTGGCAAAAGTAAATTTAACTAATCAAAATTAAAAAGAAAAAAAATAAACTAGATAAGAAAATAGCTAAGATATAAAATATCAAAGCATAATAAAGAAAATGATAAGTATAAACAAAAGATTAATGATAATATAACATGAAACAAAACTTGAATATTACAAAAATACAAATAAAGAAAGAAATAACATGGATTTTGATTAGAAAACCAAGATGTCTAAATGAATGACAAATATCTCTTTTTATAGGCTATAATTTTGAATTTTTGATATGATGGCTAATTAATTTGGTGGCTGGACAAAACATCATTAATAACATTATAATCTAAATAGATGATAGTCATGAAAAGTTGTAGGTATTTATATCATATCTCCAACAACAAAAAACAATGGGTTTATTTGAGTTTCTAGAACTCTATATATGGTCTAAACACCAAATAGTATCTAGGCTGCGGGACAAATTTAGACATCTTTTTTATTGCTAAGATTTGAATTAAAAAAACAACAGTATTGAGTCTTGGTCTTTTAATGAATGTTTTCGGCCTAAGTCTTAGATTTCTTTCAAGATAAACCACACTTGAACACAATGTCAATAGCTCAATTTATAACCTAAAAACCAAATAGTATTCCAATTTGAATAGAATGAACCTAACAAGAATTTCTTCTCTAAGCATAACCATTTCCTTGTCTCTTAACATAAACCTTAATTTCAATAATTAAACCCATTAATCAGTCCTATGAATTGTAAGATTTGTCTATTTTAGAAACCAACATTAAAAACCGAGCATTTACCATTAGTTAAATATATCTTTTATTATCAGACTTGTTATTATAAAACGTGCTTAGGTTAAGAAATTTAATAATACTTTAAGTGCAATATGATGATATAAAACCTTAATAAAAATTTATTTTTAAGTAATTATCACACCTCCCAACCACCTTATTACTAGTCCCTAGTAATTAAAGCTTTAAAATTAAAAAAACAATTTACAGAATCCAAAACCAAGGCACTTATCATTTTACTTCCACTAATCAATTCGTATTATCAAAATTTTATTAAATCTTATATTTTTCCACATATCTTTTAATCAAGATACTAACAAACCTTTTTTTTTCCACTCAATATAATAACACATAGTTATGGGGCTTAGCTTGGAAGAAAAATTTATTTGTTCTAAGGTTAAATTCCTTGAGTTGATATATACATATATTAAATTTTTTCCTAATATAAGATGACTTAAAAAAACACAATTCATCCTTAACCCATGTAGCGAGCTTTAGGCTAATGACTCCTAAACCAGTTCGATTTAGGGCATTAGGTGTTAAGACACCCCTACAAGCTTAGTAACTTAAGTTACAGATACTTAAATGTAGATCATGCAATGTTTGATTCCCTTAAACTTTATCTTGAACCTGTATAACAAGCTTTGAGCTAATAACTCCAAGTCAATTGAATTTAGGGTATTAAGTGTTAAGATACCCCTTTGGACTTAATTGCTTAAGTTAGGGAGGCTGCGAAACCAAATTTATCTACGCATTTATTTATTTATTATTATTGATATTATTTTTATTTTTATTTTTATTATTTTTATAATCTCTCATTCCCTTAGTTACTACATTTGATAAAAAAAACACAAATAATATAATAATCCAATTTGTAACCCACAAACATGTTTTAAAATGTGCATATGAAAAAGATGGTTTTATGAATAATTGCTAAACAAATTTATAAGCATAATTAAGTGATTATAATATGAGTGTAACGACTTGAAATTTCCATCCAACTTTCATATTTCTAATCATCATGACTAAGTATAATGGGGTATTATTTTTTTTGCAATCTGTCTAACAATGCATCCCATTATTGATTCTTTGGTTTATCAAATTTACAGCAGAGTTTCTCCTATAACTTATACATTTCTTCAATTATTTTCTTATCTTCCTGGGCAACATAATATCAAATAACTCTATTACATACACGCAGTAGCCTTCAACCACCCTTCAATTCAATTGTTTCTCCATTGGATTCTTTCACATCGCTTCTCACAATTCATTTTATATTCTTTCCATTTTTCATTTACTTAAAACATACGTGTGATGGATACACACACACACACAACAAAAGAGATGCAACAACCAAATGCTAAAAATACAATCATACCATTTAGTACATTTCAAGGTAAAGTTATTAACACAATTTTAAGTATTCATAGTATATAAAAATAAGTACTTAACAAAATTATAAATAATGAAACTACACAATTAGTGCTGGCCCACTTTGTGACATAGACTTGCAACATGTATAGCATTGTATGGGTTATAAGTCGTCAAGAAGACTTATGTTCATGATTTTTTTACGAGGGAAATGAATTATTATGTCTATTAGCACTTTTAACAATCCTACTCAAAACATTAAAGTTCAATAATACCTCAACTCATATGACAATACTCGTGCTCATCATTACAGCTAAAATAACATTACAAATTTAACATCTAGCCATAAAATAAATGTACGTGGTTTTTCATAAGGAAGGAGAACAATATACTTATCTAAAATTCTTTTAGCATCAATTACATCATATACATATTGAATTACGTACTAGCTGTTATGACATCTAAGTTCATAATTGTCACTTTTGACATTGCCTATACGACGAATTATGTAATACATTCAAATCTAAGGTTGCAGACTATACGTCACCATGTAGCAACACATTTTCTTAATTTTTAATACCCCATTCATTAATTAATATTTTATTTTCTTAGTTACTGATTTCCTTGGATACAATCCTTGAAGTAACCACACGTATTAATTTTATGTTTACCTATCACCATCACTACTTAACATAATTTGTTGGTAACATTATCATATTTTCTATTTTCTAAGTATCACAATCGTTTGTTACATTATCACTCCATTACCATTTACTTTGACTTAGTAGTACATCAAATAATATTATATCTTAAGTTGCCAATCAACCCTTGTCATATACATTTTTAAACATTTGTTAATGGTCTTACACAATGGTTTTCATTATACAATCAAGAATAGTTTTAATGGTTTCCATTATTTGGAAACAACAACAACATGGTTTTTACTCATTGGAACAACAACACAATGGTCTCCATTCAAAACAAAAACAACCACATGAATTCTCTTTTTATTAGGGACAACTATGAAGTTAGTTTTGTTGCCCATTATTTAATTTAAAGGACTTGTCAATTTAAATAAAAACATAGGGAAATGATAACCTACATCTTCATCATATAATTACCCAAATCATACTTTACTTCCTTGATCATTATTCTTTTGGGCAACTAAACATCAAAAGTTGCCATATTTATAGATATTGGTAATTAATCATCAACTATCAATTTATATCTTATTCTTAGTCACTGATATTGCGGTCATTAAGTATCATTCTTTTCTTATCCTTAGTCACCAACACTATAGCCACTAAGTATCATTCTTATCTTATCCTTAGTCGCCGATACTATGGTCACTAAGTATAGTCTGGTCATCCCCTCGCGGATGCCAATAATTCTGGCAAACCCATTTGATTGCCAATAAATTCGGCTATTAATATCTTCCTACCGAGTCTATTTTTAATATTTTACTCCACATCTTCATACAACCTTATACCGCATTATTTTATTTGAACTATGTTCAACAAACAATTGATGACATGTATTATGGTCTAGGAATCCTTGTACATATAAGATTCTTCCACGCATAACTATTCATTCCTAAATATAATCAATTTTGTATATGGTTCTTTAAACATTAATTTCGATTATGAATAACACATCATACTCTTTATTTCATTGTATTAGTAAACACTTTCAAATGAGATGGTTCACAACACTCATTACCTGTAATCCTAGTATGGACCTTATTAACCAGAGTTAACCTCATCCTTTACTCCCGGCTATCCAACATGGATATCATTAGCCAAAGCTAATCTTCAATGCTTTTTCCCAGCTATCCAACATGGATGTCATTAGCCAAAACAAATCTTATTATTCATTCTTGGCTACCCAACATAGATGTCATTAGTCGGAGCTAATCACATCATTTAATCTCGATTATTCAATATGGATACCATTAGCCGCAACTAATCACATCATTTAATCCCGATTATCTAATATGGATACCATTAGTTGAAGCTAATCACATCATTATTCATTGTGTTTCATAAGTAATTTTAATAAATTGAAATCAGGTAGCAACATTATGTATAAATTCTTTGAGAATTTAATAATAATAAGTTAAAGGTGGAAACCACATACCTACCCCTCCCGTAGTGTGTCCTTGCCAGATCAAAGATCCGATCCCAGTCGAGCCTCCTGATACCCAAAATGACCATTACTCAGTATATTTTTATTTAGGTAATGTCAAAGACCATTTCCACACATATACCACAACACACATACATTCATTCAAACATCTCCCATGATTGTATAATTGTACAATTATAATATTGTAACAAGACATTCATCTCAAATTTTAATGAAGGTCATTTATAAAAATTATATCATTATGACACTGAAATTGTTAACAAAATTGAGTCATTTTGACATTCAAAATTGTTAGCGAAAGCTAAGTCATTCTGATATTGAAAATCATCAACAAAAACTAAGTCATCCTGACACTAAAAAATATCAATGAAAACTAAGTCATTCTAACACTGAAAATCATCAACGAAAAACTAAGTCCTTCTGACACTGAAAATTGTCAACGAAAACTAAGTCATTCTGACATTTCTTTTCCCTAAATTCACGCAAATAGTCAATACCAAGTTTTCCTCCTAAAGATCATACTTCAACCTAGTTTTGGACATAAACCACAACCAAATTCACTTTCAAAGTTTATAAAGCAAGGGAAATGATGCAAGCATATTATTTGATAGTTTTACCCACATTTACCTAGTATTTTGCCTATGTTTTATATATAAAATGCCTTGATATTCTTTGTTTTATTTTTTGAAGGTACTTTTGGATGTAAGATTCAAAAAGAAGTAAATTGAAGATAATTGGCAGATTTAACCTCTGATCGATGTTTTGTGCATAATTTGAGCTCTAGAGGTTGAAACGAAGTGATTCCAGTGGCATTAGAAAGACAACATCTATACCTTTCTGTAAATATATGGAAAGAAAAATAAAAATAGAAAGATAATGGAGATCGTAGCCTTCAAAGACAAATCTTGCATTCTGCCAATGTTGACCTTTAGCCATTCCAACTTGAATATCTTGAGCTAGAGAAGTCCATTTGATCCAAACTTACTTTTATTGGATTCCTAACGTGAAGACCTATCATCATACCAAATCTTAGTAGAAAATGAGCTCATATGATAGAGATATGATTTTTCTAAGATGCCATATGAATTCTGCCAGCAAATAGGTTTTGTTAAGAAACAAGTCCAAATTACTTCTCAAAGCATCCAAACCGACATCCAAGTCTTTATTTCGGTAATTTAACTCTTATAATTACAAAGTCAAAGTTTGAGGATTTTATGCAAGGCTATTTCTCCTTTTTGAGGAAAATAGTTATTGAACTACTTAAATGTAATTTGTTTACTTAGGTGAGGACTATTTTGTAGGAAAGAGATGTTAGAGTTTCCTATCAAATAAAAAGAAAGAGATAAAGGAAGAGGCGGCGACCAGAAAAGAGAAGAAAAATGCCCTTTCCTCCAAAAGAACCTGAAATCATGCATTTTTCTTTCTTTTTGATTAGTTGTTCAATAAACATGCAAGGCTAAACTCTTTTTCTTGGTTGTAAGGACACAAAAACCTTCAGATTTCAAGAATTGTGAGATTTATTTTACCTTTTCTTTTCAGTTTATATGATGAATGAATATGTTTGTTTTTCTATGCTTATTTTGTTTAATTGTTTATTTTAATTGCTAGAGCGGACTCTAAGTTATTATTGTGAACAATCTATTGCTAAGTTTGTTATCAAAATCGAAGTTGTGGTATATAAACTTGTGAAGCAACTGATTTTAATAATTGTGGCAGATTTATGTTATTAATCTTAGGGAGAATATTCAAACAAATCACACATGAACTGGGGACAATTATGTTGTCTAAATTAATCAATTTATCTAGTTCTTAAGGCTACCATTGAATTAAATTACTAGTGCAAACATTGTGATTGTTTGTTGGTTAGAGTTAGTTATACGGTGGATTTGTTAACTAATAAATGTTAAGAAAAAATAAAGATTTAGAATATAAATTGATATTTCATTTCAATGATTGATTCTGATTTTTGTAAGTGGATGTTTACTTGAAACCAAGGTTTATTCTCTTGATAATTTTTTAATTTGTTTAATTTCGCTTGATTGTTTAATTCTGCTATAGTCTAGATAATCTCAAAACCCCCCTCAAATTGTATAACGTCTAGTATAAAATTTTGAACTAAAACTTTCTTGTGAGATCGACCCCTTGTTTGCTCTGTACTATCTTGTTTATTTAAGCTAGGGTAATTACTTTGTGCGACCGCGACATCGCAACAGGTAACATGTAATGTTTATATTCCATGACAATATCACACATTCATCAAACATTGTTAAAGAGGAACCATCACTCATTACTATCTTCATGAGGGTTTTTATTTGCTATCCTCTCTTAAGGTGGTCGAAGCCTATGTCATTCCCCTAACAAGCATGTTTTTGTGTTCTTCATGTGGCAACATAAAATTCTCATTCATTATCATGTGGCATAAGGTGTTCTACGCATTCCAATTATGAAGTACTACTAAATATGTTCAAGGATTATATTCTTTTCCATAACATCATCAAGTTCATCACAATGTTGTCAAGTAGTACACAATCAAGTTTAACATGTGCATTCTCAAGAATTCTCCCATCTAAATTTATATAGGTTGAAACATGGGTATTAACATTAAGTGTTCATTTCATCAATTTTTTACTACATCATTCCAAGTGTTAAAACCTTTAATCAACAACAAATTCCAAGTAAAGATTAGAGTTCGATTAGTCCTAGCTGGTTTAGTCCACCCAACCTGAAACACTGTTTGATGTTTTAATTGTAACTAAAGTTTTAGAACTCTTTTTTTAGCATGGTTTGTCTCTATAGAAAGATAATACATAGGGATACAACTTTCATGAAAGACATAACACCCAGTTTTACCATCTATATGTCTAAACTCATTACAGTAGTATAAGAAATTTGTTTAGTATTATGTCAGTCTGGACCCATACTCAGTGGTTTTCTCATATCACGAGTTATAAAACACTCAATAAGTCCAAACTAGTTTCATTTGAAATATAACATCCATACCTACAACCTTTATAAAGACACCAGCTCCAAATTACATCGTTTTAAGGCTCAAAATTAACAATTACCGTAGCACCCAAAATCTATCTAGTACTATGTCAGTCTGGACCTTTACTCAGTATTTTTCTCATATATGGACTTATACAACTCCACATAAGTCAATACTAGTTTCATTTGAAAGATTACATCCATACCTACAACGATTATACAAACACCAACTTCAAATTACATTATTTGCAAGTTGTAATTTTGACTAAAAGTTGGCTAGTAAAACTGTCAGAATTTTAATTACATGAGATGTAAATTTGAC
>Ga0307517_10009319_pt1 | contig 13932 bp, 14 predicted proteins | sample 23_EM_MG_FD_194515 | JGI IMG/M metagenome (GOLD analysis project Ga0307517, IMG submission 194515) | Populus trichocarpa ectomycorrhiza microbial communities from riparian zone in the Pacific Northwest, United States - 23_EM | ecosystem: Host-associated > Plants > Roots > Unclassified | place...
CAAATGCAAGCCCTCATCATGCCGCGAACGAGAAAGTCGATCAATACGTTCGCCTAGGTAGGTAGGAAATTATCAGTATCAGTATCAGTTTGAACACGGCATCTCACTTACATTGAATGACAGTTCGAAGAACTAGGCGACCTGTGCCAAACCTGTGCAGTGCCACAATTGCAAAGGAAATTTGTTCCTTCCTTTGTGCCACTACTCATATCGTCATCGGCCCCAAAAATCTTTCAGCTGGCATTTGCATCTATCTCGATAATAATCGCAGGCGGATCTCCCAAGAGTCCCAACACATCCGTTCCTATGCAATAAAGCAGGGACTTGTCGATCGGCCAGGATATTTCATGATGTCGCGAAATTAGGATGATCCATTTTGAACGGAGGTGTTCTTGTCGCCATTAGATGGCAGGTCGCTTTTGCTTTGCAGCGGTAGCCACGTCTTCACGTTGAACTGAAAGAAAGGATTTGCAGTTGATCCTCCAAGTCGGGGTATGGGTATTACGCACGGATAAATTGACTCTCCTCCATCGATTGAGCGGAAGTCATGGCGCGAGGAAGGCGAAGTAGTCTCTAGATTTCATGTTTCCCAGGTGTTCTGTGTGACAAAAATGTAGATGGACACATCTGCTACGATGTGCAGACCGGGAACCGAGATTGGCCAGTAGGACTTTCTGTTTTTGAGAATGCTTAGGTCTTTCGGGATTTTGATGGTAAACATTTCATTTGCAAGCGACGCGAGTGGCATGTTCGAGCCTGGATATCTACTAAACGTCAGAAAAGCATCGCTTCAGGGATGGGTGCGGGTCTACCAGAATGATCTACGAATCGGAGCAGTAGGGGTGGTCAAGCTGAAGGACGGCGGACTTGTCGCTTTTATAATCGCATAGCCAGTGGTTTTGTTGTTCCATGTTCCAGAGATTCCGCATTTGCATATCGAATTCATCAATCTCGAATTCCATAGATATTTCGAACACCCAAAAACCTAAGATGTTAAACCCGAAAACATGCTAAATCGACGTATCTTCCCCCAAAGCGCGTTGTGATTACCAAATGTGTCAATTTTCATTGGATCGCAGCTTCTTCCGTCTCCACCTTGCAGCGGCCCAAAAATTGGGGTGACCAAATTCAATAGTGGAGAGATTAGAGAAAGTGAGGATAAAACTTTGCCCAGTCAACGGCGATGAATGCACTCGGGGGTTGATGCCTCAGGAGTGCGACGGCTAGTCCGAGAAGCATCAACCTTGCAACCACATACGCGAGCATAGGGTCTGTCGAATAATCGAGAACTTTGGTGAGGTTAGGGGGAGCGCGGCAGAGGGTGATGAGGTAGGAAACCATGAAGAGGACAGCGAGAGTGGCTATTGGGAGACAAGCGACGGCAATGGAGGCGATGCGCCAGAGTTTCCGTTCTGCTTCAGTGGGGAAAGGAAGGTTCCACCCTGCAATATGAATGGCACCGAAAATTGTGGCGAATACCAATAGGAACGAGGTCAGCCGTTTTTTGGAATAACCATATTCTGGAACGTAGAAGGTAGGGACGTGTTTCGCATCAGCAGGGAAGGAACGCGATGTGATCAATATGTCACTGAGAGTGGATTTGAACGCATTGGTGATCGGCAAAACGAGAAGCGCAAGAATTATAAGAGGGGATAAAAGAAGGAGCAAAAACGGATTGCGATCCTTTGTCGGGCGGAATAACTCCAAGAATTTGGACCGCTCAGAATTTCCCCGCTGCAATCACGTATTAAAATTGACGCAAATTGATCATCATATGATACACTCACTCCCTCGATTGCTCGCTCTTTATCCGACAGATTATCCACGTACACTCGAATAGGAGTCTCCACACCGAGCGGCTTATCCTTCCACAACCAGAGTGTTATTCCGTTTAAGCTTGCAAGCGCTAGCGTGGTCAATTCCAGCTGAGTAAGGGTAAGGTTTTGGTAGTGGCGTGCGACGCATTGACAGATAAACCACAAAGCCTGTAGGACCAAGATGAACTTGGCGAGTTCATCCCCCTTCGACTTATCCGCTATCTCTTCAGCTGTGATTCGGATTCTGTCTCGGAAATTTTGGTCATCCAGAAGTACTCGGAGCATCTCAAAGGTCAGGATCGTCACTCTACCCTCTTTAACGTCGTCCGCAGGTGCCCGGCCTTCCTCGACCATTTGGAGGGTGGATGGGACAATGGTTTCGCGCTCCACCGGCTCGATAAGGTGAAATCCTCCCATAATCAGGAAGTGACCATGCTTCCTCGTCCATGCTGAAACATCTTAACCGTCTTCCAATCATGAATAACACCCAAAACACTCACCATAGCTTGGAGCCTCCGTAGCCCCGTAAAACGAAAAAAAGGTCTTCAAAGTCGTCAAAATTTTCGGAATCACCTTCTGATCGGACTTGGTTTCAGGTCCATAAACTGACATTGTTTCACGGGCACAGTCATTGAAAAGAGTAAGAGACCACACCTTTTTCATTATACAAGTCCCTAATAGTCGTCGCTGCCTGCCGTTGATTCAGCGCCCATGTAGGGAGGAACTCCGGTGTCACGATTGCCCAAAACATCATTTCGACTTTTCGGAATACTCTTTTGACAGGCCCTTCTCGAGGCGGAATGTTTGCATGGACTGCAGCCCAAGCACAGATAATTGTCGTCGAAACACACCCCCAAATGATATTGTACAAGCTCCGTTTTGAACAACCATCCGCACAGGTTGCTGGTTCCACGAGGTCACCTGGCGCATCCACCGCTTGCACGGCAAGTTGGTAAAGGAGAAGGAGCAACAACGGGAGACCACCCAGACGGAACATTTTGGTATGAAAAGGTACACCGCTCACCCTGAGTCTTATCTGATTCTCTACCGAACAACGACAATGCTTTCATGATCCAAATTAGCAATCCGAACCCCATCTCATTTCCGTCTCGACATCCTCAATGGTTACGACAACCCATTCACTGTCAGTCAAAGCGGCAAGAACGTACCAGGATAAGTATTGACTGACGACAGGCGGAATGCACATTGTGATCTGCAAATGAGGAATAAAGGACCTTTCTAATCTCGTAAAAACGAGTCTTGGTCTCGGTGGCATTGGAAGAGAGCCTGAGATGAGTAAAATATTTCTGGATGAATTTCGTCCTTATTCTCATTCGAAGAAATGCCGACTCGGGTATATAAATCATCATCATCGCAGAGACACGCACAGCGACAATGGTGTGGTGGGGCGTCCAGTAAGTCCTTGAATTGGATAAACTCATGGGCATGATCATGAGTCTCATGCGTTTTGTGTGCCGAGTCGGAAATTTCCGAGCTGCCTTCCACAGGCCGGTCATAGCCATACTATTACTATTAGCACCTCTTTACTCAACATTAAAAACACCCCTGTTGTCCTGAATATACTGAATATCGTTTATTACACTTCTTTACTAATTACATTTTGTGTAATTTATTTGGGAATTTAGACATTGGGCATTATGTACTAAAGTAGCTTCATTGAATTATTTTTACTTTGTTACAATGCGTCACATCGGCAGTGGGGCCTTAATCGGACGGATGAGTTTATTCATTTCACGTCTAACCATGACATGTAATAAGGTTTGTTGGCACACGGCGTTGATGGCTGACCATTCTTGTTTAAACGATTTGAATTTCGCTGTATTGTGTGGGTTGACCCTCTTTTTTATTATTGCAAACAGAACCCTTCGAGCCGACTCGTTCGCTGCCCAAACTGGCTACAGAAGCTGCGAATTTCGTCCTCAGTGGACACCATTATGACCAGCTAGAGGCAGAAGATTCCTCGACATTGCCGGAAAGTTGAAACTGGGGTGCGTGTTCAATAACAGTATGTGAGTCACACCGCGCGACAAACGACTGAACGAATTCAATGTGATAGACATACCGAAGAGATAGTCGATCGACGATTTAGTAGGCTACAGTATTATCTGGGCGATATGAAGACCCCAATTCGGCTAGCATCTTTTGGCCCCTGATTTCATTGCCCCACTCCCGAGACAACTGCCTGCAAACTGGGGTCTCCAGACGGACCAGATCTGGATTTGTTGTAACATTCTTCTTACAGGTTTTAAATAAATGCATGGGTTATTATAATCTAATGTAAGTATCAGTCAAAATATTGGCGGGCGGAGAAGTTTCCGTCGATTTTCCGTGAAGCGGGAGAAGGAAACGAAAGAACCGTGAAAACGGAGAGGCTCGGTGTGATTTACTATCTTATGTTTCAGATCCATGGACCGTGTTGCTCTCCTCGAGAAGGACACACGCAAGGTCCCATGATATTATCACCAGGATTTTGGATTCTATCGCATGTCCCGAGATTTTTCTACAAGGGCAATTGAAATTCCGTACCGCGAAAGCCACCAGCTGATTATCGTCAATTGATAACACGAATTGGAGGTATTTAAGAACGGTATCAATCCAATACCCCGTCGATAACCAGGATGGCGCAATTGCAACTACTCACCAACCTTCTCCTTGCCGCTGGAGATGCCCCTGATCCCGAAGGAGAAGGCCTCCATTGTCTCTTCACCAATGAACGCTCGTCTCTCATCTCCAAGCATTGGACCGGGACCGCATATGGCAAGAAGGAGCTCGTCACAGACGATATCCGCTCAGACTCCTCTGCCGCGTACATCCTAACGGACGACATCCGCATCATATTCTGCGTTTCCGGCAAATCTTACTTCCGTGCGATCAAATACGATGAGGAGGAGGAGGAGTGGTTGGACGAGGAATTGCCACATTACGAGTTGCATCCCGAAGGTCACATTACAGGTTTCATTGGTCCAGACTCGCGCGCCTTCGCACTCTTCCAGGCGCCGTCGGGCCACTTGGTGTCGCTCAATGACACTTGGGTGTCGAGTGTGCTTCATGCGAATGCAGCCATCGCCACGCCCATCGCGACTGCTTTTGTAGGCACGCAGCTGTTGGCGATCTATTTGGGCAAGGACAACCATTTACGCCTTATCAAACAATCTAGCGACGGAAGGTTTGGGGAGGATACTATTTTTGCGCCGTGCATTTTCGAGGGCAAGCTGAAGAAGATCAGGTTGTCAGGTGATGAGGGATCACAGAACCTTGAGGCGTACGTGCTCACCGAGAAGAGAGGGATCTTTTTAGTGAAACAAGGAGCAGAGGAAAGGAAGAGTTTGGGAACGGTTGGTAATAATGGGGTGTTTGTGCCAGGGACTGATGCGGAAAGTACCGTTTTATTGAAACTTTTGTGGGGCAAGATTTTTGGGTAGTAAAGAGTTGAACTGTTCGTCCATGTCGTAGTTGATGTCACTGTCGTCTATCCTGACTGAGTAAACCGCTTAGAATCGGATTCTGTGTACGAAGTGCTGTAATACAGCTGGCGGGTTGACATCAATGTCGTGTTTAGTCCCCTAGCATCGTCGCCATTCCACTCGCCGTTCTGGTAAGCCGAGGGGTTCGAAGCTGCGATCTCATCGATGGCCGCTCCGTCACAGTTGCACCTAAATCCGATTTCCCCTTGCGATAACCATACAGATTGAATGGATTTGACATACTACGAATAAACAAGCTAAATTCTGAAATACAACGGAGTGCGACTTAGCAACATTATTACTCTGGAATCATGGCCGACGTCAACATCCTCAGCAACCACCCCTCCACTTCACTCTCAGCTACTCTCAGCTCCCTTAACCGCACATCCAACCTGTCTGGCGTACAGTGTAACATATCCTTGATCTCGGTATCGTTCCGCAATTTATCGAGGAACCTCGCTGCGTTGGGGTCGCCTCCAATTTGGCTGATGAGGAACCTGACTGCCGTGTATTCGTAACCCATCGTTAACAGCTCGCTCCGGCACTCGACGATAGCCTTTTTAAAGGTGTCATCGGGTTCATCGTACGGGTATCCGTCGGTGATAGCGCATATGAGAATAGGGCGCGTGAGAGGCTCGTCATTATCGAGGACATTGTACACCAGGGGCGCCAGGATCTTGCTACGCAAACTGGTACCAAGTGTCGTTCCGCCATTAGGAAGGACTTGACGCAAAGCTCCAGGGATCCACTGCGAAGGTAGATGCATAATGGAACCATCGTTCATGAAGCACAGGTCAACGCAGCAATCGTCGGGAAGGATTTTGGTTGCGAGGTTACAGATGCGAATGACAACATCTGCTTGCTTCTCGTATCGATTCTCGTTTTCCATCGAACCACTGTCATCGCAGTAGACGACGAGTTGGTAGAGCGAGAGGATTGCCAGGCGCTTGACGTTGTCTAGGTCGCTGTATATGCTACTATGATCTTTGGACAGCGCAATAGCGTCCCGAGCAAGGTCCTTTAGAAAATGGTCACCTGGCTTGAAGAACTTGGTGAGGTCATTTTCTGTGACGTAGGTGTCTAGTGATGTTTCCAAGGATGCCTGCTCAGGAGTAGGCTTGGGGGGTGGTGTTAATGTCAAAGGAGGCAATTGAGTAATGGTAAGCGAACCTGTTGGTCGTTGGCGGAAGACAGTAGTGGGATGTCAACCTGCACATCCGGTTAGGCAGTGTTAATGAAACAACGACCGAGACATACATGCGCGGAGTTGAGACTGGATGGGGTTGTCTTATGAATGCGATGAATAAATATTCGGTGGATAGAGGAAATGTCGTACCAATTTATTAGCGACCGTAGACGCGGTGCGCTGCTAACTCATCATTTAATGTTTAACAAAGAACGAGGGCCACGAGGAAACACACAGGCACAGCCCCCCCACTGGCACTCGAAGGAGGTTCCTATGGAGCGTGATTAGTGTCAAAATATCAACACAAGTCGACTTCCGTACCACATCTGGATCGGGGTAAGGGTCAGATGCCACAGCGTCTGTGACCTGCATACCTGTTTCTCTAAATTGCCAAAAAAAAAAAAAGGTTAATAAACGCACCCGTACACTGGAGGGGTTCTAAGAGATAGTGTCCTCAGTTCGGAAGAGACGAACAAAGCAAAATCACAGACTTGTTGACTCAGTGACGCAAGTAGTTGATTCGGGTTTGAAGTAGGCTTCAAATGGCGCACTTGGTCTGGACCGATATCGGGGGCAGACTTTGCGAGAACGGTTGTCTAGATTCGTTTGTTCACTGTGAAAGTGCCAAATGCAATGGGGCTTACATTCTCAACACTGAGAGAATTTCCCTAAAGAAAGTATCACTATTTAGAAGTAGTAACGAGATAAGAGTTCGCGTACACTGCCTGGACCGATACTAGAGGAAGGCTTTGCAGGATCAGTAGCCTATACACTTTGGGCGAGACAAGGTCGAAGAGACGTACGGCGTCATTGGCGCTTCGACGGGGACGACTTCTCTACAAGACGACGTCATTAGATTGGAATTGGGAGCGAGTGAAAAATTTAAATGGCGTACTTTGTCTGCGGAAACAGGCTTCGCAGGAGGTTTAGCAAGAGGAGGTGGCTTTGCAGAAGAAACAGGCCCAGGAGAAGCGGGCTTTTTAGTAGGAGAGGCATGCTTTGCAGGAGACTTCACAGGAGAAGCGGGCTTCGAAAGAGGCTTCGCAGGTGAAACAGGCTTTGCAAGACGCTTTGAAGTAGAAGCAGGTTTTGCAGGAGGTCTTGCAGGAGAAGCAGAAGCAGTTCTCTACAGGCCTGTTTATTCATCGTTGACGAGCTGAGAGAGAAACGCACAGTCCTATGGTTTGCAGCAGATCGCTTGCGCGAGGTGGAGGCAGGGTTGAGCATTTGGGAAGGGCTGGTATCGAAAGCACGGTTTTCAACGGAAGTAGTCTATATAGTGGCTCACTAAAAGTTATACTGGTAACCTGGTCTGATTAACATACGCGCAATTCCGTTTCTGACGGTGACAAGTCCTTAAGATGATCGTAAAGTTCAGGAATCGCAACAACGGATAGTATAAGAGTATTCACCTGACTGCCCGAGAGGTGTTCCTGCTGTCCTACAGCCTGTATGCCTTGGTTGTGACCAAATAAATCTGATTAAATCGTCAAGCTGACCTTGCTTGAAGTAGGCCCATCGACCTTCGTGGAGGCTTGCCTCTTAAACCGCTTAAGAAAGCGGAACCAGACATTAAAAAATTCTTTGGTGTGTCCGTTGCCAGGGTCATTGGGAATATTGTTTTGATCCACGACCTCGGCCATGGTAGTTGGCCATTGTCACCATGTCGTTTCTTTATTTAATACCTCGTCTGTATCGGCAAGGCTGATGTTTGTTTGTGTTTACATGGGTCCATCGATAAATGATAAGTATCGATAAGTATTTGCGATGACTCGGATGGGTGCAACTTGACCTGTTCCAAAAAGTCTACTTAATCGCTGCTTGGTGTCGACAGAATTTTAGTATGCACTAGACGGATGACCTGAAGACGTGTTGCTGCGAGGTATCCACTTGGTGTCCACGCAATGTCCACGACTCGGAACTTGTGATTCTGTAAAGTTGGTGAAGAGATCGATCGATTATCGGATTGCTTAACGCAGTCGTAATATAACATACATATAAAAATCATTTATATACAAAAGTCCACAAGAGGTTATATATAGACATACCGAAATTAAACACACACAGTTACAGTACACATCACGGTAAAACTACTTCACTGGCAGTCTATGGGAAATAGATGCTGACGCTATGAGAAGAAAAAGGGAAGGATTGATTCACTCCTCATATCTCAGTGACAAAGGTTTGAAATTCGCCACCCATATTGTTTCTACTGACCTCTACCTCAACTACTAGTAATAATCAGGTAAAAAGCGGAGTACTAGTAGTATTCTTAGTACTTATAAGCTCTCAGAGTCAGATCGTCAATTTGAAGACGGTTGAAGGTGTTTGGGGTCTTAGAAAGTCTGCGACCCGTAAATGCGCACGGGAAACTGCCGACGCAGCATCGACCTGAGGTGGGGAACCGAAATAGATGCGAAATGAACGACCCGCACATAACAGAAATTGGAATCGATATCAGTGAACTCTGTGACGGCCAGATTGCTGCTCGACTTGTGGTCCTGGTAATAAATGCAACGTTGTTCCTTCATGAATCCTTCCTCAAGTTTCCTCGCATTTCATAACCATGTCCAGCATCGTAGACGAAGCCCTTGATGGCACTCTCACAGAAGTGTCACTCGCCGCCTACCTCAAGAATGATCCAACAGTCATTGATACACCTGGTGGAAAAAAGGGCCTTACGCCTCTCGCTGCGGCTGCTTCTACCGGAAATCTTGCGATCGTTGGCCTCCTTCTCCAGAATCATGCCAATCCCGATGTTCCTTCAGAAGACGGACAGACACCCCTTTTCATTGCCACTCGCAAAAAGCTGAAGACCAACCAAGCTGCCATTGTCTCCACCTTGCTCAAGGCTGGCGCCGCCGTTGACTGCAGATCGAAGAACCACGGCGACAACACGCCGTTGATGAACGCAATTGTCCAGTTAAAGAACAAGACAATCGTCAGCGAGCTTTTCGACCATGGCGCAGACGTAACGCTCAAGAATGCGAAGGGGAAAACTGCGAAGGATCTCGCGGAAGAGTATAAAATGGAGCGAGCTATTCGTCCTCGATCTGAGAGGACAACATTCAAAGGACATTTTATCGATCTCATCATGTCGGCGATGATGTTCGTCTTGAGCGCAATCAACAGAGGGATGATCGAAGGGACGGTGAAGGGAGTCCTTGACAAGTTCTACATGATCACCGGCAGCAGGAACACGTCGGATGAAGACAAGAAAGTCTTCCGGGTGAGCAAATCTTCGTCACATGACCGCGGTTTACTAAAAATGGAATGTAGGACTTGGGGAAGAAAATCGATTCGCAGGACAACTCGGGCAGGACCACCGGGCAGGTACTATTAGTTTTATTTTGTTCTAATCGGTTTCCACACTGATCGTCGTCTTAGGATTTGGCGGCGGAACTGACAACCCCGGGACCTGCATCTGTATGTTTATTCTGGCTTCGTCTTCAAATACTGATTAAGCGAGGTGTAGACCTCCCGCTCAGAATCGGCACCCGTTCCAGAGACTAATTCCGAGCCTGTATGTTTACTCCTCATGGTCCTTCCGCATTACATTAATGATCCCCCCTCCTTAGAATCGTCCTGAGCAGATATCCCTGCAATCCTTAGAACGATCGCTTGACGATTACCTCGACGAAAATGGCCTCGGAAAGTTCTTCGCACCAGGCGACAACTTCTTGAAAGACGTTGCTCGGAAGGCCGCCGCGCTAGCCTCAAATCCCAATAGCATTTACAGTGACCCAAAGAACATCAAGCGACTCACATCCCTCTCACTTTACCAACCCGTGATCTATTGCGATGACAGCGGTTCGATGGAACGCGACCACCGCTACGAGAACCAAGCACAACTCGTTGACCGCATCTCTCGCATCGCGACCAAGATTGTCCCAGACGATTGCGGCGTGGATCTTCGATTCATCAACAACAATTGTGATAAGCGCTTATTCGCAGACGAGGTTGCCACCACTATCAAAGAAGTTCGTCCCGGCGGTGCTACCAGGATCGGCACCCATTTGCGCTCCAAGATCCTGGATCCCCTCGTTTACAAAGCGATCGAAGAGGAGACGTTCAAGCGCCCTGTCCTCGTGTGCACCATCACCGACGGGGCCCCGTATCCTGAACCAGGGGACACCTTCAAAAATGCTATCTTTGACTGCAGGAGCAAGCTAACGGAGAAGGGGTATGAACCCACTGCGGTCATGTTCCTTGTCAGTCAGATTGGCAACGACCCAGCCGCCAAGGATTTCCTGGACCAGCTACGGAACGACCGCGCAATTAGCGATATGTTATACTGTACAACGGACAGACTTGATGACAAGTTCAAGGAGATGAAAGCGGCGGACGACAGGTTGGAGGAGTGGTTGTTGAAGACCCTGACCGCACCAATTATATCGTTTGATTAGCCCGCCTTACACGTGACGTTTATTATTTCAACTTTCATGCTTTCGTAACTCATGTATCTTCCCCACTCATGTCTTTTGGTTGTGTCGCATTGAATATGCACTATTAACTCTCAGGGAATCAGTCGACTGCTTCATCACTGCATTCCTTCAGGCTGAACAGGGTCACAATTCCCGAGGGTAATGATGCAATCCAGATCGAATTAATTCCCAATGATTTTGCTAACTCCAGGAGTGAACAACGAACAAAAACATCGATTTCGATGGAAACGCCAACCTTCACTCGTACTTGAAGAGAGTAAACTGAAGCAGACACTGCTCGTCAGTAACATCCGTTAAAACATCTGGTTGCACGTACAGGGATCTTTCCTGCTGGATACTCGATCAGGGACACCTCCGAGCTCTCCGAATCTTCATCGTCAGTACCATAAATCATCTCTCCCTGAACCCTCAACTGGAACTCCTGTCCTCGTGGTTTGAATGTCATCACAATACCCACCCCCTTCGTCTTTCCCTCCTCATGGAACAAGCAATGGTCATTGACGCGGTCGTGCAACAAAACATTCTGCTGCATCGCGTCAAACAGTACCCACTTCCCCTGATAACGGAGTACATAGTGCACTTTCGACGTTTTTGCATTGACAGCTTGAATCTGTGCTGGGAGGACGTCGAATTCGCTTCCATTCCCTCTTTTCACGAGTGCGCTTGGATCCTCATCTGAGAAGTACAGGTAGAGGCCTTCAAGAGGGGGTTCGGCTGCCGTTTTACCCGGATGGGGTTGCGCTCGAAGCTTGACTCCGTATTTGCCAACGCCGACCCACTGGAAGACTTCTCGGAGGATCTTCGGTGTCAGACGGGAACCACGGCTTCCTCCCTTTTTGGAGTGCGGTGCCCGATTACTGCGGTTTGTAGTCAGCCGATGAACTACTGAAATGGGATGCCACTCACTGAATTGCAATGGCTGTAGGATAACCATCGTATCCAATCCAAACGCATGACCCGCTGATACCTTGCTCTGTGACGACACGGTATTCGATCATTTCCTTTTCCTTTCCAAAGCACACCACCAAGTGACCCATTGACGTTGTTGGTTTGCGTGGTATCGTATTTCGGTATCCTGTGACATATGCATCTCCAGAGAGCTGGTCGACGTCTCCGAGGCCCATGGCGAACACAAAACCGCGACAGTCCGAGATTTCAGCAGGGCACTTGACTTTGATCGCGGCATAGTCGTGCTCGGGATTCTGGCTAGCGCGGTAGGAGGGGCAACACCACGTGTCCACGACTTCCAACTTCAACTTGTCGTTCCCCTTACAAAATATCTTCAAGTCCCGCGTATCTTTCCCTTTCCCGTCGATGAGGTTATGCGCCGCAGTCAGGATGAGTTTGTGGTCCTTTAGGTCCGGTAAATCAATGAAGAAGCCACTCCCCATGGAAAGGTTGCCATCGGATGTGAACTCAAGCCACACAGCCCAGCTTTCGGCTGTGGAGTTCAAGTTTGCGTGGACGAGATTCTTGTTATGCACTGGATTATCGTATTTTCCGCGCCATTCTGGGTGGAAGAATTCGGGTGGAAGAACGGGGTCCGACATTACGCGAACTTGAGGCGATATGATACAGTTTTTATATATATATTCGCGCGTGAGTCTTGTTGGAAAGCCTCCTTAACCTTATTGCGTCCGAGTCTGATTTACTCCGCTCAAGACTCGCCAAACCGATTTATCACGTCCTGATATATCACTTAATTGAAGAAATCCGAGGCATGTACTCGATGGATTTGATCTTACCCGCAAGAACATCAATCTTGTGGAAGTCGGTGCAATGTCCATCTTGTATTCTGCTGTCATTATGTGCACTTACGTTGGCATGGGTTTCTTCAGCCAGGCAACTTGCGATCTGATACTGAACCCTGGCGTCGGTCGTTTGGACTCCCTTCTCATAGCCAATAGTCCATTAATCTAAATTGCGGCGTATGTGATGACCTAGACTTTATGTTCACTTCTTTCAGAACATGGACGAACGTCGGATCGTGATAGTCCCGATATGTGACGCGATGGGTCGAGGAGGCTCATATTTGAGTCCATTTAACGGAAGGACCTTGTGATTGGATGTCAACCGAATCCTAATACCCGGGTAATCCTGCACCCAAAGTTGCCTTACATTTAAAAAAAATTGACACCGCATATTTTGAGGTCGGGGGGTTGAGGTATGAATATGAATATGATGGCGGAGGAATATGTGGAATGAGACAGTGGATGGGACAATGCAACATTTGTAAGGAAAGATTGTGAGATGTTTCCGAGTGGCTGTCGTGTCAGAAGAATCGGCAGGTTGTTGAGATGGTGTGAAAGATGTCGGAATAGAAGGAGGAGTCTGCAGTGCTGACCGCCGCGACGAGATGGGCTGAATAAGGGTGAATACACTACTGGAGAATCACGGAGCTAGTCGAAGTAGCTGATAATATGGATACATATTTGGGATGGGCATGTAACCACTCGAACGGCTTCGCACAGATGGTCTTTACTCATTGGTAACACATCGCATTGAAAAGATTTAGATCGGTGTTACATAAAAGTGGTATTCTACGATGAAAACACACGAAGTTCACGGAAACGTCTGCCCATTCATGGCCAAAGCCGAATTAGGGTTGAGGCGCATCACAAAAGCGAACTCTGGAGCTCGTGCTTGCCCCACAGTAAGTAGGGTAGAGGCGCTCCACGGAATGTGCATGTCCAATCATGGCCGAGGCCGAATAAGGACAGCGGCACTTCATGCGTGGTGTAATCAACGGTTTTACGAAGAACTGAGGGACAAGTAGTCAGTGACAGAGAAAACCGATACACGAAGACAACACACAAAAGTATCATTCCACAACGCGGGGTGGGGATGCAATCCGTCAATGAAAAAGCACACGAAGTTCAGAGAAACGCCTGCCCATTCATGGCAGAAGCCGAATTAGGGTTGAGACGCTTCACAAAAAGGTGAACTCTGGAGCTCATGCTTGCCCACAAATGGGTAGAGGCGCTCCACTGAATGTGCAT
>Ga0307517_10009320_pt1 | contig 13932 bp, 17 predicted proteins | sample 23_EM_MG_FD_194515 | JGI IMG/M metagenome (GOLD analysis project Ga0307517, IMG submission 194515) | Populus trichocarpa ectomycorrhiza microbial communities from riparian zone in the Pacific Northwest, United States - 23_EM | ecosystem: Host-associated > Plants > Roots > Unclassified | place...
CAATAACAAGCTTGTGTATGACCCCCCCCACCGATACTCGGCAAAGAGGCGTTATTTTGTTGTCTTACTTTACATCATGTAAGACTCAAGTTATTCTTTGTATCATTGCTTCAAGGTTCGGATGCCATTTTCAACCTTTGCAGTCGCAATACGGCCACGACTTTCAAATCTTCAAACTATAGAGTCGGAATGGATACGCCGATCCTTTCGTAGCCCCTTGGAGATTCCAAATTGACAATCATTTAACTGAAATTGAAGTTGTTCTCTTTTGATTCTTTTGCCTTTCAACCTCGTCATATTTCCTTATCTAGCAATGTCTGAACACCTATGTGGGTGACGTCTAACTGTTTACTCAATAAGTTCTTTCTGCTATATCCTAATCGACATGCCCGGAGCATACTTTGCATGCAGCGAACCCGGTTAAGTTAGCATGACACTTGCGATAGGGTCAGTCAATGGGAAGTGTTCTGCAAAGCAGCCGAGGCACTGGAGTCGTTTCTGTTTTACATTACAAGACCCTATTAGTTTAACTTTTGAATCGATTAACCCAAAGTGAACTCATAATGTCCGTACGTATTTATCATTTTTAGTACATGCACAAAATAATGTGTACATTCCTGCCCAGATTCGGAATTCCGGGATACGCAATCAGTCGTTAGATTCCATAAAGTAGAAAATACCACAAGCATATCAAAATTAAGCCCAAATGTGCACCCAAGTCGTCAATTTATCCCTCAGAACATCCGGTCTTTCCTCCGCCAACCAGTATGTCACTCCAATAATTGCTGCTTCGTTTATGACAGTTTCACAGAAATCACTTGAGCGACGAGTGCTGACACTCGCTTGATCTAGGAGGGAGGCAATGAGGGAAAAGAAAATTTCGGATTCTTCGTTGGCCAAAGATTCGACTAGTCCACTGTATGAGCTATCTTGTACTAGTAGAACTTGGGGAAGGGGAGGATCCAGAAGACATCGCAACTTGTCGATGGCAGTATCCTGAATTTTGCACATTCTTTGAGAAATCGGGTTGGAGGACGAAGCCGCCGTGAGCATATGGAAAATTAAGAAGGCGCGAGTGTAAGATGAAGGAAAGGAAATGTGGTTTTTGATCATACTGCCGAATAGCAAGTTGAGATGACAATCTGCGGTGAACTCGTTACCTTCTTGAGGTGATGATGAACGATGACCTTGTTGAGAGTCGCCTTGGGATTCCAGATCACGGAGTTGTTCGAGAAGGGGGTGAAATGATTTTTGTTTCCCACTAAAAGACGTGCGAGGTGATACCTGGTACCGATCCAGAATCTCCCGCATCACGCCTGGCTGCCGAAAGATGACAGAGCCACGATACTTTGCGCTCATCAATATGACCTCGTTGACAGCGTATGTTTGTTCCGGGCTGAGCCGAGTGAAAGAGAACCCAAAAGAGTCTTGCTCTGCTTCGGGCGTAGTTCGGTAGTCATTCATGACCGACTCCGCCTGAGCGGGGTCGGCTTCAAGGATAGCGGCCAAGTCTTTCTTGGCATATCGTATGAACGGTTTGGGTATCGGCACATCTGCCAAAGTACTGTGAAGAAGGAATGGGTCCTTAGATGATGGGTTAAGGAGACAGGTTCTCCGCAAAATTATGGCAATCCGGGGAGTCAGGACATAGAGTCTATGAGCCTGGGAAATGCCATCAATGAGTCCCTCGTAATGGCTGAATGCACGTCCGCTGAGAACGAATTCGCTTTCCTCTGATGCAACCCAGACACCGAGGGCATAGTAATTGGCAACGTCCTCGTACTCGATCGCATACTTGAAATCTGATTCCTCGCTGCCTGGATAGGATTGGGTCCTCAACATGTCGGATAATCGTGAGTTTCCATACCGCTCCCTGTGCCTTTCTCCTGTCGCGATGATGTCATGGTGCGGAGTGTCTAGATAGTATTTCAGGCCTTCCACACCAATTCGTACCGCAAGCAAGCGGTAGTGGGTCAGGAAGATGAATTTTCGCAAAACCGACAGACGCCCCCGCGAAAGTTTCACTCCTTCGCCTTGCAAGCCGTCATGGATTTCCCGAACGATAGTCGCAGCTTCGTCTTCGAGATCTTTGAGCTTTGATTCTACGTATTCAACATCCGTCGAATTCTTGATATCTTTAAAGACATCCAGTTTGCCATATATCCTCGGTACAGGGCATCTTTGAAGTTGGCCGGCTGTGATATCATACAAGAAAAGTTCTTCGCCAGGTACGTTACAGGTTCTCCAACTATTTCGAATCTTCTGCCGCCTGCATTGAGACCAATTTGATCAGTTCGAATTTCAGCCATATTACAGGATGGCACGTACAACCCGCTCGAAGGAACAAAGTGGAACTGTCTGAGGATGAAATGGGGAAGTATTTGGTAGTACGTCTCTTTGGAAGGCGGAGTTTCTGTATCGGGCAAGGACATGGTGATTGACTGTGACTGTGGTCTTGTGGCGAGCGGTACTGGCCAGAGGAAAGAGAAACAGATAACATCTAAGCGCCCAACCGCAAACGAGTTGAAGCTCTGATGTCACATTGGATCATAAGGTTCAGCATTCAGCATTCAGTACTGATAAGCTATACCAGGCGGTGAGTCATAGAATGATCCACAAGACGAAGGACACATACCACGAGACCCCGTTCGAAGATCAAATGGTGGTAATGCAATACAAAGCCTATAATCACGTTATATTTCAAACTGAAGGGACTCCATTCGAATTCGCGAGAATAAATGACGTCCAAATCTAGCAGCATCGGAAGAACATGAGTCGAACCATCCTGAAGCGAGTAGATGCGACTTGACTCGAGATCTGCAATTGGCCAGCCCACGTTCTGAATAAAAACGCGGTTGTCTCTTGAGGACTTTCCATGGTTGACTGGTATCGTCGATATGCACCATCCATTCGGATATTTCCAGCTGGGTTCAAAATCGGCCCATCGGACATGGGCAATATAAACGAACTCGACGCATATATACAATATTCAATTCGTTTCTCAGGACTCTGCAACATTTTTCAGCCAGGGAACTGCCTCTTCCCACTCACCACTCTGATCTTGCCACATTCTGGCAGACCGCTGACGAAATGGTCGACGATGGACCCAGTTCCTGGAGATAAATCTGCCTTGGAAAGCAACTTTTGCGTACACGGAAACACGCCAAGGCGGATTCGATAGGGATGAAATTGTACTCCTCGTCCAAGAGGATAAATGCCACAGAACCTGGTGACCCACGCCCGCGGCTCATCGCCGAGGCTATCGCAGCTGTGCAAAGTAACAATGAAGTCCACAGACGGGCAGGGGCTGGAGAGCCACCACCGCGGCAATATAATTGGTGGCGCCGCATTGGTCTTCGCTCATCAGTTCACAAAGTGCTTGAGTGCCCCATAACAGGTATTCCGCATTCGATAAGGCGACGAAGAGGTCGGGAAATGTAAGGTTGATGCATTGCAACGATGGTAGGCGTAGCCGAAAAGTGTCCCCTTTCTTGCATCGAGTCGCGGGTAACTGAGATTTAACTTGACAACTTTGTAGAATAAATCATGCTTTCTTCCGCCCCTCAATTCGAACTGCTTTCCAATAAGGTCGCATGGATTTTTTAAGAAAGCAAGCAGTTCCTTTTCAGTGACTCCGTGCATCTGCGGATGGGTAGAAATCTGCAATTGCGGAAAGTCGGATTCTGGCCTGAGAGACGGTGGCATGAATGCAGCTCAGCCATTTATACAGCCCTATGGCAAGGTTTCTTTCATTTAGGCTGGCAAAAGCAAATTGTTTGACGTACTGGAGTTCCGTGTACCCCTTGATAACTGTGTATTGGTCGTTGGTTGATAATTGGGCAATATCAAGCAAAACGAGGCAAGCAGTAAATGCGTGTAGATCTTCATTTGGCTATGCAAATTCATTCCGTGAGTGTAGAACAAATAGAGCACTTCAGTGAAACTCACTCATCCCTCAATATCCTCCAAATGCTTCATATATGCGTCTTTTTCGTCAGCTCCATTGCTGTCCCTCTTTAGCGATGCCTTCTGATTTCAATACATTATCGTATGCGGTTTGATACACGATATATTTCCTGAGGATCGCCTCTTGGTCTTCAAAGAGTTTCAAATTGCCCAACCTTTGTGCTAGTTCTTCAATCAAACGGTTTTTGGTGTGCATCAAGTCAGAGTGAAACTTGAGAGGTCCTATTTCGAGAAAAGAAAGATGAGATTAGGAATAAGTAACTTTCTCGGGGCGCTGAAGTATTCAAAACCGCCGAACACCAGACGAGCCGTCCAGTCAGGAATCAGGAGTTTGGATACGGAGAAAATAGCTCAGCGAGTCTGTGCTGTGCTTAAGAATTGCGATCCGAGTTCCATCTAAGAGCAGGTTCCCGACCGTTTGCACAAATGACTGTTGTAGTTGTAAACAACAGGAACTTGATTGATCAATGTTGTGAAGCCACACACGTTCAGCAAGGGCAATCATGAACTCGTACCCACCCGAGCTGATCGTGCAGCTCGCACCCCTCATGTTCGTCGCTGGACTGGATAACACCCAAGACCCGTTCATTGTAAGACTGAGGAATGTTCTACACTCTCAGAGAAAACAAGCGATCTACCAGCCCAACCCTCCCAGTGCCGAGCCCAAGTCTACCACCTTTCATGTCCAATTGGTGGACAACAATACCCTCTTTCCTCCTAGAAAGTTAGCCGGTGACCACGGCCATTCGCCTTTGAGCCCCTTGAGCCCCTCGTCCCCGCTTCATCCAGACGGCATCGTCGCTCCAATCTGGGTCAGGAAACACACCACCCTCTTACCCTGCGTATTTGTCCTTTTCCTCCCTCTCTCAGAAGATGAAGTAGACAAAGACACACAGAGAGAACAAGACACTGCCCTCTGCACTCTCATCTCTTCTCGCAAACGTCTGACCACGGATAGGAACATTAAACTAACAGTCGTCCTCCTTGCGTCTCGTCGCCTTCTCGATGATCCTTCTCTCGAACCTAGGCTTACATTCATTAGAAGACAGAGTGGTTTGGACGCAAGAGCTTCGCTTTTCGTTCTCAGTCCCGTCGGGAACAGAGAGCTGGGTGAGTTCGTGAAGAGTTTGCAGAGTGCCTTGGCAGACGTGGCCGCAGAGTATTATGCAGCACACGGGAGGAGAGTCAGAAGGAAGAGGAATAAACACTCTCAGTCCACTGTTCCCATCCCACCACCCATGGCGCAGACTATCTCCATTCCGAGACCGCTAAGGCCAGAAGGATGGTCCATCCGGTATTCATACAAGCTCGCTGCGTTCGCCGAGTTCAGAGGCGAATTCGAGGTTGCACTCAAGCACTACCAAGAAGCATACAACACTCTCTGTCTCCTCTTTTCCTCCCCTGGCCCTTTGCCCCCATCCACACTTCAATCCGTCTCTACTTCCTCCTCTTCCTCCTCATCATCAACCCTAACTTCCTCACCACATCCATCCACCCCATTCGCTCTCCCGCCACGCACAAAACGCTGGGCCGAAGCCAAGGTTCTTTCAGACTGTATAAACATCAAGATCGTCAAGCTTTTCTTATATAATAACGAGCATTCGTTAGCTTGTGCACAGCACCAGTCCCATGTCGGGTTGTTCAGTGAGATGAGTGAGAGAAGGTGGGGGATTGGAGAGGCCACTTTTGAGTTTTGGAGTTGGGTTGGCAGGCAGTGAGTTTATTTATTTATTTCTAAAACCCATCTAATCTTTATTTCATTTCATTCGAGTTAGGTATCGCGTTCTAGCAGAGCTAATCGACCAAGGCCTCCGCTCAACCCTCGTTCTCCCATCAAACGCATATAAACCCTCCAAAGCCCTTCTTGCCAATATAGACCTCGATCCCCTTCTACAAAAATCTCAGAGTCTTTCGAGTTCAGGCACCGGTTTGAACCCGATACACGCATTGTTTCACCCAGGATACTATTACTATGCTGCTGCTAGGTGTGCAGAGATGCGAAGGAAGAGGTTTTTAGTTGCTTTACAAGCTGAGGTGGGTGGGTTTTCAAAATTCAATTATGAGAGCGCTTTACTAATTTGTAAAAAATTAGGCAGAGAACAAACCCATTGTCCTCTCGCCAGGCTTCGTGAACGAAAAGAAGGTGGACCATTTAGGGCTTGTAGTGGAGCTTTATACGAAGGCTTATGAGGTGTTCAAGTCTGCTTCTACGGGTGGAACCACTACTGCTACTGCTGTTTCTTCATCTGTTGCCACGACCACGACCACGACTACTTCTGGTGCTGGTGCTGCAGGGGTGGTAACAGGAGGAGCACACGGAGCAATAGGGGGTAGACAGACGCTCTGGATTGCGTATAGGATTGCGGAGACGTATAGGGATAATGGGAAGTATGATTTGGCTGCTCGGTGGGTAATTTAAAGTTTCCTGCTATTTTTCTGTCTTTTATTTTATTTATTTGTATGAGGGCTTATATGTTGTGTTAGGTTTTTTGATCGGATAGCGAAATCGTACCGCATGGAAAGGTGGATTGAATTGTTGAGTGGTGTGTTGGAGGTGTGGTTTGAGTGTGTTGTGGGGCTTGGTGGACAGGTTGAGGAAGGGGTGAAAGTGTTGTTTGAGTTGATTGCGCTTGGTGGGTCAGAGAGAGGGGTAGAAGATTTGATGGGGTTATTGAAGGTGCGGTTTCGTTGGGATTCTTTCTGATTTTACTTTTAATTGGTTTAGAGTAGACGACTAAACCGACTGTGAGTGATAAACCGCTTGTGGTGGAGTTGGTTGATTCTTCTGTTGCGCTTTGTGAATCATTTCCTTGACCTTTTCCTTTTCAATCTAATCCTCTTCTTCATAGTCGAAACGGATACGACGTTTTACACCCCTTCTGTAAAACTTGGAGAACTAGCCGCTTTTCAGATCCGTATGAAGTCTTCGTCGGGTAGTGCGTGGAGAGTGTGGGATGGGGGTGGAGGCATTGCGAGGGTCGAGTTGTGGTTTAAGTCTCCTGTGGGGGAGCGGTGTGTTGTTGTTAGGAATAGGGCCGAAGATGGAGAGGAGGGAAAACGGAGGGTTAGGAAGGTTGATCTTGGTGAGGTTGTGCTGGGCGAAGGCGAGAAGGGGTCTGGAGAAGGGAGTGTAATAAAGGAAGTAATGGCAGACCTGCAATGGGATAAAGGGGAAATGGTGGTGTTTTGTGGGTTTATAAGGTGTTTAAAGGTGGGGGAAGTTGAGGTATGTTCTTTCTTTTTACTTTTGTTGATTAAATTGAATTTTGGTATGTTAGGTATCAAAAGCAATTGTGACAATCGAAGAACCGCAGAATGGGTGGGTGGTTGAGGTATATATTCTTCCCGGTTCTGGTTTTGGGGCTGGAGTTTCGGCAACGGGGAGATCAACCGTTGGTTGGTGGTTGAACACCCTCGATCCGCCTCGATTCGTACCTGTACAAAGGGAGGAAGGGCACAGGATTCTCAAGTATGTATTCGCGTTTGAGCGTTGGTTTTTCTCTTGATTTATTTCTTACAGTGTCAAACATCGCGATCACCTAATCCAAGTATCTTTTTCACACCAGGCGCCGGCGTATGTGGATGAAGAATATGGAGTTGATGTTCAAGTGAGGAATTTGGATGATGAGCGAGCGATGGATGTTACGCTTGGTTTTTTAGTTCGGCCTGGGGAGGATGAGTGGGTTGGTGAGTTTTTTCTTTTTCTTCAATGTGTTTGGGATTCTGGATTTATTTTATTTTTCCTGTAGCGAATTGGATAATTGTGGATGGCGAGAGGTCGACGAGCTTAATTAAAGGTGTTGAGCTTGGGGTTGTTGAGCCGGGTGGGCGTGTTGTTAAGAGGGTTTGGCTGGTTTGTGGAGGTGTTAGAGGTGAGAGGGTCGTGGATGTGGAAGTGCTTACGAGGGTTGTCGAGAGTGAGTTGTGGTTCTTTTAGTTTTTATTTCTTGGAATTAATGTTTTATTTTAGTGCGTAACGAAGAGGAGGATGAGGATGAGGAGGAAGAAGAAACGATGGAACATCTTGAAGTATTGGTCGTTGATGCTGTTGAGCCGTTTAGAGTCGAGTACGAGGTTATGTACACGCATTCTTCTTTCCCTACGTCTTCTTCTGGGACGGCGACGGGATGGGCTGGTTTAGCGGATCTGAAGACGTTTGATGCTTCGTGGTGGGATGAGAGAGGGAGAGGGGCTGGGGAGGTGGTGGTTTGTGGGAGGATTGTTGTTGGTGGTTCAGTTGGAGATACAGTTGGAGATGCGGGTGAAGGAGCAGAGGGAGAGATGGAGGGGGTGGGTGGTTTAGAAAGGATGGTTGTGGTTGAGAGTGTGGAGTTGGAGAGGGTGGTATGTGTTTTTTATTTTATTTTAATTATGTTTGTTGAAATGTCATAATAGGGTGGAAGACGCGCAAGGGTTTTAGATTCGGATGTTGATCTTCCTGTTGGGGATCTTTACCCTGCTGGTGAGTTACTGTACTCCTTATGTTATTTTCTTACAAATTATTAAATTAAAAAATACAGAATACATCGAAGGCGACGAATTCTGTGTCAACTGTCGGGTCAGCTTATGTGTTGATGACGATGACATCGGCAATTACGATGAAAACGAGGGGGCACACGATGCGTTAAAAAGTCGTATGATTGAAGGACCAGGGAGGTACTACGTCATGTGGCACCGGTGAGTTTTTGAGTTTTGACTTTGGTTCCATGCTGGAATTTTTTTTTTCAATGTTTCTAGAATGCTGCCTGATGGTACACCCGGTCAGAGTGTGAAGACAGGAATTGACTTGCCTATGTTGCGTCTGCCCGGAAGGGTCTCGGTCAATAATAAGGGATCTACTGGTGTTGAGGGTGATGACGAAATGAACAACTCTATTGGTGTTGGCGATTCTAGAAACGAAGGGAAAGCCTATGGACTTGTGGCGCTGTTGCAAGTTCCGCCGAATGGGAAGTTGCATGAGCCGATGAGAGTTGGGCTTGTTGTGAGAAATGAGAGTTCGGTTAGGACGGGGAATGTGAGTGTTAGTGTTGGGATGGGAGGAGGGTCTGGGAGTGGTGGGGAGGGTGAAGTGGATGGAGGAGCTGCAGCGAGTGGAAGCCTGCAGCAGCAGTTTGTAATGGCGGGGATTAAGAATGGGCGTTTGGGGGTCGTATTGCCTGGAGAAGAGGTGAGGGTGGAATGGGTTGTTGTGCCACTTGAGTGTGGGTATTTGAAGATTCCGAGAGTGAAGGTTTTGGATTGGAGGGGAGCGGGAGAGGGGGAAAATGGGGAGGAAGTGAAGGTTTTTGATTTTGGGAGGTATTTAGAGAATGAGAAGGAGGATGACGAAGAGGTTGGGAGTGTGCTTGTTCTGCCGTGAATATAGAAGATTATTAGATTGGTGACCATCTATCTCTCCCAGTATCGCATCCTCATTTACCGGTGTCTTCGGCTTTGAGAGTCGGGAATGGTAATGCCTGTGTTCTCGGCTGTGTGTAATTATATATAATAGCTCATCTGCCCCGCATCGGAAGCCCGTTGCATCAAACACGGATTTCACTGCTGCTATGTTACTATACTGCCTCTACGATGCTGTGTGCGCGGTGGGCTGAGTCTAGGCGCGGTGTTGACAGTGCTTTGACCCAAGGTGACAATCGGACTCGGACCTTCCGAGTCATATGTCAAAATTGTTTTGAATTGAAATTTATTTGTACAGAAAGCCGTTCTATACTGAGAAGTGAGGATGGAGGAATGGAAGATTGTCAGACTGATCAAAACATAAGTAATAAAGCGAGCGGTCCGGGGAGGCTTGAAATGGAAGGGCACGTGTTCAGGTCTCGTATAAAGGCCCATCCTCATTTTCATTTCTCTCCCACACCCTTTCCCTAGTTTTCCCTGAGCTTTTCAGACCTCTTGCGCTCAGCGCTGGTCTCGGTATGCGAATTTCGTTGTGATTCACCCGTTTTAGTTTCTTCATCTGCGAGACAGGTCAATCTCCACCTGGACTCAATATCTATTTCCCCCTCTTCTCTCGTCTTCTTTCTTCCCCCCTCACGCCCGATAAAAATTTATCTCGGATCATAGTTGTCACCATTGCTGCCTATTAGGACTCTCGAGGCGTCTTTGGGCGTTGCTTTTTCGCAGCACCGTCGCTGTTTCTTGTCGTTAGGGAGTGCCCCTATTCACAAACCTCGTTTGAGCCAGCGGTTCCATCTCTCTTGACCACTCGGCTCGTAGTTCTCCCTTGACGAGGTTTCCTGGGCCCCCTTTACCCAACCGAACAACACGACAAAGTTACGAACACGACAGCACGGATTCCTTACCCCTTTCTTTGGCTTTGGCGTTTGATACCTGGACGAGGAAATCGAAATGGAAGAACCTGAAACGGACATCGATAAACCTTATATCAAGAATCTCATAGACATGGCTGTGGATAGAAGTGAGCATCCCCTTCACCCAAAGCCGATGAAGGAAGGACGGGATCCCATCAATTGTAGAACTGTTGGTGTTAGTGCTTATAGCCGCATCGAGGGCGATAAGCCATACTTTTATACACCCAGTGCCGACAATGGTACTTCACCTTCGTCCCCTCCCTCTTCCTCCTCGAAACAGATGGTTGTCGTCACACGTCATTCCCAGTCATTGCCCTCGACTAAACCGCTGGCGGTGGAGTCATCCCCGGCTCCACTTTTATCACCGGCTGCGCCAACAACTCGGGGTTCTCCCTCCCACCTCGATGTTCCATCGGTTGGGCGGCCTCCGTCAACTGTGGGTAGTCAAAGCTCTGCAGGCAAGAAACCGTCCAAGTCGGTTTCGAGGTTGTGTTTCCCTTTTGTGAAGAAGAAAGATAAGGGTAAATCGGTTCCCGGGTCTGTTTCTGCAAATCCATTGTTGTCATCAAGTCCTGGGATACCTTCCCCCCTTTCCCAACCCCTCGAGTCGGCATCGTCGTTCCCGCGTCGGCATAAATACGCTTGCCCCCCTACACGATTTTCCCCTTTGCCCGCAAAGGGGGCTTCGCCTGTGCAGAAGCATCAGCGTCATGCGTATGCCAATCGTGGGTATTCACGTGAAGGATTGGAGCATGTTAAGTGGTTTTGGAATGTATGCCATCAAGGGGGTATTATGGAGAAGAAGCCCCCTGTTGCAAGAACTGTCCATCCCCAGACGCGTGGTAGTGTGTCCGAACCGCCTCCAAGTGGTGCGCGTACTCCTGATGCTACTGCTACTGCACCTACAACAACAGACTCGGACGGAGCTCAGGCGAGCATCCACCCACGCCGTGGTGATATCTCTACATTGAGAGACCCGCAGTACGCCGAAGTTGACAAGGCGTTTGGTGGCATGGCAGCTTGGACGATTTCGAAGATGGTGTGGATGGTTGAGGTGGATGTTGGGGTTGAGAGGATGGAATGGGAGCGGGAGAAGGAAATGGAAAGAGAGGAGCGAAGAAGGAGGAGAAGTCGCTTGAGGATGAAGATACTTTGGGATGAGCATGACAGTGACGATGGTGATGGTGATGAGGGTGGGACGTTGGATGCTTTGAATCGGTCGACGAGTTCGAGCAGTTTGAGTGAAGATTCTGAGTTGACGCTCGTGGATGATGAATTGTTATTGAAGGAGGGTACCACCGATACTGATGAGGACGATGATGAGGGATTGGTCATCCGTGGACGAAAGCCTACGCCTCAATGTCATTGTCGAGCTGAAAGTTCCGACCGGTCAATACACTCTGCTCGCTCTTTCTCTTCCAGTTTGTCGACGACTCCTTCTGTTAGTCCTACACCCGAATTACTTGACTTGGAAATGGACCGGGACAAGTCAGATATTGGTCGATATCTAGCTCGAGCACTTTTTCAAACTCGATTGGACGTGTCAAAGTCTACCAAGCTGACAGGTTGTTGTCAGCCTGAGTGGGCGACGGATTGGACTAGTCGTTGGGAGATTGTCAGGAATCTCTCTCAGGCACAGAGGGATGTTGGGTTTTTATGAAGGGAATACCCTAACCGCGACCTCAATTATGGAATCTTATTCAACTGCAACCATGAACTCCACCTCGAACTCGAACTCGCACCGCGAATTTCACTTCCCGAACACCTCGCACCCTGGTCAAGAACCATCATGAACCAAGATTATTGTTTTACCTATAATTTTTTTTGGCATTTATCTTTTCATTTTATTTTTCACGGACCACTCCCCCTTTTATAATTCCATCCATCCAACCCGATATTCTTTCGTGCGCGCAGAGGTTCGACACTTCCTCTACCCCTAATCATCTATTGCGCCCTTATACTTAGTACATTCCCCTTGCCGTTTCCTTCCCCCGTCCTATGTACATTTGATACCTTCCCCTTCCTCACGAATCATTCTCTCTGCTCTTGTTTTTTCTTTCCCCTTTTGCATAGGTCTGCAACATGTGTACGCTCGCGGCACCCCATGCTTCGTCACCTCGGTCTCACCCGTCTCTGAAGTATACACTAGACATCATTCTTCTCGCACAAACATTTTTGTTTTGTGCACAAAGAAAAAAGAGCTCTGTAACATTATCCGAATCCAAGGTTTTTATGGCAAGTTCAACATCCAACTCACCCGATTTGAATATTTTTGAATTGACTGTGAGTGGTTTTCGATTTTTCTATCTTGTGAACAACTTGTTTTTGCTGTTTGTTTCCTTTTTTTTTGGTGAGCAGTGAAACATTTCGTCCGTTCACAAGTCGACTCGACTCGAGACTCGAAGTCAGCAAGTTAATTCAGCAAAATAACTTTGATCGACTGCGCACGATATTGGAAAATTTGATCAGTCTAAGTATATGTTTCTCTTTGCACCCCTGAATCCTGGATATTCCTTGGAGTTTTCTCGCTTTTGGTGTTACGGTCCGTTCAACGTCTCTGGGACCAGATTTAGAATTGCAAATACCAAGACCATCGACTTGTTATCTCGCCATAGGGGCCTATCCAGCCTGTCTGAATTTCTCCCGTCTCCCAGTCTTGCACCATTACCCACTTGGAGGTTCTGTTTATGTTTTCTGGAATCTCATTCCCCGTCTGGTTTCACGGCAATATCGTTTTTGGGGTTTCGTAAGAAATTCTTAAAAGAAGGTTGTCTGCGTTATTTTGGCTGTGTTCTGCATCGGTTTTGTGGCATAATGGACATATGAAACGCGCGCCAAAGACCCGGACTCTTCTTTGGAGTTACTAGCTATAGGGTTCTGTCTCCATATTTGCTCAGGCTTGGAATTCAACGGAGCTGATTGAATAAATAAATTTGACCGAGTTTTTCTCAGCATTCGATTTGTATATGGGACAAGTGGCAGAAAGGGTTGATTGCATTGCATATTTGGCAGTCTCGGGTTTTGCTTGTTCTTGGAAGTCCTTTGTTTTGTGCTTGCCTTGAGGCTTTATGCTTTTTTTTTTTCATTTCAAATTGACATTTGTTGCTGGGATTGAATTGTTATCGTTTTTGATTCTCTTTGGCTTGGGAATTTTTATCCAATTGTGAATGTCTTTTGATTTTCATCAGGCCTTCAGGACCAACACAATGACATGCGGTATACTTGGCGGTTTTTGAGATACATTGGAGACCGGACCTTGATATCAATGTGTTTTGACCGACTTGGTGGCTGAGTTACTCCTGATGAGCCTGAGGGGCTACATGCTAATAAGACTATGTTACCTCATGAATCATTGGTTCAAGTTGGCACATATGATTAATTAAAAGAATTTAACTTAAAGACTGGGTTGTAAGCTCGGCCTGAATTCACTTTGTTTCCCAGAACACTCTACTAAAAGTGTCCGTTCATCGCCGTCCCTACTCAAGGGCTCCCTCAATAAATAGACAGATGACAAGATTCCGAAAACATGAAACTATTTTGCTACCAATTGGATGAAGCGATGTTAAACTGGTGCACTATTTCGGAGAATCTCGAGGGAAGTTTAGCAGTACTACCTTCTCCTCCACTATCAGCATCTCATATTAAGTTTGAAAAA
>Ga0307517_10009321_pt1 | contig 13931 bp, 1 predicted proteins | sample 23_EM_MG_FD_194515 | JGI IMG/M metagenome (GOLD analysis project Ga0307517, IMG submission 194515) | Populus trichocarpa ectomycorrhiza microbial communities from riparian zone in the Pacific Northwest, United States - 23_EM | ecosystem: Host-associated > Plants > Roots > Unclassified | place...
CCGCTGCACGGCACCTATGAGGACCTGGCGGAGCTCGGGCTGGAGTACGGGCCGGTCTTCCAGGGGCTGACGGCGGCGTGGCGGCGGGGCCGGGAGGTGTTCGCCGAGGTGTCGCTGCCGGAGCAGGCGGCGGGCGAGGCCGGGAGCTTCGGGCTGCATCCGGCGCTGCTGGACGCCGTGCTGCACGCCATCACGCTCGGCGATTTCGTCCAGGGGCCGGAGCAGGGTGCGGAGCCGGGGCGGCCGTCGCTGCCGTTCGCGTGGCAGGGGGTCTCGCTGCACGCGGCGGGCGCCTCGGCCGTACGGGTGCGGGTGTCGCCCGAGGACTCCGGTTCGGGCTCGGGCTCCGGCGTACGGCTGGAGATCGCCGATCCGGCGGGCGCGCCGGTGCTGACGGTGGAGTCGCTGGGGCTGCGGCCGGTGTCGGCCGAGCAGTTGGCGGCGGCGGGGCGCGAGTCGTCCGGCGGCGGGGCGCTGTTCGGGGTGGACTGGGTGGAGGTGCCGTTGCCCGCCGGGCCGCCGCCGGGCCGCCTGGCCGCGCTCGGGGCGCACCGGATGGGTGCCGGGGTCGAGGGCTTTGCCGGGCTGTCCGCGCTGCGGGAGGCCGAGGCGGTGCCGGAGCTGGTGTTCGCCGAGGTCGTGTCGCGGGGCGGGGAGGATGTCGCCGGGGACGCCCGGCAGAGTACGTACGAGGCGCTGGACCTGGTCAGGGAGTGGCTGGCCGACGAGCGGCTGTCCGCGTCCCGGCTGGTCGTCGTGACCCGCACGGCGGCCGCGGCCACCGAGGGCGAGACCCCGGACGTCTCCCTGGCTCCGGTGTCGGGCCTGGTGCGGGCCGCGCAGACCGAACAGCCGGGGCGGCTCCTGCTGGTGGACGTGGACGACGATCCGGCCTCCTGGCAGGTGCTGGCCGACGTGGCGGCCCTGGGCGAGCCGGAGACGGCGGTCCGGGCCGGACGGGTGCGGGTGCCCAGGCTGGCCCGGGTCACCGCCTCGGCTGACAGTGCCGTGGAGCTGGACCCCGCGGGCACGGTGCTCGTGACCGGCGGCATGGGCGGGCTGGGCGCTGTGGTGGCGCGGCACCTGGCCGGGGCGCACGGGGTGCGTCACCTGCTGCTGACCAGCCGTCGTGGCGTAGGGGCGCCGGGTGCGGAAGCACTGGTGAGCGAGTTGGCGGAGCTGGGCGCCGAGGCCACGGTCGCGGCTTGCGATGTCGCCGACCGGACGGCGGTGGCCGCTCTGCTGGGCTCGATTCCGGGCGATCGTCCGCTGACCGCCGTCGTGCACGCCGCCGGGGTTCTGGACGACGGGCTGGTGGGCTCGCTGTCACGGGAGCAGGTGGACCGGGTGCTGCGGCCGAAGGCTGACGCAGCCTGGCATCTGCACGAGCTGACCCAGGGACTGCCGCTCACCGCCTTCGTGATGTTCTCCTCGCTGGCCGGCATCTGGGGCAACGCGGGGCAGGCCAACTACGGCGCCGCCAACGCCTTCCTGGACGGCCTCGCCGCCTTCCGGCGCGGCCGGGGCCTGCCCGGCGCGGCCCTGGGCTTCGGGCTGTGGTCGGCCGGCGGGATGGCCGGCGGGCTGGGCGAGGCGGACCTGCGGCGGCTGGAGAGCGCCGGGGTCCTGCCGCTGTCCGACGCGGAGGGCCTTGCCGCGCTCGACGCCGGGCTGGCCGGGGACCGGGCGGCGCTCGTACCCGCCCGGCTCGACCTCAAGGCGCTCGGCGCGCAGGACCCCGTACGGCCCCTGGTCCGGCAGCTCGTCACGGGTGTGGTGCGGCGGGCCGTGGCCGGCAGCGCCAAGCCGGCGGCCGTCGCCGGGCTCAAGGACCGGCTCGCCGGTCTGGACCCGGCCGGGCAGGAACGGGCCGTCTCGGAGGTCGTACGGGGTCAGGTGGCGGCGGTGCTGGGCTTCGCCGGTGCGGATGCGGTGAGCGCGGACCGGCTGTTCCAGCACCTGGGGTTCGACTCGCTGACGGCGCTGGAGTTCCGTAACCAGCTCAACGCCGCGACCGGGCTCAAGCTCCCGGCCAGCCTCATCTTCGACTACCCCACCCCCACCGCCCTGATCCAGCTGCTCCTGCGGGAACTGGCGCCGGAGCCCACCGAGACCGGAAACCCGGTGCTGGCCGACCTGGAGCGCCTGGAGGCGGCCATGGCCGGGCTGGGCCCGGACGACGATCCGTTGCGGCAGGAAGTCACCTCCCGGCTGCGGGAGCTGGTGCGCGCGAGTGCGGGCGGCGAGCTGGCCGTCGCCTCGGACGACGAGCTTCTGGCGGAGCTCGAAAGCGAACTCAAGTCCTTCTGAGGAAAAAAGGATCAGGCGATGACGAGCAACGAGAGCCAGCTGCGGGACTATTTGCGCCGGGCCACGGCCGAACTGCGGGAAGTCAACCGCAAGGTGCGCGAAATGGAGGAGCGCCGCCAGGAGCCGATCGCGATTGTCGGCATGGCCTGCCGTTTCCCGGGCGGGGTCACCTCGCCCGAGGAGCTGTGGGGGCTGGTCGCCGAGGGACGCGACGGCATCTCCGAGTTCCCCGCCAACCGCGGCTGGGATCTCGACGCCCTCTTCCACCCGGACCCGGAGCACCAGGGCACCTCGTACTGCCGCCACGCCGGATTCCTGCACGAGGCCGGGGAGTTCGACGCCGCCTTCTTCGGCATCTCGCCCCGCGAGGCTCTCGCCATCGACCCGCAGCAGCGGCTGCTGCTGGAGACCTCCTGGGAGGCGGTCGAGCGGGCCGGCATCGACCCCGTCTCGTTGCGCGGATCCCGTACCGGGGTCTTCTCCGGTGTGATGTACCACGACTACGCCCCGCCGCTGGCCGCCGTCCCCGGCGACCTTGAGGGGATGGTCGGCACCGGCAGCGCAGGCAGCGTGGCCTCGGGCCGTGTGTCGTACTCGCTGGGCTTCGAGGGGCCCGCGGTGACGGTGGACACGGCGTGCTCGTCGTCGCTGGTGGCGATGCACCTTGCCGGGCAGGCGCTGCGGCAGGGGGAGTGCGACTTGGCACTGGCGGGCGGCGTCACGGTGATGGCGACGCCCAGTTCCTTTGTGGAGTTCAGCAGGCAGCGGGGGCTGGCGGAGGACGGGCGCTGCAAGTCCTTCGCGGCGGGCGCGGATGGTACGTCGTGGGCCGAGGGCGTCGGTGTGCTGGTGCTGGAGCGGCTGTCGGTCGCCCGGGCCAACGGGCATCGCGTGCTGGCGGTCGTGCGCGGGTCGGCGGTGAACCAGGACGGGGCCAGCAATGGTCTGACGGCGCCGAACGGCCCCTCGCAGGAGCGGGTGATCCGGCAGGCGCTCGCGGCGAGCGGTCTGTCGGCGGCGGATGTGGACGCGGTGGAGGCCCATGGCACCGGGACGCCGCTGGGTGACCCGATCGAGGCGCAGGCGTTGCTGGCGACGTATGGGCAGGAGCGGTCGCACGGGCGGCCGTTGTGGCTGGGGTCGCTGAAGTCGAATATCGGGCATGCGCAGGCGGCGGCGGGTGTCGGCGGTGTCATCAAGATGGTGATGGCGATGCGCGAGGGCGTGTTGCCCAGGACCCTGAATGTCGATGAGCCGTCGCCGTACATCGACTGGTCATTGGGTGGCGTGAAGCTGCTGACCGAGCAGCGGGAGTGGCCCGAGACGGGCGCGCCCAGGCGCTCGGGTGTGTCCTCGTTCGGGATCAGCGGTACGAACGCCCACGTCATTCTGGAGCAGGTGGAGGCCGAGGCCGATGCTGAGCCGACGGCCTCCGACCTGCCGGTGGTGCCGTGGCTGGTGTCGGCCATGGGCGCGGAGGCCTTGGCCGAGCAGGCCGAGCGGCTGGCGGCGTTCGTCGGGGCGCGGCCGGACGACGACATCGCGGATGTGGCCGGGGCGCTGGTGGCCTCGCGTACCCGGTTCGACGAGCGAGCGGTGGTGCTGGGCTCGGACCGGGCGGAGCTGCTGGCCGGGCTGGAGGCGCTGGCGGCGGGGGAGCCGAGCCCTGGGGTGATCTCCGGGACGGCGTTCGGCCTGCCCAATGTGGGAGTGCTGTTCACGGGGCAGGGCGCGCAGCGGCTGGGCATGGGCCGTGAACTGGCGGCGGCCTTCCCGGTGTTCGCGGAGGCCTTCGAGAAGGCGTGCCTGGAGCTGGACCGCTACCTGGACCGCCCGTTGGCCGACGTGATCGAGGATGCCGAGTCGGGTGCACTGGACCGCACCGGCTTTACGCAGCCTGCGCTGTTCGCGTTCGAGGTGGCGGCTTTCCGGCTGCTGGAGTCGTTCGGCATTGCGCCGCATGTCCTGGTGGGGCATTCGGTCGGTGAACTGGCCGCTGCGCATGTGGCGGGTGTCTTCTCCCTGGCCGACGCGGCCCGGCTGGTGACGGCCCGAGCGCGGCTGATGCAGGCGCTGCCGGAGGGCGGCGCGATGGTGGCCGTCCAGGCGGAGGAGGACGAGGTCGTCGGCATGCTGGCCGGCCGCGAGGACGAGGTGTCCATTGCGGCGGTCAACGGGCCGACGGCGGTGGTGATCTCGGGTGTCGAGGCTGCCGTCACCGAAATCGCGCATGCGCAGGCAGCCCTGGGGCGTAAGACGCACCGCCTGCGCGTGTCGCATGCCTTCCACTCGCCGCTGATGGAGCCGATGCTCGCCGAGTTCCGGTTGGTGGCGCGGTCGTTGTCGTACGCCGCTCCGCGCGTTCCCGTGGTGTCGAATGTGACCGGCCGGGTGGCCGTACCCGGTGAGCTGGAGGACCCGGAGTACTGGGTGCGGCATGTCCGGCAGGCCGTCCGTTTCGCCGACGGGGTGAAGGCGGCGGTGGACGCCGGTGCGCGGGTGCTGGTGGAGGCCGGGCCGGACAGCGTGCTGACGGCGATGGCCCAGCAGGTGCTGGCCGAGGCCGACCAGGTGGTGGCGGTGCCGGTGGCCCGTAAGGACCGCGACGAGGCCCGCACCCTGGTCGAGGCGCTGGCGCGGCTGGACGTACGGGGCGTGCCGGTGGACTGGTCCCGCTACGTCGGGTCCGGGCGGCGGGTCGAGCTGCCGACGTACGCCTTCGAGCACCGGCGGTACTGGCTTGAGGGCACGGCTGCGACGGGCGATGTGACCACGGCCGGGCTGGGGGCGGTGGAGCACCCGCTGCTCGGCGCGGTGACCGAACTGGCAGCCGGGGACCAGCTCGTCCTGAGCGGCAGGCTGTCGCTGTCTACGCATCCATGGCTGGCGGATCACGCCGTGCTGGGCAGCGTCGTCCTGCCGGGGACCGCCCTCCTGGAGATGGTGCTCCAGGCCGGTGACCGGGCGGGCTGCGGAAGCCTGGCGGAACTGACCCTGCGGGCACCCCTGTTGCTGCCGGAGCGGGGCGGGGTGCAGGTGCAGGTGGTGGTGGACGCCGCCGAGGGCACGCAGCGCCCGGTGGCGGTGTACTCGCGGCAGGACGACGAATCCGGGCAGGCGCCCTGGACGCCGCATGCGCAGGGCGTACTGACCTCCGCCACGCCGGAGCCGGCCGAGGGGCTGACCGAGTGGCCGCCGCGCGGTGCCGCGCCGGTCGGGGTCGGGGACGAGGCGTACGACTTCCTGGCCGGGCGGGGATACGGCTACGGGCCCGTCTTCCAGGGACTGACGGCGGCCTGGCGGCGCGGCAGCGAGGTGTTCGCCGAGGTGGAGCTGCCGGAGGAGGCGGCGTCGGATGCCCGGCGGTTCGGGCTGCACCCGGCGCTGTTCGATGCGGGGATGCACCCGATGCTGCTGCTCGGCCGCGACGACGGCACGGAGGATCCGGAGACGCTGCTCCCCTTCTCCTGGTCGGGAGTCTCCCTGCACGCCGCCGGTGCCTCGGCCGTACGCGTCCGGCTCACACGCCACGACGAACACTCCCTCTCCATCCTCATGGCCGACCCCACCGGCGCCCCCGTGCTCTCCGTGGAGTCGCTGGGGCTGCGCCCGGTGTCCGCCGAGCAGCTGGCGGCGGCGATGGCCGGGGCGTCGTCGTCCGCCCGCCCGCTCTTCGGGATGGACTGGGTTGAGGTGCCGTTGCCGGCCCCTGCCCCAGCGGCCGTCGAGCGGGGGACTTCGGCATACGCCGACCCGGCCGCCGCCCGCGAGGCCCTCGATGCGGGCGGTCCGGTGCCGGAGCTGGTCTTCGCGGACATCGCCGCCGGGGACATCGTCGCCGGGGGTACCGAGGACGTGCCCGGCGAGGCCCGGCTGCTCACGTACGAGGCGCTGGACCTGGTCCAGGAGTGGCTGGCGGACGACCGGCTCGCCGGTTCCCGGCTGGTGTTCGTGACCCGGGGCGCCGTGGCGGCAGCCCGGGACGAGGCCACCGATGTGTCTCTGTCACCCGTGTGGGGCCTGGTGCGCGCCGCGCAGGCGGAGCACCCGGGGCGATTCGTACTGCTGGACACGGACGGCCGGGAGGAGTCCGCGCGGGCGGTGCCCGCCGCCTGCGCCGCCGACGAGCCACAGCTCGCGCTGCGCGCCGGGGTGGTCTACGCGCCCCGCCTGACCCCGGTACCGGCGCCGGAGTCAGGCGTTGCGCACCCCGCATGGGATCCGCAGGGCACGGTCCTGCTCACCGGCGGCACAGGCGGCCTCGGGGCGCTGATCGCCCGGCATCTCGTGGCTGAACAAGGCGTACGGAATCTGCTGCTGCTCAGCCGCCGGGGCGCCGAAGCGCCGGGCGCGGCCGAACTGGTCGCCGAGCTGGGCGCGTCGGGCGCGACGGTCACCGTGGGCGCCTGTGACGCGGCGGACCGGGCGGCCCTCGAAGCCGTCCTGCGCGCGATCCCCGCCGAACAGCCGCTGACCGGGGTCGTCCACCTCGCCGGTGTCCTTGACGACGGGGCCGTCGGCTCCCTGACCCGGGAACGCCTGGACCGGGTCTGGCGGCCCAAGGCGGAGGCGGCCTGGCATCTGCACGAGCTGACGCAGACCCTGCCGCTTGCCGGATTCGTGGTCTTCTCCTCGCTCGCCGGGGTCTGGGGGAACGCCGGGCAGGCCAACTACGGGGCCGCGAACGCCTTCCTGGACGGCCTCGCCGAATTCCGGCATGCGCAGGGGCTGCCCGCTGTCTCACTGGCCTTCGGGCTCTGGTCCGCCGGCGGAATGGCCGATGAGCTGGGCGAGGCGGAGCTGCGGCGGCTGGAGAGCGCCGGGATCCTGCCGCTGTCCGACGCCGAGGGCCTTGCCGCGTTCGACGCCGGGCTGACCGGGGACCGGGCGCTGCTGGTCCCGGCGCGCCTGGACGTGCGGGCGCTGGGCGCCCAGGAGCCGGTGCGTCCGCTGGTCCGGGCGCTGGTCGGCGGGCCGGTCCGGCGGACCGCCGCAGCCGGCGGCGGTGCCAGGCGTGCCCCGGGCGGGCTGCGGGACCGGCTGGCGGGGCTGGACGAGGCCGGACAGCAGCGACTGCTCTCGGAGGTCGTACGCGGCCAGGTGGCGGCGGTGCTTGGGTTCGCGGGTGCGGACGCGGTGAGTGCGGACCGGCTGTTCCAGCACCTGGGGTTCGACTCCTTGACGGCGCTGGAGTTCCGTAACCAGCTCAATGCCGTGACCGGGCTCAAGCTCCCGGCCAGCCTCATCTTCGACTACCCGACCCCCACCGCGCTGATCGAGTTCCTGGCCGGGGAACTGCTCGGCGGAAAGGCGGTCCGGACGGTGGCGGCCACGGTCTCGGCCGTGGACGACGACCCGATCGCGATCGTCGGCATGGCCTGCCGCTTCCCGGGCGGCATCTCCTCACCGGAGGAGCTGTGGCGGCTGGTCGCCGAAGGGCGCGACGGGATCACCACGTTCCCGGCGAATCGTGGCTGGGATGTCGAGGGCCTCTACGACCCGGACCCGGACCACTCGGGGACCAGCTACAGCCGCGAGGGCGGATTCCTGCACGAGGCCGGGGAGTTCGACGCCGCCTTCTTCGGCATCTCGCCGCGCGAGGCACTGGTCGTCGACCCGCAGCAGCGGCTGCTCCTGGAGACCTCCTGGGAGGCGGTCGAGCGGGCCGGCATCGACCCGCTCTCGTTGCGCGGATCCCGTACCGGGGTCTTCTCCGGTGTGATGTACCACGACTACGCCCCGCCGTCCGCCGCCGTCCCCCGGGACCTGGAGGGCATGATCGGCACCGGCAACGCGGGCAGCGTGGCCTCGGGCCGGGTGTCGTACTCGCTGGGCTTCGAAGGGCCCGCGGTGACCGTCGACACGGCCTGCTCGTCCTCGCTCGTGGCCATGCACCTCGCCGGGCAGGCGCTGCGGCAGGGGGAATGCGACCTGGCACTGGCGGGCGGCGTGACGGTGATGGCCACACCGGCCGCCTTCGTGGAGTTCAGCCGCCAGCGCGGGCTCGCTGCGGACGGCCGGTGCAAGTCCTTCGCTGCGGGTGCGGATGGCACGTCGTGGGCCGAGGGCGTAGGTGTGCTGGTGCTGGAGCGGCTGTCGGCGGCTCGGGCGAACGGGCATCGGGTGCTGGCGGTCGTGCGCGGGTCCGCGGTGAATCAGGACGGGGCCAGCAATGGTCTGACGGCGCCGAACGGTCCCTCGCAGGAGCGGGTGATCCGGCAGGCGTTGGCGAATGCGGGGCTGTCGGCGGCGGATGTGGACACGGTGGAGGCGCACGGCACGGGCACGACGCTGGGTGACCCGATCGAGGCGCAGGCGTTGCTGGCGACGTATGGGCAGGAGCGGTCGCACGGGCGGCCGTTGTGGCTGGGGTCGTTCAAGTCGAATATCGGGCATGCGCAGGCGGCGGCGGGTGTCGGCGGTGTCATCAAGATGGTGATGGCGATGCGCGAGGGCGTGTTGCCGAAGACGCTGCACGTGGATGAGCCGTCGCCGCACATCGACTGGACCTCGGGCGCTGTCGAGCTGCTGACGGAGGCGCGGGAGTGGCCGGACAGCGGCGATCGTCCGCGCCGGGCGGGCGTGTCGTCGTTCGGGATCAGCGGTACGAACGCCCACGTGATTCTGGAGCAGGTGGAGGCCGAGGAGGCGGCTGAGCCGACGGCCTCCGGTCTGCCGGTGGTGCCGTGGGTGGTGTCGGCGCGGGGTGAGCAGGCGCTGTCCGCGCAGGCGGCGCGGCTGCGGGAGTGGGTGGCGGGCGACGAGGAGGCCGATGTCGCGGGGGTTGCCGCCTCGCTGGTGTCGTCGCGGGCGGTGATGGAGCGCCGGGCGGTGGTTCTGGGCGCGGACCGGGCGGAGTTGCTGGCCGGGCTTGAGGCGCTGGCGGCGGGGGCCACGGCTCCAGGGGTGATCACGGGCAGCGGGAACGCCGGGCAGCTGGCGGTGCTGTTCTCGGGCCAGGGTGCGCAGCGGGTGGGTATGGGCCGTGAGCTGGCGGCGGCGTTCCCGGTGTTCGCGGAGGCCTTCGCGGAGGCCTGCGCCGAGCTGGACCGGTATCTGGACCGGCCGTTGGCCGAGGTGGTCGAGGATGCGGAGTCGGGGGCGCTGGACCGGACGGGCTATACGCAGCCTGCGCTGTTCGCGTTCGAGGTGGCGGCCTTCCGGCTGCTGGAGTCGCTTGGCGTGCGGGCGGATGTCCTGGTGGGGCATTCCATCGGCGAACTCGCCGCTGCGCATGTGGCGGGTGTCTTCTCGCTGGCCGACGTGGCCCGTCTGGTGACGGCCCGGGCGCGGCTGATGGAGGCGCTGCCGGAGGGCGGCGCGATGGTGGCCGTTCAGGCCACCGAGGACGAGGTGGCCGAAGCCCTGGACGGGTACGGCGACCAGGTCTCGATCGCGGCCGTCAACGGCCCGACCTCGGTTGTCGTTTCGGGTGCCGAGGCCGCCGTCGTGGAGGTCGTCGAGAGGCTGGCAGCTCAGGGGCGTAAGACGCACCGCCTGCGCGTGTCGCATGCCTTCCACTCGCCGCTGATGGAGCCCATGCTCGCCGAATTCCGGCTGGTGGCATGGTCGTTGTCGTACGCCGCTCCGCGCATTCCCGTCGTGTCGAATGTGACCGGCCGCCTGGCCGAGGCCGGCGAGTTGGAGGACCCGGAGTACTGGGTGCGGCATGTCCGGCAGGCCGTTCGCTTCGCCGACGGCATCGCGGCTGCCTGGGAGTCCGGGGCGCGGGTGCTGGTGGAGGCGGGTCCGGATGGCGTACTGACGGCGATGGCGCAGCAGGCGCTGGCCGACGTCGGCGAACCGGTCTCCGTTCCCGTGGCCCGCAAGGACCGGGACGGGGCGCGCACGCTGGTCGAGGCGCTGGCGCGGCTCCATGTGGCGGGCGTGCCGGTGGACTGGTCCGGCTACCTGGGCGGGGCCGGACGACCGGTCGACCTGCCCACGTACGCCTTCGAGCACCAGAGGTACTGGCTGCTGGGCGTGGCGGCGTCGGCGGATGTCACCGGCGCGGGGCTGGACGCGGTGGAGCACCCGCTCCTGGGCGCGGTGACCGAGCTGGCGGGCGGGGACCAGCTGGTGCTGAGCGGCAGGCTGTCGCTGTCGACGCACCCGTGGCTGGCCGATCACGCCGTGCACGGCCGGGTGCTGCTGCCCGGGACGGGGCTGGTGGAGCTGGCGATCCGGGCGGGCGACGAGGTCGGCTGCCCGGTGGTGGAGGAACTGACTTTGCAGGCCCCGCTGCTGCTCCCGGAGCGGGGCGGGCTTCAGGTCCAGGTGGTGGTCGGGGAGGCCCGCGACAGCGGACGGTCGGTGGCGGTGTACTCGCGGGACGAGGAGGCCGGGCAGGGGCCGTGGACGCTGCACGCGGACGGGCTGCTCGGCGCGTCCGGCGAGCGGGAGGTGTGGGCCGGGTCCGCGGGGCAGTGGCCGCCGCAGGGCGCGTCGGCGATCGGCGTCGAGGACGCGTACGACTACCTGCTGGGCCGGGGCTACAGCTACGGACCGGTCTTCCAGGGCCTGACGGCCGCCTGGCGCTCCGGGGACGACGTGTTCGCCGAGGTCGCGCTGCCGGAGCAGGCGGCGGGCGAGGCGGGGCGCTTCGGGCTGCACCCGGCGCTGTTCGACGCCGGGATGCACATGATGCTGCTGCTCGGCCGCGAGGACGGCACGGAGGAGACGATCCTGCCCTTCTCCTGGTCCGGGGTGTCCCTCCACGCGGCGGGCGCCGCCGCCGTACGCGTACGGATCCGGCGCCTCGGCGAGCATGCCGTGACCATCGACATGACCGACCCGACGGGCGCCCCGGTGCTCTCGGTCGAGTCGCTGACCGTCATGCCCGCCTCCGCTGCGCAGTTGGCGGCGGCCGGGGGCGGGGCATCGGCCGGCGTGCTGCTGGGCCTGGACTGGGTGTCTGCGGCCGGGGCGAGTGTTGGCGACGAGTCGGGCCCGGTGGAGCGGTTCGTGGTGCCGGACGGTGCGGGCTTGGACGTGCCGGAAGGCGTGCGGGCCGCCACGCATGCGGTGTTGAAGCGGGTGCAGGGCTTCCTGGCGGATGCGTCGTCGGCGGGTTCGCGGCTGGCGATCGTGACGCGTGGGGCTGTGGCGGTCGGCCCGGATGACGCGGTGACGTTGGCGCAGTCCCCGGTGTGGGGTCTGGTGCGGGCGGCCCAGGCGGAACATCCGGGGCGGTTCGTGCTGGTGGATGTGGACGACGATCCGGAGTCGTCGAGTGTGCTGCCCGGGGTTCTGGCCTCGGGTGAGCCGGAGGCGGCCGTGCGCGCCGGGCAGGTGCGGGTGCCCCGGCTGGCGCGAGTGTCGGCACCGACGGGTGATGCGGTGCTGGATCCGGCGGGGACGGTGCTGGTCACCGGCGGTACCGGCGGCCTGGGGGCGCTGGTGGCACGGCACTTGGTGTCCGTGCACGGCGTACGCAGTCTGCTTCTGACCAGCCGTCGCGGACTCCAGGCTCCCGGGGCGCAGGAACTGTCCGAAGAGCTGGAGGCGCTCGGCGCGTCCGTCACGGTGGCGGCCTGCGATGTCGCCGACCGGACAGCGCTGGAAGCCCTGCTGGCCGCGATCCCGGCCGAACGTCCGCTCACCGCTGTCGTGCACGCCGCCGGGGTCGGTGACAACGGCCTGGTGGACGCCTTGACCCCCGAGCGGGTCGATGCCGTGCTGGGCCCCAAGGCCGACGCCGCCTGGCATCTGCACGAGCTGACCGCGAACATCCCTCTCTCCGCCTTCGTGCTGTTCTCCTCGGCCGGTGGCATGGTGCTGGCCGCCGGACAGGCCAACTACGCCGCCGCCAATGCCTTCCTCGACGGCCTGGCCGCCCACCGCCGTGCCCACGGCCTGCCCGCAGTGGCCCTCGCCTACGGCCTCTGGAACACCGCCACCGGCCTCAGCCAGGGCCTGGCGGAGGCGGACCTCGAACGGATGCGCCGCCAAGGCCTCCCCGCGCTGTCGGTCGAGGAAGGCCTGGCCTCCTTCGACGCGGGCCTCGCCGACGCCGCCGACCGCGCGGTCCTCGTCCCCCTGCGCGTCGACCCGGCGGCTCTGCGCTCCCGGGGCGCGGACACCCCCGCCCTGCTACGCGGGCTGCTCCCGGCCCCGGCCCGGCGGGCCGCGTCGGGCGGCGGCGGTACGGAAGCGGGCGGGGCGGTGGAACTGGAGCGCCGGCTCGCCGGTCTGGGCGCGGCCGAACGGGAGACGGCACTGCTGCAGTTCGTCAGGGAGAAGGCCGCCTCGGTTCTGGGCCATGCGTCCGCCGACGCGGTGGAGGCCGAGCGAGCCTTCCAGGAGCTGGGCTTCGACTCGCTCACGGCGGTGGAGCTGCGCAACCAGCTGAACGCGGCGACGGGCCTGCGCCTGCCCGCCACCCTGGTCTTCGACTACCCCAACACCACCGCCTTGGCGCTGTATCTGCTCGGCGAACTGGCGCCGAGCGCGCCCGAATCCGGCCCGGCCGGAAACCGGGGAGTCCTCGCCGAACTGGACGGCATCGAGGCCGCGTTCGCCTCGGTGTCCGCCGAGGACCAGGAGCTGGACCGGGACGAGATCACGGCCCGGCTCGAAGCGGTGCTCGCCGGCTGGAAGAAGCTGGCCCGCCCCGGCGAGGCGGATGTGACCGATCGGCTCGAAGCCGCGAGCGCGGCGGATCTTCTCAGTTTCATCGACAACGAGCTCGGGCTCTAGCAACCAGCGACCAGCAAACCTGCGACCAGCGACCAGCCGGGAAGGCGATACGAACATGGCCAGTGAAGAAGAGTTGGTCGGCTACCTCAAGCGGGTCACGGCCGAACTTCACACCACCAGGAAGCGCCTGGAGACCGCCCGGGCCAAGGACCGCGAGCCCATCGCGATCGTCGGCATGGCCTGCCGCTACCCCGATGGCGCGACCTCTCCCGAGGCTTTGTGGCGGCTGGTCGCCGAGGGCCGCGACGGCGTCTCCGAGATCCCTCTCGACCGTGGCTGGGACGTGGACGGCCTCTTCCACCCCGACCCCGAGCACCAGGGCACCTCGTACTGCCGGCGCGGCGGCTTCCTCTACGACGCCGCCGACTTCGACCCCCGCTTCTTCGGCATCGCCCCCCGCGAGGCCCTGACGATCGACCCGCAGCAGCGGATCCTCCTCGAAGCCTCCTGGGAGGCCGTCGAGCGGGCGGGCATGGACCCGCTCTCGCTGCGCGGCTCGCGCACGGGCGTTTTCGCCGGGGTGATGTACCACGACTACGGGCTGGGCCAGGTCTACGCCTCCACCAGCGGCGGCAGCCTGATCTCCGGCCGCGTCTCGTACACCCTCGGCTTCGAGGGGCCCGCGGTGACGGTCGACACGGCCTGCTCGTCCTCGCTGGTCGCGATGCACCTGGCTGCCCAGGCGCTGCGCCAGGGCGAGTGCGAACTCGCTCTCGCGGGCGGTGTGACGGTGATGGCGACGCCCGGCATGTTCCTGGAGTTCAGCCGCCAGCGCGGCCTGGCCCCCGACGGCCGCTGCAAGTCCTTCGCGGCGGGCGCGGACGGCACGTCGTGGGCCGAGGGCGTCGGTGTGCTGGTGCTGGAGCGGCTGTCCGTGGCCCGGGCCAAGGGGCACCGTGTGCTGGCGGTCGTGCGCGGGTCCG
>Ga0307517_10009323_pt1 | contig 13930 bp, 8 predicted proteins | sample 23_EM_MG_FD_194515 | JGI IMG/M metagenome (GOLD analysis project Ga0307517, IMG submission 194515) | Populus trichocarpa ectomycorrhiza microbial communities from riparian zone in the Pacific Northwest, United States - 23_EM | ecosystem: Host-associated > Plants > Roots > Unclassified | place...
TCAAGTCTCTACTTGAGTTTCTAGATCTAGAATTACATTCTAATCCTAAATTTTTAAAAGTTATTTATAATTAAATCCTACTTGATTATCATCGTGGTATAATTTCTAACCATTAATTCTTAATATGTATGACTCATTAAATTCCTAATATGTTGGCCCAAATATAAATTAGAATCCTAATTAAAACATGATTAAATAATTTAATTTATTATTAATTCAATAAATTGATTGATTTATATTTGAAGATGAAATATAGCACATAATAACGTGACATAAACTTTCAAATATTAGGAAATTCATTTGTGACTTGATTTAGTCTTTCAATGACTAATTTATTAGTTTAACTATTATCCCTTTATCTATCATGTTTGATTTAGATATTTGATAATTATGTGTCTACTCTATCAAGTCATATTTATTCTTTATGCCATAGCCATTAATTTTTTTAATAAGATTTGAAATTTTTTCAAATCTCTTTCTATCTTGCGCAATGATATTATAATCAATATTATTTGAAAATATATAAAATATTTTTTCTAATTCATCTAAGGTGATCATTATTATTCATAATTAGTCTCTTAACTGGTTTGAGTTTGTATACTTTCAATTCACTTATTTCCATGTATTATAAAAGAAAGGATAAAAAATATCATTAGAGTAAATAATAAAGTGTATTTAGTAGTTAACTCAATCCATAATAAATAGAATGAGCTACTATGCACACCATTATCCAACAATTTTGTAGTTCTTTTGTTTGGGCGACCTTTACCAAAAAAATACAGCGAGGGGAAGATACTTAACAAAAATCAAATTCATACATATACATAATTATATGTTATTTAATGGCAATGAATCGGGACCTTTTATTCAGTAAGTATAATATTAACATTTTGTTGTTTTCAAACAATATTTCTCTTATACTCTCATAAATTGATAGATTGAAAAATTCCTCATAGGCAATATCATTAATTTTTACTATCTCAAAAGTCATATTTGATTGAGTCTTAAATTTTTCAATTACAACTTGAACAATTTGCCACGTGGTTCAAAACACATGTAAGCACTAAATAATTCTTATATCTTATAATACTTGGTTTTAATAAACCTTTCTTTTAAATTATTAATGGTTGCAATCATGTACCCGATTTATCAATTAAAAGGGAATGCTAGTGGTAGTTTGAATTTACTATGTTTAGGTCTTGAAAAAAAGATCAAGTGTTATAACAAGTATTTCATCAATGAATATGTTTTTCATATTAAAAATTATGGTTAAGTTAGAAAGACCTATAATAGTGGAGATTGTGTTGAAATATTAACTTCTAATGAGTTTGAAGTTAATTATTATAAGAAGTTTGAAGAGGTGATTGAATTGTAATATCATATCGAGCTTAATAAAGTCTTTTTATTCAAATGTTATTAATACAATACTATTAATAAAGGAATAATAGTAGATTCCCACCATGGTTTGGTCAAAATTAATACAAAGGCTAGACTTTGCAACATCAACAATATCTTTGTTTTTTTCCAAGCAATGCATGCAAGTTTATTACATATACACTCTTTTAAGAAATGATTATTCTAGGGTTGATTGGTTATCCATAGTGAAAATCAAACCTAGGGGCGTAACGATGAAGTAACTACAAAAAATGATGTCTTTCAAATTGATAAGTTAGTTGATGCACATCGAGTTGCTCTGTCTACCGACTTAGAAGAAAATTCATATTTTTCATGTTAAGAATATTTTCGTTGATATTGACATTGAGAAGTTAAATGATGTATTGAGAGCAAATGGACATGCAGAAATCGATGGAGATGATGATAATAACGAGCATCAATTCAATGAAGAAGATTATTATAGACATGAAGATGATGAAATTAAAGATGATGATGAAGAAGAAGAAGAAGAAGAAGAAGAAGAAGAAGATAATTCTGATTAAATTGTAAAAACATCAATATATAATGAAATTAACTTTAATGTAATCTTTTTGGTTATTCATTTACAATGAACTGTTATTAAGACTAATGGAACATTTATTGTTGTAATTTTATTATTATAATCAGAAATGATATTAACATGTCGTGGTTTATTGAATTGCCAGGTTAGGTTTTACTGAATTCCTAGGTTGGATAGACATGGAATACAAAAAAAATATGGAAAAAAAACATGTTTTCTACTAATAGAATTACCGATAAAATGTCAAATACCAATGGAATCACATATGGATTAAGTCCCTTTAAGAGTTCTAGAGAGTTGAAAAACAATTATAGGACCATGCCATTGAGACTTATAGACAGAATCATCAATGAATTAAATCCTTTAAGGAGTTCCAGAAAGTTGAAGAACAATTACAAAACCATGCCACTAAGACTTACAGATGGAATCATCGACGAATTAAATCCCTTAAAGATTTCTAGAGAGTTAAAAAAAAATACAGGACCATGCCCACTAAGACTTACAAACAAAACTGCAAGGATTAAAAAGATTTTGAGTCAATTAAGGGTGCATGTGCTAAATGAAAGAACAAGGACTAAATTAAAATCTGTCAAATCCCAAATTTAAAACCCTAATTTCTAGGGTTTAATCTGAACGACACGTCACTTAGGTTTAATGAAGGTATTGGGTGACACATCGTTCGTCTTCTGTTCATCTCTTTCCTTGGCAGTTTTGGATGATCGGGTTGACACCTTTTAAGACCTCGTTGTAAAGTTCTAGATCTCCAAATGGAACGGGGCTTTTTACAAATGGAAAAATAACATCTCCTCTACAACCCCTTCCATAAAATTGGACGTTTACATCCCAATTCTTCCATTGAAATATTTAACATCTTGTCCCTGATTAACCATCACTACATTTTCATATTCTAGGCGGATTGAGTTGGTATTTTTAAGCAAATAAATGTGGAGCTACAGACCTCTAAATTGAGTGAAATGGATAAAAAAAAAAGTGTGCATCTCCTCTACCAAGTTTAGGTGGTCTCCGATGATGTTTACATCAGAGTTACTCCTACATAGCGTTGAAAATGACCAATTCAGTTAGCCTTGATTGAGATACTCATTTGTGCAAAAGCACCCAACTTTTTCATAGACTTAAAAACTCTTAGAGGGTTCTTATCAAGGGCCTTAAATCTTTAATACATGATTTGAAGGTGAGGAAGGCATGCATTTATCTCTAATAAAGCAAAAACCACCAAGGCAAAATCACCATCCCCAAAAACCAGTGAAGGATAAAGGTTCCAACTGTTAACATTTGTCCAGAGCTCTATCATTTTTATCAAAGGGCTAAACTTTGATTACTCTATGTCGAAATCCATCAAAAACCCTAGAAAAGACCCTATAAATACCCCCTGTAAAATCTGAAAAAAATCAAAAAAAATAAAAGAGGAGAGAAAAAAACATGAGGATATACTCTATAAAAATACCCCTAGTATGAATGTTAAAAGACTTAACATAGAAGGTCTAGCAAGCTTTAGAAAGAATACAAAGTAAAAAGAAAATGAGGAAGGAAAAGAGAAGGGAAGTAACAGCTTATAGCCAACAAGCTTGGAGAAGGTATAACCATGTGAAAACTACAGGGTGAAATCCATATGGCCTACCCATTCATACTTTTATGTGGATTGATGAATGAAAATATTATTTTGATTGATTAATCATGTTTTAAAGTTGTTGTTAATATTTGCTGGATGTTTAAAAGATGTTTGGATGTTCTTTTTGTTGAAATGCAATAGTTTTTGGAATCTACAAAATATGGTGGTAAGTTTGTGATTATTTTTTCTAGGTTACTAATGTATTTTTTTGGTTCCTAAGTTTGGTTTGGGTCCCTAGTATTTAAAGAGTTAGTTTTGGATTGATATTTGATGTTTTTTGTTGGCTTTCATTGGGGCTGTAGTTTTGGAAGGAAGAATATAATGAGTGATTTTGATGACCTTTTGTTTTTGTTGTTTATTTTGAGTCAAACATGTTTGTTTTTGATAATGTGGTTTATGAGGACAAAAAACTGGAAGTTTAGAGGCCTAAAAGGCCAATTTCTAGGTTTGGTAGTAGCTTAGAAATTTACGAGTAACCTAAGTTCATGTTCTTCGTGTTCATCCGAAGAATATTGTCTCGAGTGCTAGTTTTATGTTTCGTTTTAATCTGATTTTGGTTTCTGCAAGTTCATTGTCATCATTAATCAATAATCTAGGGTTTTATGCATCATTAACATGTTTTTATGGGTTTTAATCCTAGAGTTTTGATTTTGAATTGAAACCTATTTTTGACATAAAACGTGATGTTAGAGTAATAATCCAAGCGAATGGATACTTGATTCTTGGTATATGCTTGTTTATGAACAAACCTTTGCCTTATATGTTTTTTGTGTGTTTTTTAGTTTTAATTTTGTTTTAGTTTAAATCACTATTTTGGTTTAATTTTGGGTTAAAGCTTGGTTTTTGGTTCGTTTTATGGATGAACCAGTGTTTTTGGGTCGACCCGGTCAAGTCAAAATCAGGTTAATAAAATTTATTTACAATCTATCAATTCTTTTTTAATAAAACAAAATTCATAACCTATAAAAAATTCATTTTTTTTGCTTTTTTTTTAAGTTTTTAAGGTTTCCAACATGCATGAAACTTTTGTATGAATTGTTTGTATATATGGTAATTTTTAAATTAAAATTTGTGTTAATAGCATTGCTATAAAAGTTTTATTTGTATTTAATATAATATGATGACAATTTGTATATTTATATAATCTAAAAATATAATGTCTGAAAAATATTATGTATGAAGGATACGGTTTTATGTAATCTAAAAGGTGAAAATGGGTGAATATTAGTCATAAATAAAATCACCTGGTTCGTAGCTTAATTTATTGATGCGAATTTACAGGTTATGAAATTTTGGAAAATCTTCTATACATGAAAAGTGCTGCCAATTTGTTTTTAAATAAGATATAATGAGAATGTTATTATATTTTTTATGTTTAACTTGTTTATACGATGAAAAGAAGGTTATTGGTGAGTAATATGGATATGAGTATTGTTGGTTCTTTTAGCGGCACTTTTGAGGACCATAAGTTGCTAGGTGCTGACCATGATAAGACACTTGAGGCATAGGCACCATCTCTCGGCGCAAGCTCGCCGAGTGTGATGTTGCCTTATAGAGGAGGTGTGCCTTCAGAGTAGGATGTATACACTAATAAGTACATTGTTTAGAGGAAGCCCAATCACAATATGTAAATTTGTTTCCTTTTCTTGCATGATTAAAAAATAAAAAATAATAGATAAATTTTGAATAATTAATTTCAATAAACAAATAAAATTTCAGGTTTATAAATATAGAGGCTGCTCGCATAATAACATCAACGATGAAATCTTCGATAAAAATGTCTTTGTTTCAATGTAGTCAGGTTTTTAAATTTCAAAAAGTTCTATTTTTTTAAATGTTCAAATTTTATTTTTCGTTATCTTAACCGATAATTTTTTTTTCTATCATATAGGTTGTGTGGTTTCTGTTACGAGGCAAAAAAATCAAAGAGATATGCAAAAGAAAGAGGTATTCCAAGTTGGGAAGATGTCACCATGTGGAGGGAATTCAGACATTCGAACGTCTTGAAGGCAATCGAGGAAGCTTATATCAATCACATGACATTTGAGTATTTCATGCGGTGATCCCAGTCCAGTGCGAAGAACTATAACAAGAAGATTCATTGTTCAATTACCCACACACCGACAGATCTATTTCGTTCATTTCATATGTGAAATAGATGGTAGGATTCTATTTTATTACATACATTTTAAAAAAAATGTTTTATATGAAAATGTTTAACTAACAATAGCTTCATTTTGCAGGTTACGGTTCTTTGACGCGATCCAAGACCGATGAAGCTTTTTGTTGAAATTCACATGTGAAATAAGGACTGTTAGAAAGGGGTGTAACAGCTCGTGGATAGATGAGTTCAAATGTTCGTGGTAAGTTGGATTAATTTTTTTTCTTAAGTTATTATTTTTAAAAAAATTTCTAACTTTTTTTTTATTTTCAAGAAACATATAATACCTGATTGCATGAGAGATACATGGACGATCTTTCGACCCATCCAGTTTTGTGGTTGGAGGTTGGATTGTCTGATGAACCCGATAGAAATAAAGTTTATGGTATCTCAAACACTATAGTCGAGGATATGCGGATGGGCTGTAGTGTATTAACCATTGGTTCCTCGCAATAGAGTTTGAGCTCCTAATCTCCAACCATCCAGGCAATTGTGTGAGAACAAGTTGAAACTCAGACAACCCAGCTTAGTGCTGAGATGACCCAACTTAGGTCCAAGACAGTTGAACTTAGGCGATTATATGAAGATTTGTTGTCAAGCCTCGGTGGTTCATGTGGTCTACCTCGTTTCCCACTTGGTCCCGGTGAAGATATGCCTCTACCTCCTCCTCCTCCTCCAGCTTCTGTCTTCTAGATAAATTGTATCAATATATTTTTTAAATTAATAATAAAAAAATTGGTTATTTATTTATTTTTAGTTCTTGTAATTTTTTTTCTATTTTGTTTATTTTAATTATTTTAAAAAACTATTACATAAATTACTAATGAAATTACCGATAGAATGACAATTATAGATGGAATGACCGATGGAATATGTCCCCTAGGAAGTTCCAGATAGTAGGGAAAAAATTACAAGTCTTTGCCACTGCAATTACAGACAAAATTACCAACGAACTAAACTCATCAGAAAGTTCTAGAGAGTTGGAAAAAAATTACAAGAATTACCACTAACATTATATGATTCACTGACTGATTAATTCTATCATAATATTAATTCAATCATAGATGAGATTACCAACGATTTATTCTACTGGTGATTTGTCATACAAACTACCGGAATTACCAATGGAATGATAATGATTATTTTTTTTTGTTTGGCGTGCTTTTTTCATCTGTAACTTCATCGGGGATTAAATTTCCAGTATAATAACCTATATAATAAAAATCATCGATGATAAGTTTTCCAATAACCAGTTACTGTCCATAATTCCGTTAATAAATTTGTTTCTGACAGAATATTCCATCGATATTATGCAATATTCTGGTTGTGAAACTATGGTATTAATAAATGTTTTCCGTAGGATATTGAGACTTTATTTTCATATATAAACAAGTTTTTTTTCTTTTTAGAATCATGTTGGAACAATTTATTTGATAGTTTTATAAATGGATATGTTTTTTAAAATATTTTTATATTTATGAATATATTTAGATGTTGTTAATTATATGGTTATAGGTTAATAATGTTTTTGTTTACGTATGATTAACTAGATATATTAAATTATTGATTCTAAAAAAATTAAAATTATTCATTCAATCAAGTCTATATAGTAGATAAAAAAATAGATGCATATAACGGCTATCCGAATGGGTATTTAAAATTCAATAGTTCGGATATGGTTATCCAAATTCTTACCCGATAGATAATGATTAGATTATGATTATTAATCTTTCGTTTAAATATAGTTATGGTTATTTTAACATCCAAAACGGTGAGTATCTATTATCATACTACTCGTGTCGTTCATGGATCAATACTTCCATGTCTCATATAACATTTTCAGACAACCTTAAACTGGTCACTAAAATATAGCTCAAGTGTCGTTTGAGTTCCAAATTTCTCTTCTTAGTTGAATCTTGAATTTATTATTTTATTTTTCATTAGATATTTCCATGGATACCTTTCACAACTTTTTAATGGAAAACATCAAATCCGTACTAAATGGCATTATTCTTAGTGAACGAACACATAACCCATTAGCAAATATGGATAAAGGGATTCAATTGGGAATTTTATACGTAGTTAGGGGATATGAAATTTGAGGTAACATCTCAGATACTTCAACGGGACATTGGGGAGGAAATAACAAGAACATGAAGAACACAAAAGTAGTAGGCAGTACTGTATAGTAAGTAGTATACTATATGGGATCCACCTTAGCTCCATGTGCCCATGAATCTCACTAGTTATTGAGATCGTAGCAGTCAAAACACCCCTTCCTAATTGCAATGATGATAAAGCAGGTTTTTGGAACCGAACAGTACACTTTTCACTATTTTGTCATAGCGGCCACACCACCTACTGCCTGAGTGGAATCACACAAAGAGAAAGCGAAGTGGACCCAAACAGCAACTACCACATCATGTTAATTTAGCAGTAGATCAGTATCCATGGATAGATAGGTTTTGTTTCTATAAAATAATGGGATGGTATTTCTATTTTCTATGATTAATTGAGATTCTTGTAGTACCCCCAACTCATCGGTCTTGCTTTGACAACTCTTATAGTCAGGCAAAGATGGTTTCAATTATGGTGGTGGAGCATTAAGGACACTGATGTAGCATTGTCACAGAAAATGGCAAGAAGTCCTGAAAAGAGAACGAAAAGATTAGGTGCCAGCATGTGTGTGATCGATGCAGACTTGGGAGACACGAAATACTGTCAACTTTTGATCTTTGGTTTTAGACTTTGTTTGATGCTAAAAGGAATTGAATCTCCGGAACAATTTCACCTTTCTTTAGAGCCACTTTTTAATGAACTAGCTAGCTACTTTGGTTTTCCCATATAATATTTTGCACTTGTGTGTAAAGGAGAAAGCGAAGAAAAGACTGGCCATGCGGGGGTGACTTTATCGGGGTCAAACATGAAGTGATGCCCTGCGGCCTGCCGCAGGGGCAAAGGGGGTTTACATTGCGATTTCTTGCCCTACCAAAGCACATTTATCTAGTACTCCTAACTAATTTTTTTTGTTACAACCTTTGCTAATATGCTCTCTGGGGATAGCACTTGTCAAGAAAAAAAAAAACTAGGAGATGACTTTGAAAGAAACTAGGGTTTTTTCGCCGGGGCATTTGAAGGTTTTCTTTTTTCCTGTTTTTTTTTTTATTTCTTGGGGACATTCACTGAGTTTTAAAATACATAAGAGAGTAGCTTCGTCTTTTCTCTCATATTTTAGCTCAAGAATATTATGAGCTCTCTAAAACTTTGTATTTTTAGAAATTTAACATTTTATGGAACAAGAAAAACACAGAATTACATCTCAAACTTTCATAAAAATATAAGATTTTCAAAGCAAATTTAACAATATATATATTACATGAAACCCCGAATTCTAGCTTCTTGAGGATCTTAATTTCCTTTACATCAAAACGCACCCCAGATTAAAGGGTAGCTGAGGAGCTATAATTATAAAGAAAGGGATTAAATTAAATAGAGAAAAGAAATTAATTTGATATATATATATATTTTTTATCATGATCAGGGTCTATGTAGGCATGAGTGGGTGCCTTTTTTTTCTTTTTCCTTTTCTTTTTCCCTTGCAAATTGATACCTAAGCTTGGAAACACCAGTGAGCCATGAGGTAACGGAAGTCCAAATGTTTCGATCAAGTTTTGAAGTTCAAACCTAAGCTTGAAGTAAGGTAGACAGAAGTGGTGCATGTGTAGGTTACGAACTTAATTATAATCTCATGTAATAATCCCAAATTCACCTAAGGATAATTGAAGGAGAAAAGAAACATCAATAAGTATGTGGTGAAAGGGAGTAGAATGGGAAAATTAGAGATCAAAAGATGATATATCTTTTAGGCATAAAAAAGAAGAAAAAGTAGTATCTAGCTAGCTAGATCTTCAAATCGGTTAGAGTATATTGAGCTGGTGATACTATTCAAAATATGCTTACATGGGAATCTTTTGCTTTGCTGTAATCCTTGATTCAAAATCCCAAAAGCCAGAATTAGAAGACCAGCTCGAAAAATTTATCATTGACCGAAAGAGAAATGCATTTGAGGAACAGCTAAAAAACATTTTTGTCGTCAGTCCTATTTTTTACCAGAGTGCTTTTGCAGGGAAGCCTAATGCACCCACAAGGCCACATATTCCCCCTCGAAATACCACAAACTCTCGCCCCCACAGATGTTCTTTCGTTTTTAATCTCTCTCAAGCTCTCGAGATCTATATATATATATATATGATGCTACTGTCATTCTTTGCTTCTTACTGGTGATATGTGTGGGCCTGCCAATGTCTTATCTTTAACTAGACCCAATAAAGCTTAGTGTTGGTAATTCATGTGTTCCATATACAGTCAGAAACAGCCTTTTACTGTAGTGAATAAAATAACTAACAAAGGATAAAGCAGAAGAAATTTTCATCTATGACACCGATTCCTGCATGCCAAAGGCTAAAGTCCAATCATTTACCTTTATACCAAGCTCTTGATTAGCAAAACTCCTCTTCTTTCTACAATGTCAAGGCGACAGCTTGCTTGCACCTTGTGTGATTGGGGGATGTAGCCGAAATCAAAACACGTGATGTGCATCTGATAATTGTTTCCAGTAAAAAAAACACAATAAAGGGTCCTTTTCTTTTCTTAGAGAAGTAGAGAGCTGGGGCATGAAAAAGCTAGCACCATGGGTTTCGTGATAATTCTCTCCATAGAGAGAGAGAAAGGGAAAGGGTGAGTCTTTATCTCTCTCTTGAATTTCTCTGAGGAATTGGCACGCAATACCTTGGATTTTTCTTCAACCTTTCAACCACATAGCCCAACATCAATCATCATGCCCTCCTCCTCCTCCTCGCCCCTCTCACTCTCTCTTCACCACCATCATCATTACCCCCTCATCATCTCCACTACCTCATCCCACCACGACTCCTTTATCACTCACCACCAACTTCATATCCCAAAACCAAAACGAGGAAAGGCACAAGAAGAAGAAGACGAAGAAGAAGAAAAGGAAAGCAAGAAAAAAAAGGTTCCCTCTTTTGAGAAAAACAAACCAGTTGCCTTTCAGCTAGAAATGTCTTTACTATAGATATTGAAGGGTCTTTTTCACCAAAGGATCCAACATCTTCTCGGGGAATCAAGCGTCTCGGTCCGATCTTTAATTTGCTAGATCAAGCAAATCTCTACAAGGGTTTTCATTTTGTTTCTTTTTTCCATGTTCATCACTCGCTAAATATATAACTAGTTTGCTTTTAATATGTCAAACTTCTATTAAGTACTACTTATGGTATTTTTATGATTTTATATATTTTTGATGAAACCATGTTGATGCTTTTTGGCTATGTTTGTGTTTGTAATTTTGAATAGATCTTAATTAATCATTCTGATCACATCTCTATCTACCTATGTTTGTTTAAATGTTTAAAATTACATCAACTTTTTTCTTCGATTCTAGCTTGTTTCATGATATCTATGTAGGTGGAATTTATTGCTGCTCACAAAGATATATGATTTGCAGTAAGTGGCTTTCTCTTCTTGTTGAAACCATCAACAATCGCACACAGTGCAAACTGTCCATTCTCAATGACCTATAAGCAAAATTTTAACATGTCATGCTGCAAGCTCATGGTACACATAATAAATTAGGGTTTGCTTCTTTCATGCATGAAAGATCATTATAGCTCCTTTCCTAACATCCTTACTTGATCTTCTTAAGGTCATCTATATATGGTATATATTCATCAGTACTATAACCAAGTCCATGGGAGCTTATAGTACGCATATGCCTATGCCTTCTTCAATGTGTGTGTGTGTGTGTGTGTGTGTGTGTGTGTGTGTGTGTGTGTGTGAGAGAGAGAGAGAGAGAGAGAGAGAGAGTATGCATATGCCTATGCCTTCAATATGTGTGCGTGTGCGTGTGCGAGTGTGTGTGTGTGTGTGCGCGAGAGAGAGAGAGAGAGAGAGAGTCTGTGTGTATGATGTGCTTGTCTCTGTCTATAGATGTGCTAACATTACATATGTCAACTAGAGTTATAGCTTGTCCAGAAATCTTGCATTTCTAGCCTGCATAAGGCCTTGGGGGATGTATATCTTTTTTTGTTTTTGTTTTTTTCAGTACTCAGTTGGAAAATTAGGAGAAGAGCATTGTTAATCCAGGAACCAGGTACTGATCAATTTATACCTCATTCCCCGGTTTTCCATGTCTGAGGAATTTCATTTTCCATTTTGTCTCTTTAGCACAGGCATTCTCTTCTCTAACATTCTGACTTTGATCTGAAATTTCCTTGTACTCACATGACACTTTTCACATGGAAAATGATATGTCCTAGCAGGATTCTTCCATAATTAGAACAAACAATCCACAGCCTTCGCGTGCATTAACAGTTGCAGTCAAATCTTCAAAAATGCTTAGAGTCCACATTGCATCTCTTGAGATTTATTAAAAGACAACAGCTTGTTGATGGCTGATATTGCTAAGTCTTTGCATAAAATTAGTAGCAGCAAATATCTAACATAAAGAGAAATATTTGGAATACATATATACATGCATCCCTACATATGCATATATGTATTTTTCAGTACATTTAAACATAAGCACAAAACTTTCTTAACTATCATAGGTTGACCCACCAAGCCCCGCTAGCTTTAATAATAATACTCGTTTGACCAAGCAATATGTATAAAAGTTAAACATTATAAACAATATAATTGGTATGGTATTGATTAGTTTGACGCCATTGAAGCCTGTTCATTGAGATGTCTACTCAAAGCTTCTGTACCTACGCACGCCATGATGCCTATAGAGTCAACAAAAAAAAAGTGGCTTGCATGTTGTTCTTCGAATATTAGGAATCTAAGTGCTTGACAAAGAATTTAGTGCTTTGCAAAACTATAATATCATCAGAGAACTTATCTCCAATAAGTAGACTGCAAGAGTTTCTGCAAATTGAAACGATGCGCGCAGTAGCTCCGTTCATCAAAATCTAGGCTTTAATTCATTCATACCTCAATCTCCATCAACAACTATTTATCACAATATATATTGCTTCTTAATTTGACGTTTATTGTATTTATAGTTTGCATTATTGATATTGTAATTTCTTTATTATATTTCTTTTGGAATTTGTTTTCAATTTCTATTCATCAATTTTCTTTTTCGGTTAAGATACACCGTTTTCATGTTTATTTGTTGAAAACTCAGTAAGTTTTCATTTTCCCCTTCCTTTTTCTTTTGCATATATGGTAGAGACGTGACTTTATCAAAGTCCTCGCTATGTACAAAACGTGACATGATTCCTGAAGATGAAATTTGGTCACCATAAATTACAGTCTATGTTGATAAAAAATTATTTTTAATAACCAGGAGCTATGGTGACGGCTACTAGCTGAGCAGTATGGTCATATGGTTTTTAATTAATCAACATGGGCTACAACATCACATAAAAAAAAAGTGTTTTTGGTACCAAAAAAATTGGTCACAAGAACCACGAAGTGTTGCAGTGTTCATCATATTTGCAATGGTAGATTAATCCTCACACGACATATGAAATCGTAGACTTTTCATGATTGTGTTATAGGCAACTGGGGTGATGGCATGGGTTGTTTCTGATAAAAATTAGCCCATGTTGGGATAAAAGACTCTTAAATACTTAAGTTGATAAATGTAAATGAAAAAAATAATGTATAGGAAAAGAAAAAAAAATCAAGTTATAGAAAGTGTATATTTAGGTAATATGTATATGTAGTAGTTAGTTAGAAATAGCCTCGCTCTAGTTGTGAATGTTCTGGCTTTTATGTGGCTAGAACATATGTGGCATGGTCTAGTATCTTTGCATGACCAATAGCCCTGACTTTTGGGATTTTATGGTTATTTATAGCTTTGTCAGCCCAAAAGATGAAATATTTGGCTCTTGTTTGATAATTGAGTGTATTTATACACGTAGTTCTTGAACTTCTTCATGTAGAATGAGATGTGTCATTAATTGAGAATGTATGTGCTTTCAGTTTTGTCCATGCTTTTAGGAAACAAAACTATTAGCTCGCTATGGTGGCACATTGATTGTTGTGTCATACCACGATTGTTGTGCCATGCAGATCATTGGTGGAAATGTTAGTGATGGACAATGTCATTAGTGTAGAAAATGATGTCTTCTCTTTATAGAAAAGGTTGTCTATATGTAGA
>Ga0307517_10009329_pt1 | contig 13918 bp, 6 predicted proteins | sample 23_EM_MG_FD_194515 | JGI IMG/M metagenome (GOLD analysis project Ga0307517, IMG submission 194515) | Populus trichocarpa ectomycorrhiza microbial communities from riparian zone in the Pacific Northwest, United States - 23_EM | ecosystem: Host-associated > Plants > Roots > Unclassified | place...
GTGCAAGTCCACCTCTTCATACATGATAAAGCTAGCTTGAGATCTGAACATGGTTAGACAAGAAGAGAAAGCACTCTTCCATGTATTATTATTGAATATTATGACATGGAACTTGAAATTACATGAAACAACCGTTTTAGAAAAGTATATTTGTTACGTGAAAGTGATTATTTTTTTTAAAAAAATATTTTTAATACCAACATATTAAAACGATTTGAAAAAAATAGAAGCAAATAAAAAAAATCAAAAAATTAATTTTTTTTTAAAATATTTTTAAAATATAGAAACAAAATAGTTTTAAATCGATTAGTAAAACACTTCAATACTAGAAATGGACATTGAACTTGTATTATTTATGGTGACATCTTAATCTTTTTTTTTCTTTTTTCATAAAATAACTCTATTAAATTGAATTATAAAATATCCATAACTATATCAAAATTTATCGGACTTTTTTTTTCCTCAAAGAACAACTTAAACCTAAAATAAGCATGGTGTTTAAAATGTTAAAAAGGTCTTCTCTCTCTTTTAATAAAAATAAAAATAATAAAAATGAGAGACTCTTATTTTAACTATTGGGCTACAATTAAGTCCGATCCACAATTGATATTAACATTCATTCGGCCCACCAAAGCCCAGATCTCAAGTGACCCTATCTGTGAAATTGAAAACCAATCGGGTCAAAAAGAAAAAACCCAAAGAAACGAAACCCTAATGAGATCAGCCGCTGCTATATAAATACCAATATTATCTCTTCAGAAACCCTACGAGAGAGAGAGAGCGCTTCGCAGCAGGTCGCAGCAGGTCGCAGCTTTCGCTTGAATCAAAAGAGCTCTCTTTTAGCAGAAAAACAATGGCGACAGCTAAAACTGTGAAGGACGTTTCTCCTCATGAGTTCGTCAAGGCATACTCTGCTCACCTTAAACGATCTGGCAAGGTAATTATTTTCTTTTACACACACAAATCTATAAGCATAGTTTTCGGATTCTTGCATCCTGGATCTGTTGTTTTAGTGAGTGATGATTTGGGTTTATGTTAAAATACCTTTTGGTTTCCAAAGTTTCTTTTCTTTGGTTTTCATTTCGTTTTGTTTTTATTGTGATATATGCATAATCATAAGCTTTGTGTTAAATTTATGGCGCTTAGGAATTTATGGTTTGTTTCCTGTGGAAGTTTTGACTGCCGGTGTCTGCTAGGTTTTTGCTAAGGAGTAAGAACTGGCCCGTGTTTAGATTGAAAGTATGGACTTTGGAAAATATGCACTACTGGATTTGTTGAGGTTAATAGGATTGTGGAATTTGGTTTTTTAATTTGGCACTTGTGAGGAGGAGAGGAGGAAGTTACATAATAGGGAAAACTAGAGAAGTTACCTGTACTGTTGTACCTGTTTCTTGGATGGTTTTTTTCTCTGTGCTGTTTGTTAGAGTTATTTCATAATGTATAATTAGGTTTAATGATCATGGTTTGTTGTACAGTTTTCAGTGTCTTATATTTGGTTTAGTACTTTTAATATTTGGAGATGGGTATGTTGGAGATGCCTGTTTCAACAGATTTATTTTTTCTCCTTATCTGTGGTCCTTTCTGCACTAAAAAATGAAAGCTTTATTTGATTTTGACTGTGATACTATCTTGCTTTACTGGATTGGTGAACCTGGTAATGGTATTGTTATAAGTAACCATCATTTTGATGTTGGGTCAGAAGTTCTAAACCTTTTCTTTTATGTCCACAAACAGGTAGAGTTGCCTCCATGGACTGATATTGTGAAGACTGCTAAATTTAAGGAGCTTGCGCCATATGATCCTGACTGGTACTATATTAGAGCTGGTAGGTCTCTCTCTCCCTCACTCGCGTGCACACAGGCACACACGGGTGCCAGCTCATACTCGTTTTGTTTTAGCGTTTGTGGTGCACTGTTAACATATTTTCTTTATGCTTGTAATGTTTAATCTTGATTTCAGCCTCCATGGCAAGGAAGATTTACTTGAGGGGAGGCCTTGGTGTGGGTGCTTTCCGTAGGATTTATGGTGGGAGCCAAAGGAATGGAAGTCGTCCACCTCATTTCTGCAAGAGCAGTGGTTCTGTTGCACGTCACATTCTTCAACAATTGCAGAACATGAACATCATCGATGTTGATCCTAAGGGGTGAATTATTTTCTTAATGCCTTATGTTATCATGTTTTCAAACTATAGTTTCTTTAGCATAGTTCAAATTTCAATATGTTCTGCAATGAAATCCTGCTTTGTTGCTCACTTTATCATTTAACAATTGAACTAGATTGATAATTATAATACTTCTGATACAAAAAGGAGTTTCCTATATTCTGATGTGTTTATTTTTGCTTATGTAATAGTGGGAGGAGAATCACTTCAAGCGGTCAACGGGATCTTGACCAAGTTGCTGGACGCATTGTGGTGGCCCCTTGAACAATCAGTGTTGAGCTATGTTTCTGCTTTCGTACTTTTAGATTTCAATTTTCAGTCCTGTGGAGAGATGTGACTGCAGCAACAAGATTATATGTTATGAAATTTTTGGATCCAACTGTTGAATGTTTTGTATTTGGACGTGGTTTTTGTTCTGTTGCATTTTTATGATTATGCACTTTTATCTTGCTAGATCTTTTATCTTACATTTTTGTTATGGGGTGCTGTTACCAGTAACTGTTTTCAAATGTCCATTTGCCCCGGACTAGGGCAGGTACTTCTGCAAATTTCGCTTCTAGATGTTTCGTGTGTTCCTTGATAATTGTTCTGTGGATTATCAACCTTTTGTGGCCCTCGATTATTTTTGTGTTTAGTCACAAGCATTGCACAATTTCAGTGGAGTATTCGAGAATTAGTTAAGGCAGTGTTTGCTTCTGTGGTTGGACTGTGCGTTTTTAGCTTTATGGTATTTCTTAGAAAATATTTTGAAAAGATTTCTATCATAATTTTAAAAAGAAAATCCAGCATATTGGTCCAACTTGTGGATTATGAAAAGCTTATTGATCAAGAAAGTGAATATAATTTTCCCAAATGAAAAGAGGATAAAGTTCTTGGTGGAAGTGATAAATTGTGCAACTGTGATTTGCCTTTGTTTTTACTAGAGTAGATTTTAATGTATTTTTTTTCATATAATATTATTTACTATAATAATATGTTTTTAATCTGTAGTTGTTTTTTATTCCATTTTAATTATATCTTTTAATATTATATTTTCATATATATTTTTAATTTATTATTTATGAGGATATTCTAGTCTTGTGGCTTGTGGGTTGTTTTGAGTTTGTTTTTGTTATTTTTTTTAATTGAAAATTGAACTTTTTATTTTATTACTTGCAGTAATGAGTTTCATTAATTCAAGTTTTTTTTTTATATCTTTTTTATATTTTTTAATTTATATTTTTTTATATTTTTTTTATTTTATACTATACACTAGGACTTTTTTTTAACCTTTTTTTTGATATTTTTTTTAATTTTAATTATATTTATCAACATTAGATTTATTATAGATTGAATTTTATTAAAAAAAAACTTAAAAAAAAAAGGGATTTAATTATACCTTTCATTACAAATAATATTTATTAAAATAATGTTTTTTTTCTTGGTTTTTTTTTTTATTTTTTAATTTATATATTTTTTTAATTACATCCTTTAACATTAGTTTTGTTGAGTTGATTTGAATTTTGTTTTTTAAATTTATTTTTTCATATTAAATTTAATTGAAAATTAAGTTTTATGATTTGTTTCGGTTTGTTTTCTATGAGGTTATTTTTGTCTAATGACTTGTATTATGAGTTTGGCTAATTAATCTGGGTGACTCGATTTATTTTTATGTTTTATTTTTATTGATTTTTTTCAATTTCATGTTTAAACACTGTATTTTGTTTCAATTTATTTTGTATGAAATTATTCTGTTCTTATGATATAGATTGAGATTTTAATAGGTTAATCTGGGTTTATTTGATTTTTTTTAATTAATTTTTTTAATTTTATTATTTAACAATGGTCATTTTAACATGCCATCATAATTTTTTTTTTATCTTAATTCAATTTGATAATAATAAACAAGTCATGAAAAAAGAGTTTAATAACCTTAGAAACTAATGTTAATTTCTGTTGGTGGAAGAGGAAAAGTGATATTGTAACAAAATTATCCTTCGCAAGTAGTAATATTGAAGTGAAAAAGAAAAGAAAAAGGATAAGACAATATTTTAAAAATTAAGAATTCCTTTTCATCTAAAATAAATATTATTTTTCAATTGATAATTAGTAATTGGATTAAATTGCAAGACGTTTATTGTTAAGGATTAAATTGTAACTTTGAGAAACATGAAAGGTCAATCATCGCAAAGTAAGTCACATATTCAAAAGCTAGCACTCCCATTGCTATCTGTAAATGATAATGGAATGACACGTCGTCGGAATGCAAACCAGAAGCCTCCAGTCCTCGGTGTTTTAAGACACACTACTATCATAGACTTTCTTAGGTCTCCCCTGTCAAATTCAACAAACCCTAAACAGCCAAACCAAAAATCATGGCTTGGAAGCGCCTTCTAACCCTGTCTCGCCGCTCCCACAGACCCCTTTCCACCACCGCATCCAGGTCCTTTTCCGATGCCGCCGTCTCCACCGCCAGTCCCTTGACTTCACCAACCCCACCACCACCAACCGCCATGATCTACGACCGATTAGCTGAATCGGTCAAATCAAAGCTCAAAATCCTCGAAAACCCGGACCCAAGATTCCTCAAATACGGGTCACCCCACCCAACTCTCAAAACGCATACCCATATCCTCTCTGCACCCGAGACCCGCATCACTACCCTCCCTAATGGTCTCCGTGTCGCTACAGAGTCGAATCTCGCTTCGAAGACCGCAACGGTCGGGGTTTGGATTGATGCCGGGTCGAGATTTGAGTCCGATGAGACAAATGGGACTGCTCATTTTTTGGAACATATGATATTTAAGGGGACGGAGAAGAGGGGTGTGAGGGAGTTAGAAGAGGAGATTGAGAATATGGGAGGTCATTTGAATGCGTACACGAGTAGAGAACAGACTACATATTATGCTAAGGTTATGGATAAAGATGTCAATAAAGCCTTGGATATTTTGGCTGATATTTTGCAGAATTCTACTTTCGACGAGGAGCGGATGTCTAGGGAGAGGGACGTTATTACTATGGAAATGAAGGAGGTAAATTTGTGTTTTTTTTTTTTATCAAGTTGTTTTGAGTCGAATAGGAAATGGGTTTGTGGTGTTTTGTGTTCAATTTTTGTAAAATTTTGTCATGCAGTTGTGGGGTTTTGTTCTTTATGTGCTTATAAAGTTCTGTGCTTGTCGGTTTAACTGTTATGAAAGTTGGTGCCTTTGAAGTATTAGGTTTATGGGATTTGACATGGCTCATTTTTTTTGGTTGACTATGTGGGAATTAGAATTAGTGTTTCTTAGTTAGCTGTGCTTGCTGGTTCTTAATTTAGAAACGCTAATGGTTTGTTGATTGATTTAGAAGTACAATGAGGAATATATTTGTTGTTTACTAGTGTGGGCCATTTAGTTTAGTTTTGGTGGTACTTGTTTTATAAAGTTTGTGGAATTAGAAGATGTGTTTGTTGGTGGGTAGTTTTAATTTTCTCTTTGCATCAAAGTTTCAAACTTGCTTAAGTGAATCCTGGTTATGGAGAAATTGTCCTTATTTGTTGGTGGATGGTTTTTAAATGTCCTTGCAATAAGAGTTTTATACTTGCTGAAATGGATCTTTGTTTTTAAGCATACTGAGTTTTTTTGCTATGCTATATTGCTGTGTACCAAACAAAATGCTCCATTGCTTTTCATAGCTGTGAAAGGGAGGATAATTTCCATGTGATAAATGCCAGTGTCGTTTTCATTTCTAGTATATGTTACTGCTGGCATTCAGTTTGTTTAGTTTCATCATTTTGTATGGATAATGCCTGATTGACTCTCTTTTACTTCCTGCTTCTAACAGTTATAGATTTTTGTCTGGAAATTTGTAGGTTGAGGGGCAAACCGAGGAAGTAATTTTTGACCATTTGCATGCAACTGCTTTCCAATACTCTCCTTTAGCTCGAACTATTCTGGGACCTGCTAAAAATATTGAAACAATATCCAGAGATGACATTCGGAACTATATACAAACACACTACACAGCTCCTAGAATGGTAATGCCTGTAGTTGGTGGGCTTGTTCCATTTTCCTTTCTGCCCGCAAATAAGATTGAAGGTTTGTTGTGGAATTTTCATCATGCATGTTTGTGTGACTTTCATTTCAGGTGATTGTCGCCTCAGGAGCTGTGAAGCATGAGGAATTTGTTGGAGAAGTAAAGAAGTTGTTTACTAAGTTATCATCTGATCAAACCACTGCTGCACAGTTAGTTGCCAAAGACCCTGCATTTTTCACTGGCTCTGAGGTGGGGAAATATAACTTGAAATCCATGCCATCCTTCTACGAAGTTTCTTTTCTCTAAACTATTGTCTTCACTTATTGTTGTGAAAATCAGGTTAGGATAATTGATGATGATATTCCTCTGGCACAATTTGCGGTTGCTTTTCAAGGAGCATCTTGGACAGATCCAGATTCCATTGCTTTGATGGTCATGCAGGCTATGTTGGGTTCTTGGAACAAGAGTGCTGGAGGTGGAAAGCACATGGGGTAACCTCTCCTTCTCTGTAATTTACCATGTTGCTTACTATTCACCTTTGAGATTTGTTTTTATCAGGAAGCTTTCATTTAACACATTAGGAATTTTATTAACCAAACATTCCCAGAGAGCAAAGTAGTAAAGTGGTCTGTAGTCACAGATATCATGCCTGTGTTGGTGGAGCTACAGGCTATCAAGCTTAAAAACTGAAATTTCAAACACTATCAAATAGGGCTCTATGATTGACCCCTAATGTTTCAATGATTATTCTCGTCTGTGGTTTTCCACAACCTGATAAATTTCAAACATTAATTGGTTGAGCATTTGTGCAACACGCTTTTGTCTTGTTAGCATGCACATTGATTAAATTTCAATCATTGGACAGCTCTGAACTAGTTCAAAGGGTTGCCATTGATGAAATAGCAGAAAGTATGATGGCGTTCAACACAAACTACAAGGATACTGGTCTTTTTGGTGTTTATGCTGTTGCTAAGGTATGGTGGACATTTTTTCTTTTCCTTCTTACTATTTGGAAAATTAGAGTTTTAGCATACCAGAGCAAGGAGTGGAAAGATTGTAAGCCATATTGAAGTGAATTTTACAATTTGAATAATGTTTTCACATAACCTGCAATAGAAAACTTGACTGACTCTCTCTCTCATTAAGATATGTTGTTGTTTCATCTTTGAAAGCATGGGATGCTGAAGTGTAGCAAGTCCCTGCTATAATATATAAGACGATAATTTAAGTCATTTTGCCTTTTCATTGGATTCTCTTTCAAGATTTTTCCTTTTCTTTCAATGAAATTTATTATTTGATGCTTCCAGCCAGATTCCTTGGATGATTTAGCCTGGGCGATCATGCATGAGACAACTAAGTTATGCTATCGAGTTTCAGAAGCTGAGGTCACTCGTGCTTGTAACCAGGTACTTACTAATGTTCAAGCTTTACTGTAGAAGTGCGTATTACATGTTAGTTACTGGCATCTGGACAATACTTTTTTTAAAAATTGAGTTGTAACTCAGAACGTGTAGCAATGCTTACTGACCACATACAATGCATTACAATTTTTCTGTTTTTTTTTTTTTTTTTTGGAATGACACGTCGTCAGACTGCCCAATCTGTTTTTTTTTTCCTGATATGCAGATGAAGCCCTGCAGATTTTAACTTACAAAAATCCCATGCCATCTTAATCTAGCTCGTATTATCTTTTATCCTTTTTGGATATTTATTATCTTGAATAACATTCACTAATATTGTCTGTACTATAGATTATGGAATTTGTAAGATAGCTTGAGTTATAAATGTTTGGTCTTTTTCATGATGTCACTTTGAATTGTTTGTATAGAAGTAGCTTAAACATGTGTAGATAATAAACCCCAACATCAATAAGAATGATGGAATTGTCTAAATTTTAAGTAGAAGTGTCAATCAAGTGCTAATCTATTTTAATAGTGACATCATGAAAAAGACCAAACTATTAAAATAGATTAGCACTTGATTGACACTTCTACTTAAAATTTAGACAATTCCATCATTCTTATTGATGTTGGGGTTTATTATCTACACATGTTTGATCTGAATAGACATGAGTGACAATTAATTCAATTTTAAGTCCCGTATGAAGCTAAAAAGCTATTCCATGGTATAATCTTCTTCGTATTTAAAAAAAATGAAAAGGGTAAAACTATTTCTTGTCTTGTGTGTTTATATCCTCATAATCTTATCTTTAGTTCTTGTGTGGTAGGTGATGTGTGTGTTTTATAGATCCTGGAACCATCCGTTTTCTCTACAATCTAGTCATCTTTGCTTATCTAGCTATGTACTCTTTTGTTTGGTTGCAGTTGAAATCTTCCTTGCTACTTCACATTGATGGAACTAGTCCTGTAGCCGAAGATATTGGGCGCCAGGTATGACTTAATGTTATAAAAAAAATTCTGTTAATAAATGTTAGGACAGGTTGAACAAGTCCTTGTAGCCATACTATGAATATTTTTGCTTGAAGATATGTAATGCCTCACTATTTTTTCTAATGGTTTCCCAAATTACATGGCCCAAGTCATAATTTATGTAGTTTTAAGCATAATTGTCTGCTGAGACAATCTAGAAGAGTACTTGTTGTGCTGTCAATGTTGACTCAGCTGGACTGTGGTTTGTTACAATTTAAAGAGGTTATACATCTAGATGATTCAATCTGATCCTTCAGTGGATGACATTTTAGTTGGTGCGAAAGTTTTTAATTATTTCAGTCAGTGTTGCTTAGTAAGTCGACAGAAACGAAATAATAATCACATTTGAATATGTTGTCCATGAAATTATTTTCTGTTACTTGAATACTTAAATGAACTGATATTTTTTATTTATTTATATCCATTTCTGTTATTTTATATGCACCACTTTATTGTTAGTTTTTTAGTCCTATCAAACTACAAACTACTATGTCACTAAGAAATGTGTGTTTGCAAATGTTCGTTAAAGGTATTGATATTTGAGGAGCACAATGATATCATTTTTAAAGGTTATTATGTGATATATTACTAGTTACCAGTTCTAGAACCTTAACTAGATCCTAGTCCTGTGAGTTGCTTGATATTTATGTTAAAACAAAATAGTAGTTAGTTACTTGCCATAGCTTCCATTGTCTGGCTTTAGATTATTATTCTTGTATGATTAACAGTTGGAGGATCATTGCTCAAAAGGCAGAATTGTAATCTGCTTTAATTACTATTCAGTTTTTCCTTACCTTTGGCTGCATATGGTTGCAGCTACTTACTTATGGTCGAAGAATCCCATTTGCTGAACTGTTTGCAAGGATTGATGCTGTTGGTCCAAGCACTATAAAACGAGTTGCCAGCCGATTTATTCATGACCAGGTATGAGCTACAGAGTATTAGATCGTTCTTTAACATCAATCATAAAAAAAAAAGCAGCATCAATTAGTATCTAATTGCAAGAATTTCTTTGAAGCCAGAGGCTCTGTTAGTTGCAGAAAACAAATTTCTACCTCAAGTTTTATTTCTATTTATCTATTTCCTCTTTCCATAAAAACTTTTAAAATGAATCAATTTGTTAAAATGGGAAAGTGTTGCGCAAATAATGAGTGCGCACAAAAAGTTAATCCTGAAGATGAGAGATGTTTTTTCCTGTTAAACAACCTTGTAAATAAAATATGGCTGTATTCTAATGGAAGACAGAAATCCGTACAGATTTTAGTAGTAAAAGAAATTACATTTCAAAAACACATTTCTTTTATTCTGCATGCCTTTATATATATATATAAAACAAGAAAACAGGGCTTGTGCTTTCTGAACTGAACTGGCTGGTAGTTTTGGATTTATGTGCTACATAATGTTTTGTTTGTGCAGGATATTGCAATTGCTGCCATGGGTCCCATCCAAGGGTTGCCTGACTACAACTGGTTCAGACGCAGGACTTACTTAAACCGCTACTAGATTGTCATGCCGTTGTTTATTGCTGCATCCTTTTGTTTTGGGCAGTTGCCAAACATTTTGTTGCTTTTACACAACCGATATGGCTGCCGAAGTCCAATTATTTTTTTAGGTTCTTGCGTCTGTAATGGTATCATTGTTACCATAATAAGAATGCAGTCTCCAGTATATGTCCAGGCTGTTAAAAGGGATTTCTAATTATAAGTTTTTTTTGGTTGATACTTGAGCTTGCATCTTACCTTGCTTGTATGGGAAAAAAATATGGCTTTGTTTTTCTGGTTCCAACTGTTAGCTTGCGCACCAGTGTGCTGTTTTCATAGATAAATTTTGTCGAGATCCTGCTCCCTCGTGCTGAGGAATGCGTACCCTGGAAAGAATGAACAGAGAGTTTCCTTGGATATGTTGGATCTGTACATGGTTTTTGCAGCTTTTGTTTTTTAATGATTGAATCGTTTTTGCTGAAACTCTTGGCTACTTGTTCTAGTTTTTACACCATAAAAGCTTTACTCGTTGGTCACTGCTTGAAAGAGCTGTCTCGATTTCATCTGTGTTTTGCAGCATGTGCCTTTGGGACAAAACAAAGTGGTCCGAGTCTGATATTTGGGCTTGTTTCCTTTATGAGAATTGATTAGCAATTACATCCCTAGCGTTGATTGAATCTTCTCTGTATGTATTTGACTTGCATTAGTAAATTTCACATATTAACGAATGTATCTGATCCATCAATGGTTACGGGTTTTTGTTTTTTTCTTCTGTGTTTTGCTTTGGTTCTCCCATCCAAATCACAGTTATCCAGAGGGGAAAGGAAAACTAACACACAAAACCAAGTAAAGGACGTCGTTTCCAAGTGCTATTGTCCGACCATATGGTGTTTTCGTTTATTAACAACACAAGTAGTCGAAAAAGTTTATGTGAAATATGCATTTCTCGATTAATAAATATGTTATTTCAAAGAAATTGTTACACCTTACTACGAGAGAAAAGAAAAAAATAACTCTGAAAATATACCAAAACTCTAGTTACATTACAACCAATATTATCACACAACCAATATTATCACAAAGATATTGATGAATTCAATGACATCAAGAAATGTTACCAACAATAATCAGAGTGTGTCATAGATAGTGAGTGATTCACTTGCTTTTGAGTGGAGATTGTGATCCATTTCGGTAATCATTGGCTTATTTTTTAGTGTTATTAGATTTGTCTTGTTAAAATATTTTTTATGGCATCACTGATGTCATAATTAGAATTTACCTTCAAAATTTTTATTTTCTTTTCTCTTTATTGTAATTTGTGCCAACTCATTTAATTTCTTTGCACATTCTGCGAGATATTAACATGTTGCATTTTTTAATAGCGAAATGTAGCAAATTGTGATATTTTGCTATTTTTTTTTTCAAACTTTGTTATTTTGGCAATTGTTTTTTAAGGATTACTCATTATTTTTTTTTTAAAAAAATCATTGTAAATAACTTGGCACTTAGATCCAAACCCAAGATAAAAGTAATAGAAGAAGAAATTTTGATAATTGCTCAACTGTTGGTATTTTTTTTCCTGCTTTGATGTTCAGGGAGTTTTAATAAAATTATAAAAGGATGGTTGGATAATGATATACAAGGCAGTTCAATTATGTACTCTATTTATTTTTTATTGATTTTGAGGGAAAAAAAACTAAAAGAGATGATTTAATGTTTTCTTTTTATTTAGTCTATTTTTTTCAGCCACTTAGTATTTTTCTCTCTCTTTTGATTTGATCCTTTTATATTAGATTGATTTGAGATTGAGATTCAATGTTTGTTTTATTTGGCTTGGTATTGGCTACTCGTAGTGTCGAGAAACAAAATCACACCTCGATTGATGCTTGATTTAATAAAATTAAATGAAATTAGATTGAATTAGAACAAATAAAGCTAAGAGGAATGAATTCGAACACTAGACAAGTATTAATCCCTTTTTTCTTGCAAACGTCAAGGACTAAAATGCACAAGCAGGAGAGAGATTCAACCCTTTTTTTTGTTCCTCGATTTTTCTATTTTAACTCGATCCTTTCACATTGAGTTTATTTAGGATTGAGCTTGATAGTTTTTTTTTTGTTGTTGCCTAGATATGAGAATCCAACAATGACAAGGAAAAATTATAATACGCGTTTGATGCTCAGATTTAAAAAATAAAATTTAATTTTATCGATCTAAAACAATTAAGGCTTGAGGGGTAAATTTAAAATGCGTTTGATGCTTAGATTTGAAAAATAAAATTTAATTTTATCAATCTAAAACAATTAGGCTTGAGGGGTTAAATTTTAAATTAAAAAAAAAACTTCAAGGGATTGTAAAGAACAAGCAGGACAATTTGGATGACATGTGTAATGCATACACTAGCATATGGGGTAAGTTGTTGCCCTCTAGCAACACATGTGGCTTCTTATGGTGGCGAAACATCGAAGTTCATGGTTATGTTGGAAGACACGTGGGGAGCTTTTATCGATGAGTGTGGCGCGTGTCGACAAGAGTGTTAGGGGGCTCTGCCAACCTTTTCTTTATTCTCCTCCCTCTTTTTTCTATCCTCTACTCATGATTCATATTAGTCTGTCAAAATTAAAAGGTGTCTTATAATCATGTTTTTATATTAAATTTGATCTCATTTTTTTTATTGTTGATTTTGGTTTTAGGTCCTTTTTTAAAATTGATTTTTTTTGTATTCAATTTCATCCTTCAACATTGGTTGGTTATGAATTGAGTATAATGATTTTTTTCAATAGGGTGATCCACTTCTCATGATCGAGTCACAAGTTTGAAAGGTTAACATGGGTTGACATCAATATTTTTTTTGTCTTTTTTTACACTGATTTTTTTTCAATATCATTCTTCAACAATGAGTTTATTGGAGGTTGGGTTCATAATTATTTTAATGGGGTGATCCTGTTCTCATGACCCAATTCACGGGTTTGAAAAGTTAACCCTAGTTAACACGTCTTTTTATGTTTTTTTTACAATGATTTTTTTTTCAATTTCATCATTTAATAGTGAGTTTGTTGGAAGTCGAGCTTCATGATTCTCTTTGCTTTTCTTTCTATGAGATTATCACAATCTTATGATATAGATTGCGGGTTTGCCTAGTTTGAATCATGCCTTTTTTTTGGATTAAATATTTTTTTAGTTTCGTCTTTTAATATTGAGTTGGGTTGAGAATTGAGTTTTGTAGTTTTTCTCATTGTGCTTTTTATTAGGTTATTCCATTAACATAATACGGGTCAAGGGGTTTGGTGGACTTATTCGGCTTTGTTAGTGTTTATTTTTTTGGGTTATTTTTTATTTATTTTACTTCATCCTTTCATATTGTTTTATTGAGAATTGGTCATCATAATTTTTTTATTTTCTTTTTATGGAATTATCTTAGCTTCACGACCCGGGATGCGGGTTTGACATGCAAACTCAGGTTGATTCGGGTTGTTTTTTTTGCTATATATATATATATATCACCCTTGAACATTGATTACCTAGAAATTGAGCTTCAATTTTTTTCTCCTTCGGCAAGCACTATTTTATGTACAAGTCATCATAATTATTTTTTTTAATTCAATTCATTTATCTTTGTTGTCTTTTATATCATATAATTAAATAAAACAAGCTTATTGGATCAGTTTGGTCTATGACTTGAATCGTAGATTTATCTTCATTAAAATATATTAATAACACCTAATTTATTTTTTTTTTTATGTTAGAAAAAATTATAGTTCAGCTTGCGGTGTAGCGGGTCACCAATCTTATTACTCTAATAATTTATTCCACTCTTTTTATTATAATAAACTAAATTAATTGAAAAGTCCCGT
>Ga0307517_10009330_pt1 | contig 13918 bp, 11 predicted proteins | sample 23_EM_MG_FD_194515 | JGI IMG/M metagenome (GOLD analysis project Ga0307517, IMG submission 194515) | Populus trichocarpa ectomycorrhiza microbial communities from riparian zone in the Pacific Northwest, United States - 23_EM | ecosystem: Host-associated > Plants > Roots > Unclassified | place...
GAAGCACCGGGAGAGTGATGCCCGATCTTTGAAGCACGGCGTGTGAAGGCCGAATGCGACCCAACCCCTGAGATTGGTGAAGGACATGAGGTGTTGTTCCCCTTCTAATAAGATCCTCGGATGGATCCATATGTCTCTTCCCAGTTGGGTAAAAACCAGAACCTGAACCAGGGACGAAGGGCCATCAGGACCGGGAGTGGTATTCTTACACCACAGTTGGAAGTCGGCTCGAGATGTGAAGTTGACACTGCTGAATATCCGTTTTCGGCTGCGGTGTGACCATGCTTTTGAGACGAGAGAGAAGTTCAGGAGTGCAGGATGCCGGCAAGAATCGACTTCGACGAAGTCTATCAATTTATCAAACAGTTCTTGCGGAAAGATTGGATGGTTGTCGGGATAATTAGGCGGGTCAGACGTGGACATCACGACCTGCGCAAGCTTGGCGACGGGTGGGGACAAGTGACGATAGGCCCCAACACTACAACGTGGTGGCGGGGGCGATAGCGTGATTTGACTTGGATACGATCCCGTAATTTACCCAAACTCAATGGGGCCACTGAGTCGAGGTATTGGAGGACAAAATCACACTTATTCGTAGATCGAACATATATAACACATAAACAACCAATTAGAACGAATAAATCAAGAGCAAAAGTCCAGATGTATAAGGACATGATGGTGATAGAAATTTGGGTTGTACAACAGCGGAATTAAACACGCCAGAGCAAAAGTAGTGGTAATGTTGGTTGTATAAGTGCAGGTGTCTTGCGGGCTGTCAGCTGAATGACTTGAAGGGCGAGATGAAGTGAGGTGTACTCACCATTGTGAACGGGCAAAGGAGAAATAGTTCAGGCAATGATGCATTGACTTCCGCCGCTTCCGCCACCAGTCTCGAACTCGACTGGAACATCCTCACGCCCGACGGTGGAGTCAGTGGAGAAGACGTTGATAATGGTAGAGAAGGCGTCCATTTGTGAGGTGAGGTGTGAGGAATATAGGTGGGTTTGGAAGGCGGGGGCTATGGGGTTCTTGTAAAATTCGACCCCTGGAACGCCCAGTTTATATACTTCGAAGTGATTCACGCCCGCGTTTAGCGTAGCTTGTGAACCATGCACATGAAAAGAAGCATCAAAGAGAGCCGGAGCAACGACAAAAGCAGGGTGTCAGGAGCAGTTCATTTGTTGTTTGTCCTGGGAATGCAATCTGGTAGCCAACTGGCCGTTAACGTCAGTCATCTACGACATCGTACGTTCTTTCGACCACTGAACGAAGGACAATAAGACGAGCTCCGGTTCAAACTTTATCAAACAGAGATGATCTCGAGGTCGTAGAGAGTCAATCAAGGTTCCCAGACATTAATGATCAAGTCCGCATCGAAGAGATAGAGATGAGGACCCTCAGCGAAGCTGGAGGATCGAGACGGTGCGCCAAATTGTCTCGTTCAATCCACCACGAGGCATTTCCACAGTGGGTTGGAACCCTATATCTGCTGAGAGATACTTTGGTGGGTGGTGGGTGGGCGAGGGAACAATAAATGAGGATGAGCCAGAAGGCGAAGTCGCCTCCGGGCCCGAGCACGAGAGCACGGGATTTCCCACAATCGAGACGCTTTCTCGGCAAAGAGCCAACTAACCCTGAGCGGTATGAGTGGTCTACGTCGGTTTGTACACTGAGGGGTCGCATCGCAGATCTTCCCGAGAAAGGCGAACAACCTGGCGCCATTAAGCCGGAAATTATTGTTGCAGCGTAAGTGGACCATTCGGAAATCTGACGCCGATGAGCAAAACAACAACGGGAAGAGACGCAATACAAGACATCGCGATGTGTCACATACACAAGAAGTGTGCCGTAATGGGTGATAGAGTTAGCCGCTTGTGCAACCAGTCACCGTAGCTGGTCAGAGCTCGCTGGTCCAGGGGGAAGAGCCCGGGTACAGTGGTGCCTGCGCCACTATTCGCTGTGGAATCCTTATCAGAATCTATCATCCGGGAAAGCCCCAACAACACACACCCCGAGTGGCCGTGGCGGAGGTCTTCGTAGATGTTTGTATCAACATAGATGTCCAAAACCTGGTTGAAACCTTCGTTCAGACCCGCCAGAAGTAGAAACCAACTAGGATTCCTCTACGATTTCATGGTGGGCTGTGGGAGGCTCGAGAACCATATGAGATCCTTTCAATTGCCACCCACAGCGACAGTGATTTTCAGTCAGACGAAAACGTTGTAAGGAACCCAGAGAATGGAGATAATGTTACAATAGCGAGAACAAGTGATCGCGGGGGAGTCAAGTTCCGTCCCTTTGCAGGCGCTCCGCACTCTTCAGTACCTTCTTTCGAACAGTCATCGGGGCATAGTAGGATCATCTGTTTCCCTGGCTGACTCGCCAGTGGATGCGCTACCGAAAAGGTTGGATCCACTGGTGTCCCCGATCCCGGGTAACCAGCCTTAATTTCCATCAGAACGTACCGTCGCATCTTGGATTGTACTACGGCAGCCTCCCTGATGCGTCCCCGTCTTCGGCTGCCCGGAAGCAGCAATCGCGTCCAAGTTCGTTCAGACTTATCAGGTCTTACGCAAACTACCGACCGACGTTCGGTTCGGGCTATAACGGGTGCGAACCATCTTCCCACCCCTCCGTATACCGACGATTCGTAACCCTCAACTCCTGGAAAGCGCTTCGCCTTCCTCCCCAAGGACCTATAATCGTAGGTACGAGTCCATAGCCCGCTGATTCGGATGGAAGATCGTTCTGTGTATTGTCTCGAGGACATAGACGAAGTGTCCCCCCCCCCGATCTGGATAGAAATGCAGCGTGCGTTTATATCATCAACGAACCTGCATCAAATACAGTACTATCCGCTTGTGCATGGACCGTGAATGGAACAATTCCGGGCTCCAGTTTCCACGAGACGACTTTACAGACAATCCCTAGGAACTAGTCTCTAGGTTCACCATGACAGCATTCGGGGAGCTCGAGATCCTACTCACTTTGTAGATAGCTCCAAGATAGAGTCATCATCGCGCGTCAACTGTACCAAACCTCTCTGGCCCAACCGAGGCAAGATATCACGGATATCGTGTGGGCCGTATTCCAGCAAATTAACAATGACTTGGATCACCGGGTCCGTCTTGACCCTCTCTTTGATGGGTTGAAAAAGCTCCACAAGCGCTATGTCCACCGCGTCCCATCGTTCCACGTCCGGCTCGGTGAACCTCCAAGATCTCCAAGTAAATAACGATAATGTGAGGTTCCGCAGTCGCGATTCTGCACCAGCGATACTTGAGAGCATCCTGATAAACGGTGTCGCGGGAAAGCGCATCGCATGGAGGGTGACATGGAGTTCGGAAAGGTTATGGAGTTTGGAGAGGTCGAAGAGGTACGAAAATTCGTTATCTGGTAGTGTTGGGGGTGTCAGGTCGGGGAAAGAGCAGATAATTTGGTGTTCCAGGAGATAACTTGGCAGCGGAATCGACTTACCGAGGTCAATGGTGACATACAAAGAGGTGATCGTGTGTGAACACATATCTACCAATTCGCGGAGGTTGGGTAACTCGTCATCCCGTAACACCGCGATTTTCAAATGGGAAAAGTGGATTCCGCCTCGAAAAGCTAGCAGATTGGTTACCAAAGGCCCATAATTGAGGTGTGACGCGATGGTAAGTGTCCCACGAAAGGAGGGGGAAACCTCGGTCTCGGTCTCCACAGCGCTGCCCGAAGGAAGCACCGCGAAACACTTCAAATAGAGGTTGTCCAGGTGAGGGAAATGACGAACGACTGAGAACACGTCGGGGGCGGGGATTACTGGGAAAGATAAGCTGAACGTCCGCAAGTTTGCTGATGGGAGGAGCGTGATCCTCTGGAAACAGTTCCCATTCAGGCGCCGGTACCGTGCGGGGGTGACCTCGCTACCACCGATAAAAAGGCCTTTCAAGCGACTGAACGTGGAAAGGTCGAGTGTGACGTCGGAAATGTCATCCAATAGGGATACACAACTGACGTGGAGGTTCTGGACGTATGACGGGATATCCGAAGGTGCGGGGAACGTCTGGGCCCAACGAAGGACAGACACCTCGTCCTCGACGAAGACGTCATTGAAAAGGTGGTATCGGCTCGTGGAGAGCCATGATGATGAAGTTAGAGCGCACGCCCTCAAAGAACTGATGTCGCCATGTAGTTGATCTATTATCGCGTCAGTCAACTCCGGCGGAAATGAATCTGGAAACGGGCTGATGCAAGCCGAGCTGGGAGGGGTCCCAGGGTTCGGAAACACGTTCCCTTGAGAGTTTGCGGCGGGTGCTTCAGTCAAGGACGAAGAAACACATGAAATCGTAATTACCTTTGGACGGAGACTTGGATGTCTCCGCGCGTGCTTGGTTCATCGCTCCCAGCTGCCAACAGTTGACTTTGAAAGCTCAGAAAGAGGTCGGTGTTTCACAGCTGCCCCTTGGCTTATAACAGATTATGCCCGGGGAAACGATGAACCGATCGCAACACGCCCCCCACTCTCGTACACCGAAAAGTGGAGGATCTCCACGTGCTTTGCCTGTATGAATCCCGCGTGCCGTGCAATCCATATGTACGTCTGGCAACTAAGCTCATCATATCAAAACACGTTGGGTCTAACGGAACTATTAATACTGGTCCTAGCAACATGAGGAACATGAGCGGTGTTGTAATAGAATGCTGAATGAAAGGGAGAGGTCATCATTAACACATAGAATCTAACCGTAAGCAGGTCGATTGTCTGAAAACACGTCCTCCATCGTGGGCTGAGGTCGCAGTTGACGACTGGGCTGAGGTTTGGATTGAGCCTGCGCCGATGGCTGAGCCAGTTTCCACACCGCTGCTATCCAACGATCCATTCGCTGTGCCTCCGCCTCCACATCTCTGATCATTTGTTTCCGCTGCTCCCTCACCGATGCATGACCACCGCTCTCGATCACGTCCAGCTTATCGACCAACCGGTTAAGGTTTTCAATGTACTCAAGCACCACCTTGTTGTTTGAGGTGAACGCCAACCTAGGGTTAGAATTCGAGGTCTCGGTGGTGTCCTCTCCACCTCCAGACGAGGATGGTAGCGATGACGCATGTGCGAATGATTCGGAAGTGACGGGGATGGTAATAACACCGTCGGGGGTGGCACGACGGTAGTCGAGGTGCGGTGGGGAAGAGAAAGCAGACTTGAATTGCTCGAGCTGTGTCGAAATTTCGGCAATGGAGGCAAGAGCCTGGCGACGCGCCGTCCGGCTCCGATAGAACTCCTGGATCGTCATAGCGGCGCGGATTTGCTCGGGGGTTGCTTCTGGTGTCGCTGGCTTTGGTGAGGGTGATGGGGACGGGTATTTTGGGATGGGAGTGGACTTTTTGTGGGGTGTCGCAGAAGGAAACCCCCCTGGTGAAGAGATGGGGACAGAAAAGTGGGGAGCAGATGTGGACGTGGGCTGAAAGAGGGGAGTGAGAGCGATCAGGACACAGTGATCGGAAATAATTCAACTTGAAGGAACCAAGCTTACCTGGGAGGTGTGTTCCGCTGATTCTCGGACCCTTTCCACCTCTCGTCGTCTGTTGAGTTCGGCCTGACGAGCCAACTCGAGTTGTCGCTGCCGTTCGAGGGCCTGTCGTCTCTTCAAGTCCTCGTAGGTGGCATAGTCGCGAGCGCGGGGCTTGTGTGGGTAGTTAATGTAGGAGTCGCCGTCGTCGTCATCACTGAGATAAGAGCTATATGGGGATCGAGCGACGTCTTGCATCTGTTGCCAACGGAGACGTTCAGCGTGACGGGCGGCGGCTTCGCGTTCGCGAGCAGCACGCTCTCGAGCGACCGCCCTGGCGTAAGGATCCTCGTAGCTCGAGTAACTGTAGCCGTAGGGTGAGTAGCTGGTGTATGCTGGTTGAGCGAACCACATCTCTGGCGAGTGGAGCTGAAGAAGGAGGTACTGACCCCGCCCATCTCCGCTGCTCGCGTTATATATCCATCCTTTCCATCGTGGCACCTGGGAGGAGTCTCGAGAATGACCGGCAAGCGCCCCGAATTTTCCAGAATTACCTCATAGCAGAGTCCTGTGATTACCATGTTCTCACGGTCACATCCGCTCGCAAGTCCAGCCTGACCGATATTGGCCGCGGCCGTGGATCCAAACACGGCACGTCTAGGTTCTACGTCACGGCCATGCTATTCAGGGTAGACTATCGCGTGGATCGCTGAGCATCCTAATGGAAGTGCTTATTGAACTTGGGTTCCCCCCCCACTGGTCACAGGCACACGAACGTCTTTCAGTTCAAAGTAAATTAACTAACAACTCGAAGCAAGTCAAATTTGACTCGTTCGTGAGGTCAAACGAGGGTCAACCACGGATTTTGTTGTGCCCTTCTCGAGCCCTCGCGATACCCCTCGACACCCTCGTCATCCTGTGTTGCGCCGGCATCCGACCCGCTCCAACCCACGCCTCCAGCCACTTGAGGAGCTTTGAATACTCTCCCTCACCCCCAAACTGTTCGAATAATGGTGCCCTGAGACTGACCTCCGCCCAAAATATCAACGCCATCGCAATTGTCTTCTCAAAAGGGACGATCCTCAACTCCTTCATCCAAGCCAAGATCATCGGTATTTGGCTAGCCTGACCACACATTCCAAGGAGGTATATTTGATTGTGAAAGGTCGTCCTCGTCGGGGTAATACTCGGGTAAGCTTGCAGGGGGTAGAGTCCAAGACGTGCTAGGGCCGCTGGAGAGTTTGTGTCGATGTCGTGAAAAGCCTCGTCCACCAGTGAAGGTCCCTGAACGTTTCTGATAAATTCTACCCACGGGTGCCGGTGAATATCGTCCGTCGAGGACCGTATTGCGGTGGCGGGCGGCAGGACATGCAGTAACTGTGGATTGTTGCCCAACACGGCGTGATAGAAAACCTTGGTTGCTTTTTTCCAGGCCGGGACGTCACCCCATAAACCCGTTAGTTGGTGCTTCCTCCGATTGCCATTGTCGAGAGCGAGTTTCAGACTTTCGATCACTTCGTCTCGGTTGGGGATATGGAAGGAAGGTGAAGGGAAATTATCCGAGTAGGTTGATGACCGTTTGGCACGTAGGTTAGCCCAGAACCCAGTAAAAGTCTCGTCGTACTTCACAACTACTCGGGCGATTCCCAGTAGTACGTTGAGTACGGAAGCGTCAGGAGTTACCCCGTACAATGGTTCGGCATGGTCCCAAACCATAAAGGCAATGTCCGGGCGTCCAGAGTGCGTGAGGTTCTCCATGAAGGTTGCAATAAACGCGGGGGTCAATTCGATCTTTGGATGTGGGTTCCCGGAAATGGGCCGAGCTGTACTGTCCTGCGATCCCCTACCGGCAACGGCCTCGAGAATATAGAATGCTTCCCAGTGCTTCTTGGCGAGGGTGCAAGCTTCTATTGTCGCAGACAGGCTCTGAATATCCATTGGGCGACCTTCGGCCAGCATTTCGTGCCAAGTCTCGATTGCACGTTGGTAGGCCCCGCGGGATACTAACGCGCGTATTAAGACGGTGTACGAGACAGTGGTAGGAGGGTGAGCGCTTCGGATTCGATTGAACAGTTCCACTAATTGGTCTGCGGAGATGTTGCTGCTGCTGGAGAAGAATCCGAGGAGGGTGGTCCAGGACCTGGTGCTGGGGAGGACAGGTACGTGATCGTCCTTCGAATGGGTGTGAGGCCGGGGAGGGTTGGTAGCCATACCGGTGACACCGGCACCTCCATTGGCGTTAGACCCCAATCCAGCGGGGTCGTCATCCATGGAGGGCGAGTGGCGGCTACTCGGGGACAGAAGGGTCCCATCACGTCCGGATAAGCCGGCGAGGTGGAGGACAGATGGAAAGTGTTTCATCGCAAGAGTGGTTGCGCCGTGTCTGGTGTAGGTTCGGAAGAACGCATGGGCAAGGCGAGGGGTAATGGGGGTATTTGTCACTGGAAGCAAGCGCTCTAGACGTTGCGCCAGTGGTACTGAGCTGGAATTCGACTCTAGGAGCGAGATACAAATGTCTTCAGGAACCTTGACCCCTTCCTTGTGCATCTTCTCGATGATGGCAGATACCGCAGCGTTGTTCTCTAGGGACGGGGGAAACCGAGAAAGTGCCTGCAGAAAAAGACTGTACTGGAAATGAAAACGACGCCTGTGCAGAAAAAGCTCGACGATCTTGTGGAGAGGGTCGATCGCTTGATGGTCGACGAGGGCATGAACGGATAGGATGAGCAATATGGGGATCATGGAGCGACTGCAACGCGAGAAAATGCGGGCAACCACAAGGTCTACTGCCGCCCGTGCCTCGGATGGGTTGGTGACGCGGAAAGTGAGGACGTAGCCCAACGCCCAGGTTGGCATTTGCGCGATCGAGGGGAATTTCTCTGGATCTGAAGTCTCGTGGATGCGGGATGCAACCTCCACAAGTCCTGCAGAGTCAACAAACTTTCTCCAGCGGATGTAGGACGAGAGTTTTAACCCGGTATCACGGACCATGGCGTTTGTAAGTCGGGTCGAACGGGAAGTCTTCAATGTGAGGATGAACGGCCATGTCGGATCTCCGGTCTCCTTCCAGGTGGTCTTGTATAGCTCTAGGATATGCGGGCCTGTCTGGTTCTCGTAAAGCGACCAGACCGGTCGAAACGGCTGGGTACTCGCGGTTGCCTGCGTCGAAAGTGAACGAGCTATCGATTGTCCATGTCGGATCAGAATTTTAGCCCGGAGCATATGCACTGAACATCTAAAAGGGATGCGGGGAAGTCAGAATCTGCCAGGTTGGAACAACGACACTGACTACCTGAGGACTTCTCGGGACAGTTGCTGGCGGGGACAAATGGCGCCTCAGACGCGTGGGCGGCTCCGGGGGCAGAGTCACACGTGACTCAATCCGGATCACTTCTTTGAATCTCCGGCTGAAAAGTAGATCAGCTCCCTGAACTTTATTTTTCTCAATCAACGATCTCTTCCCTCAGGACCTCAAGACCTCGTCAAAATGGTGAGCCCATTTCCACAGTGTTGTGCGGCATCCTGGAGCTCTGGGGCTGTACCAGCAGCATTGATATAGGTGTGGAATGTTACTCCAATCACCGTTCACCTCCCTGACCCAACGCTCAGTAATCGTAGTATATCACAATGCCTTTTAGGCAAAGTGACACTACACGATGCTGGGTCCGAGTGCTCTCGAGCACTTGGACGTTAGAGCTCCAGAGATGTCGCGATGATAATCGTTTTTCGATATCATTCGACTAATTCTGTCTCAATGACCAGCCCGCCAAGAGCAAGACCGGTAAGAAGCCAGCCCCCGCCCCCCTCTCGAAGGGCCAGACCAAGGCTGTCAAGAACCCCTTATTCGAATCCACTCCAAAGAACTTTGGTATTGGTGAGTGCATGCCTTTTCGCGAAAAAATACTTGTGTCTTATCCTTGGTTTTTCCAGGCCAGGACGTTCAACCTACCAGAGACCTCACCCGATTCGTGAAATGGCCGGAGTATGTTCGCCTTCAGAGGCAAAAGGTCATCCTTCAGCGCCGCCTGAAGGTCCCCCCCGCCATTGCCCAATTCTCCCACACCTTGGACAAGAACACCGCTACTCAGCTTTTCAAGCTGCTTGACAAGTGGGTTCCCACTCAGTCCGCTCGTCACACGCACGAGTACTTATCCCTATTTAGGTATCGACCCGAGACCAAACAAGAGAAGAAGGCTCGTCTCACCGCTACTGCACAAGAAGCCGCTGATGGCAAAACAAAAGTAGGTACATAATTGAAGGGCCCCATGTATCTCTAACCCGTAATCGCAGGAAACGAAGAAGCCCCTCTTTGTAAAGTATGGCCTCAACCATACCGTCGCCCTCATTGAGGCCAAGAAGGCCGCCCTGGTCGTCATTGCCCACGATGTTGACCCGATTGAGTTGGTTGTCTACCTTCCAGCCCTCTGCCGAAAGATGGGTGTTCCCTACGTCATTGTAAAGGGCAAGGCCCGCCTCGGCACTGTTGTCCACAAGAAGACTGCTGCTGTCTTGACCGTTCAAGACGTCAAGAGTGAAGACCAGCGCGAGCTATCCACCATCATCAGTGCTGCCAAGGCCAACTTGTGAGTCACTGTCCTCCCGCATCGCCACCTTTTTTGACGTTTCATTCATTAGCTCTGACAAGTACGAGGATCAACGCCGCCAATGGGGTGGCGGCCTCCGTGGCAACAAATCTACACAGATGTTGCGCAAACGTGCAAAGGCTGCCGGCCAGACCATCAACGCCGCCTCCATCGGAAAGCTTTAATCGGCTGGCTTGGTTCAACTGCCGTCATGTTGTTTGTACTGTTCCTCTATCTTATGTAGTGAATGTACTATGCCCACTGTCACACCGGAAAGCATGAACCAGATTGAAACAGTTACACCAATAAGGAGAAACCGATAGCACATGCGCATGATTCTCTAAGCCAGGAATAAAGAGGTCGAGCCCATGTCACTTCCCGCGGTCCCACTTCTAAGCCAAACCACTATCTTCTCTGAAGGATGCAGGAACGAGGGAGTCTCCTGTGCCTCGACTAGCACGTTGATTCAGCTTTTCCTCCTGCCGGTGCCAGCTTCGAGTACACTTTCGTCACCGATTTTCCTTTAGCTATCCTCCCGTTCACTGAGTTTTTCTTTTTGTCCCTACGCCTCCGTTGATACAGTCCCGGGAATTAGGTCACACCTTCCGTAGCACGATGAGATCAGCGCGGAAGTTATGGTCTTGCTGGAATTCAAATATTCAAATATTCAAGGTTGGTACTCCCGGGTCAGGATGGACAATACATGGGCCACACACAACCCCACCAGCTGGATCGGACAGACGTTTCCCTACGGACCGTCGATTCACTTCAGGGTGCGCTATTGAGTCTCCGTTTCCAGACTCGCGCTTGAACTTGAAGGAGCGGTTCGGTTCTCTCCATCCGACTTGATCCTCACTGGTCGACGTTGAAAGCGCCGCAGGATTCATCCGCACGACAGCCCCCGGCTCTGGCGGATCCTAATTCGACAGGGTGAATCGCGTCGGGAACACTCACGGACACCGCGAGGGTTTCGATTGGCCCGGTCCACTATCGACTCGTGATGCGCTTCTGGCCGACCTTCGTTACAAACACCATCACCGCCTTACCAATCCGCGCGAGCATCAGTTGCCCCGCCATTGTCAGATGCCATGCAAGCCTCCTGACTAAGACCCCACCTGCGCGAAGATAAATAGGTTCTTTCTCCGACCGGTAAGTATATATAGCAATCATGCTTGGAGCAAAACCCCTCCTCACCGCTACAACCAGATTACACGTGCGTTGCTCACCGAGGGGGGCCGATCCTCTACTGTAAATCCCTCGACTCACCGTTACCCAGTCAATCCATAGACAGATGTCTACTGCAACCAAGGCCCCTTTAATCCTCTATTCCGAAGGTACCCCGAACGGGAAGAAAGTATCGGTCCATCTTGAAGAGTTGAAGAGCATCTATGGCGACAAAGTCGCATACGAGTAAGCACGAATAATTTCGTTCGATGACGCCTTGATACCAACACCCCCTATCGCCAGTGTCGAACACATCTCTCTCCGAACCAATAGGCAGAAGGAGCCATGGTTCATCAATACCCTGAACCCTAATGGCAGGATTCCTGTCTTAGTGGACCGAAACCGACCAACTACGACCGGGGCGGAGGGCTTTGCAGTCTTCGAGACGGCAGCCATCCTACTTTATCTCTCCCAACATTATGATCCCGAGCACAAGTTCTGGTTTGACGTGGCCAAACAGCCAGAAGACTACAGCGAGATGCTTCAATGGATCTTCTTTGCCGTGTGTCTTCCTCCGTTTCTTCGGGCGAGGCCTCGGAACTCACTTCCTATTGCAGCACGGTGGCGTCGGCCCTATGCAAGGCCAATGTGTGTAAAACGATGATTCCGCACGACCAACAGCAGCTCACCCCTCCCTCTAGCGAACCACTTCAACAAGTTTGCGCCAGAAGATATCCCGTATGCCAAGAAGCGTAAGTGGTTTGTTCCTCTACCAGGGATGATCGAAACTCACCTGTTATCTTCCTATGCACCTAGGTTACTTGGACGAGACTAAACGTCTATACGGAGTTCTTGAGATACGTCTCCAGAACCGTGACTGGCTTGCTGGCCCTGGGGCTGGTGTTTTCAGCATAGCTGACATCAATGTTTTCCCATGGTTAGTCACTGTATTTCCTTCTCATTTACAGTACATGCTCAACGGGGTGTCGTAGGATCCGAGGCCACAACTTCGCCGGGCTCGAGAATCTTGACGAGTTCCCTCGTCTCAAGGCGTGGTTCGATAAGATTGAGGCTCGGCCTGCTGTCCAGGTTGGAGTGACGATTCCAAAAACCCAGTGAATTCGAACGCCTACTGGACAACGGACGGTCCGCGTGCGGGTTCTCGGTTGTGCGAAAATACAAAACTAGTAGCAATTGTTGATGCAACAGCGAAGAATGTATTGTATATGAAACCAAACCCAGCCGATGGGGCATACTGTCCTCCTATGAGGCCGCTGCCCGAGCGATTCCAGGGGCGATAAGTGGCGAACTTCCCGGAGTAAGGCAAACCAACGATCATCTGTCTTTGATGGCGGCGGGGCATTTCTGTCAGCGTAGCCATGGGGCTCTCCGGCTGAGACTAACTCAAGGAGTCCCGGGAATGTTCCAGGGACGCTACTTGTTTCATGTCTCCACATCTGGCCTGGCTAGCTTGAAGAAACTGGATACATAGCATCTCGTCATCTCACCCCCCGCCTACAGGTAAGGGCAGTCGGCCTAGGCTCTAGAAGAAGAGGTCATCCGCGGTGAACTTCTGCGCCATTCGACCTGCAAGCAATAGGGATCTCCCACGTATCTCGGCGGCCGAGCCTTTGTCAAGGTCCTCTTCAAACCAGTTGTTGCGTTCACTTGCACCTCTGTCGAGATGTACCGGAGACTCCTTGTATCCCTCAGCGCATCATGGTACCATCTAGGATGGACGCAATCGAGTAGTACCTTGGAGGTTAGACTTCTCCTAGGTCCCCGGCTGCAATCATGAGCCCGATGCTGAATCACTCTCTCGGAAACTTTCTGATGCGTGGCTGTAATGGTGCGGTGCGTTTGTGAGTATATGACCGGAAACGACGTGGTTGGATGGGATGGGTCATTTTCGTTCTTCCGCCTGTGCGACAGCGGCGTGACATGATGCCCAGGAATCTGGTGGACAATGCCGTACAACAGCGTATAAATAGCCTTCGGTTGTAAACGACCGAGGGGTTATCCAGCGGCCGGATAGCCACAGGGCCGTGGAACGACACAATCCTAGTTGAACGGGTGTAATTGGTTGACGTGAATTGATGACAGGAAATTGATCATATACCGGACGTACAGCCTGCAACAGATTTCCAGGGACCTTATTCAACGAAGGGTCCAGCACGCACAATTCAATCGCGTAGTCTCATGCATACCCGTCCCTGTGCCGATTGACGTCGTTTCTTTTGGACGTGTGACAGCGCCCCCATCATCCCAGCTAGTGTGATAAGATTTTTAGCTTGTGTGCGTCGAAAAGCATCAGGGGAAACCGGGGGCACTTACTCCAAGTCCGACCGCCGGCAGGGAGTTGAGGCGGGGACGCATGGGAATTCCCGCGTTGGTTTTCCGCACGCATCCTTATGGAAGTTGGGTCTTTAGGAACGCCTTGTCACTGAACAAACCTGGGACACGTGTCAACCATTGGGCTGGGGAGCGGGTTTTGTGGAGTATGTAAGAGAGACGGGAAGGACAAACGCAAAATACCTGCTGTACACCGTGTCTCGACGAGGGGGGATTTGCACCCGCCCCATCCCTGGCTATCTCGTTGCCGACATCACCCTCGCCACAATGGCGGGCATTTCATAGCAAGTCAGGGCCAGGGGCTAAATTGGAAGGATAGAGGACGTGGAA